>ERZ1643246.3582-NODE-3582-length-13143-cov-5.193078_pt1 | contig 13143 bp, 8 predicted proteins | sample MGYA00579265_ERZ1643246 | MGnify/ENA primary metagenome ERZ1643246 (study PRJEB29033, sample SAMEA4952261) | chicken gut metagenome | biome: Broiler Chicken; feature: Gastrointestinal Tract; material: Caecum | place: Ireland | collected 2018 | study: Broiler... | reverse complement strand
TGCTCTGCATTCACAAAAGAAATCTGTCCGCTTTCAAGCAGAGTTCTTACATCCTGAACGGTTGTATCAATCTTTTCTTCGCTGTAATACTTCTCTGCATCTTCCTGGCTGAGCGCCCCGTAAATCCTGATTCCGTCGAGATACAGTGTACCAAAGCTTAAATCACTTGCATTTGTAAAGTTCGGCGTAAGCATAACCCTTACAAAATAAGTATCTCTTGTGTCAAAATCGAAATGTATTACAGGCACCTGATACAGCGTTTTATCCTGATCATAGGTGATATCCGCCAGTTTAATCTGCAGACGATTATCGTTCGTATAGTTTTCATCTTCCGATGCTTTCCATACCTGCACTGTAAGAGTAGTATGAGTTCCGCTTACACGGCTCATAATATCAAGCCCTGTTCCGGTAAAAGTAAACTCTGCAGTCGCAGCCCCGCCGGAGGCATGCGTTACCGTCTGGCTGTGATCATTCACGGCATCCTCACCGGTTTCTGTTGTCCAGTTATCTCCGAAATAGATGCCATATCCTGCCTTATTTTCTTCAGCCGTATCATCTGCATTACTTCCAAATGCATCATCATAATAGACAACTGTGTCCGGTACAATATGGACGTCTTTCTGCAGATCTGCCGTCAGATTTCCATTCTTTCCCGTTACATCAGCCTGAACAGTAATACTCTCCGCTCCGTCAGCATATTTTTCGGGAGTATATTTCAGTTCTCCGTTTTCCAGAACAGCTTCACCATAAGTTCCGCTCTGCTCTGCAATTGAGAGTGAGTACTCTGAATCCATGCCTTCCACTGAAAGCACATCTCCGCTCAGGAAATCGGAATAAACCTGTTCTCCTCCATCTGACAGAATATACGTCTTATCAGTCATGGAGTAAACCCACAGCTTTACTTCAGCAGGCGCTGTAGTATACTGCGTTCCATCCTGAAGAGTATACCGTACTGCATAATAAATGCTCTGCTGCCCGGTCGTATCCGGTGTAAGTACTAACTTTTCATCCTGTACCGAAATAGCTGCATTTTCTGTCTGACTGCCCTCTGCATCTGTAAGAATGATCTCTTTTCCATCGACCAGCGGATCTGTACACACCTGATCATTGTCAAGCACCGCCAGGGAAGCCTCTTCCCCCTTAACAGCCATAAATTCGTCCGGCTGAGATGATGCAGTAAGCTTCGGAATTACAGTCTCATACCTGTCGCCACAGATCTCACACTCATAAACTTCCTTCCCATCTGCTTCAAAAGAAGGATTCACTGTCTCGACCAGCTTGTATTCATGTCCGGGGCATTCATCTCCCTTGATCGTATACTGGAACTTTACACTTACCGGCCAGTGATCGCCAAGTGCGCCTTCTTCATCGACATACTTTACTGTATCAATATTATACTCCAGAGCCTTGAGCTGCACCGGGCTGTCCGGATTATTCAGATAGAAAATCTTATCTACTACCTCACAGTACGGATAAGGAACTCCCGTTTCCCCTTCTCCTACCTTATCTACTGCCACAAGCGGCGGTGTTCCATATTCAGGGTAACCTTCCTCCTTACGGATTAGTTCTACCCATGCGTCTGTCATTCCTGTTGCATCTATGAAATCCGTTTTCAAAGTGTCACGAGTATAGCGGCAGTTCGTATCTCCCATAACAATAATCGGATTTCCATTGGTATTTGCGTTAATTGCAGCGGCAAGCTGCTGGAACTGCTTTGTCCTTGCTGCAATATCCCCCTCCTGGGATTCTGCATCGGCATGAAGAATATAAACGTCGATTGTAACGCCTTCCGCAATTTCTGCCTGATAAAAACGGTAACCTTTCTTAATCATACCGTCCGCTCCGTTGCCCGCAGGGATTTCTATCCACGCAATATTTTCATTCGTAGAATAAGTTGTTTTCCATGGAACCCATGTTTCGCCACTTACTGGTATCGTCTTTTTGCTAATCAGACTCAATCCATCTGTATCTATCGGAAATAACCTATTTGTGATAAGCTGTCCAAAATCTTCAGCGCTTACATTTTCAGGAATAGACGTTCTGATTGTCCCTGACGTATAATCGACTGCTTCAGCCATAATCTGTTGATTATAATTGAAGTTTTCCGAGGTGGCGATAAGATCATAACCTGAATGCTGCAGGTACTGACCAATTTTTGTACTTCCTTCGCTTCCCGGTCCGTCCATATTCAACTCATATTGATAGATTCCCCCAAAATTGATGGTCTGCGGCATACCATCCACATTCAGCGTTGCCACAGTAAAATTTCCTGTCACTTCAGGCTTTACAACCAGGTCTGCATCCGTGTGGATCGTCAGAGATGAATTTCCTTCTACAACCCTCTGGTTTTCCGTAACCGGCTTAAATACCCAGCATTCCGTATGACCATCGTCATCTTCATTTGCCGTAGCCATAGACCAGCCTGCTGATTCAGGGTAAGCTTTTTTTATATTCTCTCGTGCGCCTGATGCCGAAGTTGCGCTATAATACTCTGATGGATTGTTAACGTTAGTATATCGAAAAAATATACCACTTTTTGACCTCGTAAACGTCACCAGTGTATCCACCGCATACAGCTCTGTCTGCACACTGTAGTCTCCATAGCTTACAACGTCTGAAACCGCTCCCGTATATTCTGTCCCATCACGATACGTATAGTATGTTTCTGTCGTCTGCCCGATTGTACCTGTATACACGGTCTGCTCCGGAGCTGTATATGTATATTTTTTCTCTGCCCCTGCTATCCATGTCACTGTGTAAGATGTGCCGGACGGAGCCGGGAATTCTCTTGTCTCACCTGCCAAAAGTGTAAGCTCCTGTGTTTCATTCCCAATCTGCACCTCGTAGGTGACAGCTCCAACGCAGTCATTTGTTATTGATAAAGCATACTCCTGTCCGGATGGTTCTTCCGCACTCGTACTGACAGCCGGAATCAGCGTCAATACAAGTGCAAGAGTCAGAACAGCGGACAAAAATCGTCTGCATATATTTTTCATCTTCTTTCTTCTCCTTGTCAGTCAAATTCCAGTATCAAAGATCTGTATTATTATTTAACATGCTATATTGTTTTTCTGCTTCTGCAAGATAAGCATCTGTTAATCTGCACAAGTACTCCGGTTTTTCTTTGAGTCCCCCTGTTTCAGCCAGAAGAAGCGCTCTGCATACTGTACAGAAAAATCGTTTTTCGCAGGAAACACAGTCGTTGTCTATTACTGCGTTTTCTATTTCCGATACAATTTCCTGCCAGCCCTGTCTGAATCCGGTCTCCGACACCTTTACAGCAGGACCTGTCATCATTCCGCACGGCGTCATCCTGCCGTCCCAAGTGACCCAGAAAGCGCAGGCGCCGGCCATACATTTAATCGGCTGATTACTGTCACGCATACATTCGTCTTCTGAATCCAGAACACTGATCTTGTCATGCAGCATCTGCAGTCTTTTCTCATAAGCTTCTTTCCCTAATCTCAGATAATCCGTATAAAGCTGGATCTTCCCTGCATGTTCCGGCGAAAATCTGCTGTCAGCTTCAACAGACGCCCCTTCAGACTTTCTGACCGGAGGAAACATATAGGCTGTCGGGCGGGCTGAAAGCCCCAATTCCTGTACTTTTGAGAAAATCGCATCGATATCCTGTTCGTTATACGGCGTCAGGCTCATATTAATTCCCACATGAATCCCCGCGTCTCTCAAAAGTCGGATTCCTCGCAGAGCCTGCGTATATCCTTCCGGATTTCGGCAAAGCCTTTCATATGTGGCGTCTGAGCCGCCATACAGAGTAACGTTTACTCTGGTTGGCGCGTGTTCCTTAATCCATTTGATATTTTTCTCAGTGATCAAGGTTGCATTCGTATTCATCTGGATAAGCAGTCCCATGCCCTGTGTCTTTGCAAGGATTTCTTCCAGATCCTCCCTCAGAAACGGTTCGCCGCCTGTCAGCAGCAGAGATACCATTCCCTCCTCTTTTGCCTCCCTGGCAAGCGCGACCCATTCATCAGCTTTCAGTTCACGCCGTCCTGTTGCCCGCTGTTCTTCTCTGGACATGCGTACATAGCACATCCTGCAGTTCATATTACAGCATGGCGTCAGTTCGAACGTACCGCTTACCGGGCTTTTTGATGCAGCGCCTTTATAATAAAGGTATCTCATGATCGGATTATTTATATCTGCCATTTTTCACCTCCTCCCGCAGTGTCTGCTCTAATATACATACCGCTTCTTCATCCGGTCTGCATTCCAGAAGATAAACCGGAATGCACCTCACCGCGTCAAGAAGCAGGTCGGTCATAGTCTCCATATACCAAGCATCCCATGTATTCATTAATGTCTCACTGTACAAGGCGCGAAATGCCTCGATCGCCGTCATCTTTCTGATCCGGTTTTCCGGAGCCTGCCTGAGTACAACGATCGCACGGAGATGTGTCTCCTTATTTTTTACAATCCCAGAAGAACCGCTCATAGGCGACCCATAGGCTTTTACATCATTAGGAAAGAGTCGGATGCCGGCACGGTCGCCATTGATGATCTCGGCTCCCCTATACTTTTCCCACAATTCCGCCTGAGTTGACTTTCCCGTTCCGCTCGGCGCCGTAAATGCAATTCCCAGCCCCCGATACTCAATCAAGGATGCATGGAGCAAGAATCCTCTGTGCTCCAGGAGAAGCCTTTCCAGCCCCATATATTGGGATGCAACAAGCCTGTCTCCATATAATTCAAGCATTTTCTCTGAGAACAGCAGTTCCATCTCTGAACGTTTTACGCCCCGTTCCACATCAGTCTTATAACTAAGCATCGCTCCATACGCATCTTTTTCAAGAAGCCTGTCATATCTTGGAAAACAGCGCTCTGTCCGCAAATCAGTTGTATAAATATCCACATTCTCAAGAGAATAAATTATTTTCCCCTGCGGATTCAAATCAGGCTTCACATCTACTGTGTAGCAGCACTGCACTTTTCTGTTTTGTGGGTTATTTACCTCAAATTTTTTTAGTTCCTGAAAGTCTAATAGCTTTTTCTGCACAAATATTCCTATTTGTATACCGAACAGACGGATTGTTTCTTCCATTATAAATTCCTCTAAACACAGCAAGAGAACCTTCAATAAAGAGGGTTCTCTTACTCTTCTAATACCTTTTATTTATGAACTAAATGTAGCCATTGCTGTACCTGATGGAGAGAAATAACAGAAACCTTCAGTTCCATCCGCCGCCGGAATATGATTGCAAGCATTGCTGAAAATACCATACAATCCACTATACCAGTCCACGCTTTGATTAGTTTTATCACAATTAAAGGTCGAAGTAACATTGATAATAATACCGCCTGCTGCGGCACAATCTCCGGCAATGAACTCATTCAGCTCAAATACTTCCAGCCTCGCCTGTGGCTTTGTATACACTTTTTTCATTTCCAAGTTTCCTTTCCCTTTATTTCCTTACTGTAATGACAATATTGTCGGAGGCTTCTGACAAATGTCCGTCTGCATCATAAGACTTCACCTGATAAGAAACTCTTGACAATCTATCCACAGTATTTGTATCAAACTTAACTGTCCAGATAGACTGTCCAAAAAGATTTACCTTACTCAGCTTTGTTACCTCCATCGGATTGCCTTCTGCATCAAATACAGCAACGCCGGCTGCGTTATTATCCGTCGTTACATATGCTGTTGCCGTGTCGCCGCCTTTTACAAAGCTGAGGCTGGTTGCACTGTAAATTGCAAGATCAGGGTTATACTCTGGTTCAAATACCCCAGTATCTGAAATATCCACTGCAAAGTCTTTAGTAATATCTGCCGTTAATGTAATACCCTTTGTCTTAAGGTTAGTCAATGCCAGTATATTGTCTGAAGTATTAGCTATTACAACAAGATATTTTCCGTCATCTGTCTGTGTAAGCTTAGTGAGGTCTATCTTATAGTACATCTCTGTTGCTGTGCCGATCACCTGCTCAGCCTGACCGTCATTGAATACCAGATTAGCAGCCTGACCCTCCGGTGATTTTGCACCGATCTGAAGCGTAGCGTCAGCTGCTGCCACGCCTTCATTTAACTGAACATAGAATGCAACTCCCTGATTTTTCTTGAGATAAGCTTCGTTGTTCGGTCCATACTGAAGATAGTCTGTTATTGTACCGCTTTGACCTTCTATGTCTGCGAAAATATCACTGTTAGCCACCGTAATATTGTCCGTATCCTCGGCATTTACAAATGCAGCCGTCTGATCTTCCAGAATCATCTTTCTCACTTCTTCTACCGAAGCCTGATACTCGCCTGTCTGATAGTACTGCTCTGCTACATCATCCGCAAGAGGATTGTAAATACGTATACCATCAATAAAGAGATTACCAGTTTGCAGTCCCGTCTCTGTAAACAGCGGACTTACAGTAATTCTCACATGATATGTACTTCTCGTTCCAAGATCAAAATTAATAACAGGAATCTGGTACAATGTTCCATCACTATAAACTGTATTGACGAGTTTTATGGTTTTCCGGTTGTCATTTCCATAATTTTCATCCGGTACTTCATTTTTATCCCATACTTCAACCGTAACCATGCCTGTCGTACTATCTGTTCTTGCCATCAGATCGAATCCGGTTCCGGTAAAGTCGAAGGATGCTGTTGCTCCCAGTTCACTTGAAGAAACCGACGTGCCGTTACTGTCCTGAAGATCTCCGGCATATTCGCTGTCATAGCCATACTGGGTATCCTGTGCGTAATCCTGAGATCCGTCTCCGGAAGATGCTGCTGTATTCTGTGTCCAGCTTCCGCTGAAGTAAATACCAAATCCAGACTGATTCTGCGTATTTCCATCTGTCACAGAATTACTGTTGCTTCCGAATGTATCTTCGTAGTAAACGACATTTGCCGGGACAAACTTAATCGTCTTCGTCAGATCAACACTGCTGTAGCCTTCGCTCGGGTTGATATCATTGTCTTCTGTTACCGTGATGCCGGCATCAAAGCTGTCCACACCGTCCATGTATTTTTCCGGCGTATAAGTAAAGCTTCCATCGCCTTTTGTCAGAGTACCGAATTCTCCTGTGGTATCCTCAAAATCGTTAAATGCTGTTGCAGCTCCGTCATTTTCGATATCTGTCACATCGCCTGCTGTCAGATCACTTTCAGGAATGGTTACCGGAAGTCCGTAATCAAGAACATATGCCTTGTCCGATGTCTGGTAAGCAAAAATATCTACTTTAGTAGCGTCTGAAGAAAGCTCTGCCGGGATTGAATAATACTCAGCTGCAGTCATTTCAGTTCCATTGACCAGCTTCGTTCCTTCCGGTCCTGTTACAGTCGCTGTTGTCTTGTAATAGAACGTAAACTGACCTGTTGTAAGAGGAGTAAAGGTTATCGTACCATTATTATTCTGAGTAACCGTAAACTGATCCTCCACATTTGTCAGCGGTGTTGTACAGTTCTCATCACTGTATAATGTTATAACAAGATCACCTACTGTAAAGCCCCCATCCTGCAGCTTTGTTAATTCACCGTCGTTTGACAGCGGATTTACTGTCACAGCACTGTTAGCTTTTGTGTAGTATGCATCTGGATTTGCTGTAGGAGCAATTGCAGCCAGAGGGTCATTGAAGGCAATCTCCATATCCACCTCATCACCCTCGTCTGTTTCTGTTGTGTATTCATATTTTGTGCCTTTGTTCGTGTAAGCCACACCGTAGCGATCCTGTCTCGGTTTCACATTATAAGTCGGAATCACGCTTGCAACGGCTCCGGCCTGCACATCCCGGATCTCAATCTTCGTTGTTCCGTCATCATTTTCAGTAATGGTGATATTGCTTCCATATGCTGATTCGAGCGCTGTCCGAGATTCTTCTGTCAGTTCAAAGTCCGCCGGGATCGTATCTGTGATCGTTCCCGCAATAGTGACTGTGATGCTGCTCTGAATATCCTGATAAATCTGTTCAAGAAGAGAAGATGTATTGGATGCATCGCCCTGGGTGATCAGATACTCTCGATCCGCATAAGCGGGAGTTTCCGTAGACCAGTTTGAACTGTTTGCCAGATTCCAATTATCATCTATACTGCTGTCACTTGCATTGTAATAATAACGGTAATCATCTGACAGCAGTCTGTCACAGGTAACATATTCAGAATCACCTACTTCATAACTACGAATCAAGCCAATGGTGAATATCTGATCCGCAAGATTGTCATCTTTGATAGACCATGCCTTCTCTACTGCGGCATTGAATTCTTGACTTGACGTTGAACTTCCATCGTTTGAACTGCTGAGCGAATAAGTCGGCACTCCATCGGTAAGATAAATCACAGCCTTGACCGAATCACGATCTGTATCATCCTGCAGTATATCCAATACCTGCTTTGCGCCATCAAAACCACCTTCACTGTTTGTGCCGCCGTCTGCCTGGAGCCTGTTGATAACGCTTTGCACTTCTTCATAATCTGAGCTGAAATAATTATCGGCAACTCCTGTTATATTAGCCGTCGTTGCCTCACGATTTGTTCCTTTCCAACTAGATTCAGTGTAATCATATGCATGATACCCTGTGGAAAATCTTACCACACTGATTCTGTGAGGGGCACTTGCATTATCATCACTTAACAGTGTATTTGCAAAACTGAGAGCTGCTGTCTTAGCCTCTGCAAGACGGGTTGTTCTTGTGCCATCCGTATATCCCATACTTCCGGATACATCGAATACCATAACGATATCAACCGGTTTTCTCGTACTGCTTGTGGTCGTTGTCGGGGTTCCCTGTACTTTAAGACTCAGACCGTATGTGCCGTCCCCATTGTCCGTGATTGTTTTCTGGGTAAGCACTCCGTCTTCGTTGAAGTTCATAGAGTATGCGTCATTCAACTGATAAGTGAATGTCACTGTTCCGCTTCCAGTAATATTCGTCAGGAGTCCGTCATTTCCCTGCGTGTTTACCGCTCCTGTCGTACCAGGATCAAACCCGGTCAATGTCATATTGTCCTTAATAACGGCAGGGATCTCTATTCCTACAGACGATTCTACGCCTGTATAAGTAGCTGTAGTTTTATACATTTCGTTATTATCAGCATCTACAACTTTGATCTCTGCATTGATATCAAATGTTGGAGCAGTCTGCTCTACTCTTTTATAGAAAGTGAACTGAGTAGCATGATCCCTTGAATCTTCCTCGGACCATCCGCTCAATACACCGCCATCACCTATACCAGATACCCAATCATTATGGGCGGTATAATCATACCGTATCCAGTTCCACTGTCGAGTATAGTTAGTAATATAGTAATCTCCTGATGAACTATTTCTCTCTCTGTGGATCTTTCCATCTGGATCAATAGTCAGTTTATTAGAGTCCATTTCAGACAGATATAAACTGTGCCACGTAATTCTGAGATATCCTTCACCAATCCCATTACCGCCATTTCCATGGAAATCATAGTATCCTTGGTATCCGTCAAATGGATTATATGTAATCTGCCATTCCGCCCGGGAGATCAGATCTTCATCGGTAAGCACAATACTATCTCCATCCACATATAGTGAAACATTTTCGGTAAGCATTTTACCTGCAGAATAGGGTTCGCCATTAACCTCCTCTTGTCCCTCCGAATTGTCGTGCACAGAGGTCACCGCACGATAGCTGCCGTCCGATCCCTGAAATACCACCAGGTAATCTCCATCTGGCAGTGTTCGACCATATGGATCTGAAACCAAGTCAACCTTCTCATATCTGGTCCCTTCACCGCTCCGCATTGCCAGAGTAGAAATTCCATTGTCTGCCTGCTGAATTTCTTCTGAGTCATTCGCGCTGCTGCTTTCTTCCTCTGACGCCTGCTCTTCCACGTCTGTATCAGACTGCGTCTGTACATCCTGAGAATCGGCTGTGTCTGTAACAGTTTCATCAGATGCAGATGATTCATCTGTATTGTCTGTTACTTCCTGCTGTGTACCGCCGCCAGCATCCGTCTCTGTTTCTGTTGCCGAAACAGGAAGATAGCTGCCTGCAGTCATGCAGATTACCAGCATCATTGCCAGTAATTTTTTCATCTTCTTCATTTTTCCTCCTCCTTTTAGAGATTTTATTTTAAGAGTATGCAGTCTTGTCAATAAGCCTCACTGGAGGCCGTCTCTGCGAACAGGATACTGCTGTATCCCTGCAGATAGTGACCGCTCTCAATACTCTTCTCTTCCCCGGATTTCAGATCTTCGACTGAAACCCGATAGGCGATTCCGCCCAGGTATACGCCGCCGTCACTTATGGTCTTATAGCAGACATATACTTTATCCATATCTGAATCTGTAAGATTCTTGATTGTTATCTTTCCATCCTCACCGGTGATCTGCAGACTGTCTTCCTGCAGCGTTTTCTCTTCTGCTGCAAGAGCCTCTGTCGCGCCACTGTATGTATATGTGGTATCCGCTGAATACTCTTTCTGCTGTGATTCCTGTACCATCATGGATGTTCCTGCCGGGAGCGCTGATATCTTAAACAGAACAGTTTCTCCTTCACCGGCTGACAGCTCAATCTCGGCATATTCCACCATCTGGCTGCCTGTGTTCTTTACCACAAGCGACATCACATTTGATACCGGAGTGTCTTCTCCAGCCTCAACAAAAGGTCCTGTATATTGTCCCGCCGACAGTATCTGTAGACTGCTGTCGGGGATCTGATAGGGGAAAGTCATTCCAGCCATATTGCTATTTTCTGTATCAGATCCTGCTTTCTGTATGTATCCCGGGATCTCGCTGATATTGGCTTCTGCCGATTTTGGATCCTGCGGGGGATCATTTTCTTCAACTGTCATGCCCGCCTCATCTCCGAATTCCTCCTGAAGCTCAGTTATTTCTTGTTTCAGCTGTTCTTCCTCAGTGTCTGATTCATCTTCTCTTTGAAATAAAAAAAACACTGCAGACAAGAGAACTATCACCACAACAACTATGATTGGAATAATAATTTTTAATCGCAAGGTTCTCTTTTTCGCTTTTTCTCTGTCTTTCTTTTTTCTCGTCAAGATATTACCTCTCATTTCACTGTAATCATTAGACTAAACTATAGCTTGTCCAAATCCTTATATGCATCACCGCATACTTATCGATTCTTAAATATTATACCACTCACAGCTCATATTTCCTCATGCAAAAGTATTAGATTTTATTTATTTTTTTATCTTTTATTTTATTTTTATATCCTTTCACACCCATAAGGAATTTCCGCGAAACTTTTTAATATACAAGCCTCGGCAAATTAACATACTGTATAAAGACAGCCTGTATATAATTGTTTCTCATTTTCGCACTTTCAAAAGATCTGAAAACAGCCGTGGTCAAATACTTTTTGCCATAACGGATTCAAGTATAAACCTGCCAAATGATATTCTGCTTCCCTTCTATATAAAATAGAAGAGAGCACCGAAGCGGTTTCCAAATCCGCTTCCATACTCTCATCTTCTCCTTTATTTCCCCATCTTCACCATGCATTCCTTCTTATGTACAATGTAATTTCCGATATTCTTCAGCATTCCCACAAGGAACCCATGATAATAGCTCTCCTGATAATCGTAGAAGCTGATCGTGTCCATCAGGTTCTCCGACAGGATTTCCGCCATTTTCTCCGCATCGCCGTTCAGCAGGCTTTCATAGAGCGGCGTCAGCTCCTTTTTCTCCGTCTTCTTCTCAAACCAGCGCAGGACAGCATTTTTATATACATATCGCACCTCACTGTTGGGGATTGCCATCTCCATGTAGATTGTTTCCCCCTCCTGCCGCTCGCTGATTTTCTTCAGATAGCCGGTAAAAAGCAAAAAATTCCACAGGTAATCCTGCGTGGAATCCAAATCATCATAGGTGATATCCTCATAGAGCGGCTTCTCAATGGTCCCGCCCTCGATCAGCGCCTCAATCTCCTGCTTTACAGACATACCTGCATTCTCCGCCAGCTTTTCTATGATACTGTTGGAACTGGTGTTAAACCAGTAGGGCTTTGCAGATGCGTCTTTATCTTCATGGCAGGAATTCACATAGTTGAGCACGCTCCAAGGATTGTACACCTCAGTCTCCCCGAATAAGTAACCGCCATACCATTTTCCGACGTTTTCCAGATTATCTTCGAGTCCATAATCTCCCAGTATCTGCTCGACTTCCTCCTGCGTGAACCCAAAGTATTCTGCATAAGTTTTCGATGTAATAGAATTGATTTTCAGGTTATTCAGCCCCGTAAAGATCGACTCTTTGCTGAGCCGCAGGCATCCGGTCAGCACAGCGAATTCCAGATTATCATTCGTCTTCAGAACAGACTCGAAGAGAGAACGAATCAGCGCAACCATCCTGTCGTAGAAGCCGCTGAAGTATGCGTTCTCAAGAGGGACATCACACTCGTCAATCAGGATAATGGGCTTCTGTCCTGTGCAGGTATACAGACACTCGGAGAGAAATTTTAATGCAAATGCATAATCGCCATCGGTCCCCTCAAGATCTCGGATTCGCTGGTATCTTTCCAGATCCGCGTCTCCCAGTCTGCCGCCGGTCACTACTTCATCCCAATGCCTTTTGTATTCTTCCGCGACCCCCTTTTTCAGCATCTCAAATGCCGATTCATAGGAGTACTGCTTCATAGATTTCAGCGTGATGCTGATCACCGGATATTTTCCCATATGTGCCCGATATTCTTCCCCCTGCATCCATGATCTTCAATTCCCGGAACAGTTCCGTATTGTCCGTCTTTCCCTGTTCAAAGAAATAACGGAGCATGCTCATGTTCAGAGTCTTCCCGAAGCGGCGGGGACGGGTAAAAAGATTCACCTTTCCCTTCATATCAAGCAGTTCTTTTATAAAAAGTGTCTTGTCTACAAAATAATACCCGTTTCTGCGCAGATCTTCGAAATTCTCTACACCTGCCGGCAATGGTATCCAGCTCACGCAAAGCGCCTCCCTTCCAGATGTAGTTTCATTTTACTACGTCCGAAAAGGAGGCGCAAGGTCAGTTCTGACCACTACTAAAAATACTACTGAAAATACTCCAGCGGTATGGCGTCAACCACCGTCTGCTGTCCGAGTGCTGTGAAGTGTGCCCCGTCCGTCGTATACTCGCTCTTCAGCTCCGACGCTGTCTCATCCGTGCACATAAAATCCAGGTCGATGTACCCGTCCGCCGGGTTGTCGCTGCTCCGGA
>ERZ1643246.3577-NODE-3577-length-13155-cov-12.350534_pt1 | contig 13155 bp, 12 predicted proteins | sample MGYA00579265_ERZ1643246 | MGnify/ENA primary metagenome ERZ1643246 (study PRJEB29033, sample SAMEA4952261) | chicken gut metagenome | biome: Broiler Chicken; feature: Gastrointestinal Tract; material: Caecum | place: Ireland | collected 2018 | study: Broiler... | reverse complement strand
CAAATCAGTCATCCATATCCCATTTGTCCGACAGATTATTGATCTGCGTCTCAAATTTCGCCTTATCCTTGTTTGACAGTCCTTCATTTTTGTAGATCACATCAAGCAGTCTCTTACCTGCCGCCACCAGACGTTCGAATGCGGAATCAGCCCTGCGCTGCGCTGGTTTCTTTGCTTTCACCGGTATCCGGACGCCTTCGCTTATGATCTCATTCGAGAGAAGATCCACTTCACAGCACGGATACGGCGCCCATGTACTGTAACCGAACTGTTCATGGACCGTGTCGGCAAATTTCTCTGTCACCGTATCTTCACCGTGCACAACGAAAACTCTCTGAAGCGGCGTGCGGAATGCTCCCACCCATCTCAGAAGTCCGTTCATATCCGCATGCCCGCTGACGCCGTGAAGGCTCTCGATCCGTGCATGGACTTCGATGGGCTCACCGAAGAGCTTTACGTTCTTCTCGCCTTCCAGCAGTCTCCGTCCCAGTGTGCCATTGGCCTGATATCCCACAAACAGGATCGTACACTCCGGACGCCAGAGATTATGTTTGAGATGATGGCGGATACGGCCTGCATCACACATCCCTGATGCGGATATGATCACTTTCGGTTTCTCGATAAAATTGATCATCTTGGAGTCATCGCTTGTCGTCGATGTGTGCAGTCCCGGGAATACAAGAGGATTTATTCCCGAATTGACAAGCTCCATGGCCTCTTTGTCAAAGCAGTCCCTCATATTCATGGTGAATACTTTTGTCGCCTCAATAGCAAGCGGGCTGTCCAGATACACATCAAAATCCGCATATTCCGGCAGGAGGTTCTTCTCCTTGATCTCACGGATAAAATACAGCATCTCCTGTGTCCTGCCGACCGCAAACGACGGGATCACGACATTTCCGCCCCGGTCAAAGGTCTCCTTGATGATCCTCGTAAATTCACCGATATAATCCGGTTTCTCTGCTGTGTGGATACGGTCGCCGTAGGTAGATTCCATGACCACATAATCTGCTGCCGCAGTGTAAGTCGGATCCTTGATGATAGGCTGATCTGTATTGCCTACGTCTCCGGAAAAAACAATCTTCTTTGTCACATCACCTTCCGTTGCCCACACTTCGATGCTTGCCGATCCGAGCAGGTGCCCCACATCCGTAAAGCGGATATCTATGCCGTCACAGATGGAGATCCTCTCACCATACTGGCAGGGCACAAGAAGTTCGATCGCATCCAGAGCGTCCTGCATCACATACACCGGTTCATACTCCGGTTTTCCGGCTCTTTTTCCTTTTCGGTTGCGCCATTCCGCCTCAAATTCCTGAATGTGCGCGCTGTCACGGAGCATGATATTACACAGATCCACGGTGGCAAATGTTGCGAATATCTGTCCTTTAAACCCCTCTTTCGCAAGCCTCGGGAGCATTCCTGAGTGGTCGATATGGGCATGGGTCAGAAACACATAATCGATATCCGATGCCGGGACAGGCAGTCCGGGATTCTCATACAGATCCGGTCCCTGCTCCATGCCATAATCGATCAGGATATTCTTCCCCGCTGCCTGAAGGAAATGGCAGCTTCCCGTCACCTCATGGGCCGCTCCGATAAACGTCAGTTTCATAGTCTCACCAGCCTTTTCGCTTTTCTTCTATTGTATCACACTGTCTTCCACTTTTTTACCTTCTCTTTATAAAAGATCATCCCTTCTTTTAAAATCTGCGCTTTTCCGTCTTTTATCTCCACCATGGTGACCGAGCAGTTCGGCGGGACCTCATCTTTCCAGAAATGTTCCACCGACAGATTACCTCGAATCCTGTTCAGAAGTGATGTCATGGCAGCGCCATGCGTCGATACAAGAATATTCTTATCCGCCAGATCCGCCCTTGCCGATATCTCCCTGAGGAAACTTCCTGTCCGCTCGTAAAGCTGCGGGATTGTCTCGGCATCCTCCGGCGGAATGTAATTTCCCGTGTCATTGAAGAACCGGTTAAACGCCTCGCTGTCCGGATCACGGTTCTCCCCGCCGCAATATAGACCTTCGTATCTCCCAAAACTGATCTCCTGGATCCGTTCCTCATCGTAGAGCGGAATATCACGTCCCTCAAGGATGATCTGGGCCGTCTCCTTTGCGCGGAGCAGCGGGCTTGTAAACCCGAGGTCAATGGGGATCTCTCTCATTCCTTCTGCTGTCTCTTCCGCAAGACGGCGGCCGTAATCATTCAGGGGGATATCTGTCCTCCCCTGCACTTTATGCATTTTATTCCAATCTGTCTCGCCATGACGAACGATATATAATATCACCGTAATTCCTCCTCGTATCATTGATAAAGCAGACAGGACTGATTCGTTCCTGTGCACATAAGTATACCTTCTGTCTGGTATATTTGCAAACCATTTACTGACGCAATCCTTGTTTTTTACGGCCCGGACAGCTATAATAAACAGGACAGATCACAGAGAAAGGAAGCGTCTATTATGAAGAAAATCGCAAGTTTTACTATTGACCATATCCGCCTGAAACCAGGCATCTATGTCTCCAGAAAGGATAATGTAAACGGCTCTGTCATCACTACTTTTGATATCCGCATGACAAGTCCGAACGATGAGCCGGTGATGAATACTGCAGAGGTCCACACGATCGAACATCTTGGTGCCACCTTCCTCAGAAATCATGAAGACTGGCAGGACCGGGTGATCTATTTCGGTCCTATGGGCTGCCGGACCGGATTCTATCTGCTTCTTGCAGGTGATTACTCCTCCCATGATATCGTACCTCTCATGAAAGAAATGTTCTCATTTATGGCTTCTTATGAGGGCGAGATACCGGGCGCGTCTGCAAAGGACTGCGGTAACTATCTGGACATGAATCTGCCCATGGCAAAATATATGGCCCGCAGATTCCTCACAGAAGTCCTCACGGACATTCAGGACTCCCGTCTCTATTATCCTGAATGAACTTTATCCAGATAAACAAGAGGGATATAAAACCCCGGGCGTGTACCAGACCGGCTGTCCGCCGTTTTCAGTACCCGTCCGGGGCTTCTATCATTTTTTTAAAACTTCTTTCTTAATATAACGGTAAGTCTCCTCTTCCCCCTGCTCTGCCAGCATATGAAGTAGTTTTTCCAGCAGGGCGCGGGTCTCGGGATGCATCAGCTCCCCCGCCTTTCCGTTCATGTAATACTCAATGGGATCGCTGTCTTTATATTTGCTGCCTTTATAGACTTTGCTCGCAGCGATCCTGTCGAGAAACATCTCCACCACATACCTGACCGGCATCTTCATGCCTGCAAGCACATGTTTTCCATCCAGACTGTAATCGATCCAGTATTCATAGTGATGTTTGTTTCTTCCTTTGTGATGAAGCCATGCCGAGGAATATCCTTTATCCTCCCGCTCTGCGTTATTCGGGCTCCTTGTTCCCTGATAATATTTACAGCCGACCCGGAACTCCGTGGGACTGTACTTGGAAAGATCGTGGAGCAGCCCCTGCCGGTACAGCCCCACCCGGAAACATTCTTTCATGACCAGGATCTTATGCTTTGTGATCGTATGAAAATGCGCCAGTGCTTTTATCATTGTTGCTCCTGTTCTCCGATTTTTGTCACTGTTTTTCTTGCCCTTGTCCGCGGAGACGGCTTCTTTGCCTTTTTCGGCTGCTTTTCACTCACAAGGACAACGATGCTCCTCTCCGGGAGAGCAATCTTCTTCTGGTCTTCCAGCAGAACCGGCGCAGATACAAATCCTTTCTCTGTGTCGGCCACGAGACACCATCTCTTCTCCTTTCCCGGGGACGGCAATGCAAAATCATGGGGAAGCCAGTGCATGTTATATGCGATAAAACATTCTGTGTCTCCCAGGTCCTCTCCTGCATAAAGCACCCCGAGCTGCCTGCTGTACACTTCTGATTTTACCTGCCATGCATTTTCACCGTGATAGGACACGTCCGGCACTCCGCATGCCGTCCGGTCCAGACCTTTGAGTTCTTCTGCACGGTGAAGACACGGATGTTTCTTTCGGAAAGCGATCAGCTCCCTGACATAATTGAAAAGCGTATCGTCAGTCTTTAATTTATTCCACTCAACCCATCCGATCTCATTGTCCTGACAATAGACATTATTATTTCCCTTCTGACTGTTGTAGAACTCATCCCCCGCAAGAATGCAGGGCGTGCCCTGCGCCAGAAGCAGGAGTGCAAAGGCATTTCTCACCTGATTTTTTCTGAGCGTCGTGACAGCGCGCTTGCGGCTCGGTCCTTCTGCTCCGCAGTTCCAGCTGTAATTATAATCCGGTCCGTCCGTATTGTTTTCACCGTTGGCTTCATTGTGCTTACAGTCGTAGGAAACAAGATCCCACAGGGTAAATCCCGTCTGCGTAGTGATATAGTTACATTTCCCGTCTGAAGCGGAATGATGCGGCAGAGCCCATATCACATCATTTACCATATTCTCATCGCCCTTGAGGAACCGCCGCATGATATTCTGGAATGCATCGTCCTTCCTCATCAGCTTGATATCCTTGAGTAACGGATCCTCACAGAGCATCTCCCATGGCACACAGTACGGATTTACGACGAAACCGTCCACATGATACTCGAGCATATAAAATCTCAGGCACTCCAGCGCAGTCTGCGCGGGTACACCTTCTGTGAAAGGCATCTCCAGAACCACCTCGATCCCGGCCCTGTGGCACTCTTTGACCATATCTTTAAGTTCATGGACAGCCGAATTTCCTGCAGCATACGCTTCTTTCGGCGCAAAATAATGAGCCGGTCCGTATCCCCAGTAATTGACTTTTGTCTTCCCGCATTCTTCAAATTCATAGACCGGCATGCACTGGATCTGATTGATGCCGAGCTGCTGCAGGTAAGGAATTTTCTCAATAAGTCCGAGATAAGTCCCTTTGTGGATCACTCTTGACGAACTGTGCTTCGTAAATCCTCTTACATGGAGGCTGTATGCCACGACTTCATTCCACGGGAGATGAAGTCTCCGGTCATTTTCCCAGTCATACTCCGGTGAAACGATCTTCCCGCGGATCTCATGTTTCTGAAGATCTCTCTTTTTCCCAAAAGCCTCTTTGCCTGCGACTTCTCTCACATAAGGATCAAGACATACTTTCCCGTCTATACGGAAATTATATTCATACTGTCCGGCATCAATGCCGTCAACTGCCAGGAAGCGTACTTCTCCGATCCCCTCGTTCTCCGGCATGTCAAACGTACATTCCGGTCTTGTCTTTCCCTCTCTGTACAGTAAAAGCTCACATTCCTTTCCCGCGGGAACACGCAATGCAAAATTTACTTTTGTCCCTTCGACTACAGTGCCAAAGGGCTGTGGTCTTCCTGTTATCTTCTTCATATTCCGTTCCTTTCTCATTGCCAGCCATCTGTTCCATACATGTCTACATTATCCTTATCGATAAAGAACGTCTCAACATATGTCTCCGGTTCATAGGCACTGTTTTCCAGGATCGCAGCCGCTGTCTTTACGGCTGTCTTCCCCATATTGATCGGGGACCTTGCCCCGACTCCCGTCATCGGGCTGGCGAGATCCGCCAGGGCGGTCTTCACCGCCGGGGATCCCCCTACGCTGTATACAGGAATATCATTTCTCTCCTCTGCATCCAGCGTTTCCAGCACCTGTTCAGCCATACAGTCGTCCGCGCACATAATGGCATCTATCTGTTCTCCGCCAGTAAGGATCTCCCGAAGCTGACCCGGGATCGTGGTGTAATCATTTCCTGTATCGATCCTCATAACTTCAAAGCCCACCTTGCTGATCGCCTCTTCAAAACCTGTGATGCGCTCATTGGCCGCTGCAGAATCCAGGCTGTCAACGATCACTACCGAACCTCCGTCCGGCTTTCTGCCGGTCAGATCCTCACCACATAGTTTTCCCGCATTATAATCATCCGAGCCCACAAACGCTTCCGTCAGTCCGGTCTCGTCCACCCGCACATCCAGATTCACAACAGGAATATCCGCCTCACCGAGTGCCTCCAGGGCGGGCGTGACCGCAGACGGATCCACCGGGCAGAGAAAGACCGCTTCTACTTCCTTGCCGATCAGTTCCCGGATCTGGCTGATCTGCAGTTCTGCATCACCGTCCGCATCTCGCACGAGCATACGGCTCCCCTCTTCACTGGCGGTGGTCCCTACCGATTCTTTCAACACATCATAAAAAGGATCTGACAGATCCGAAGCGCAGAATCCATAAATATGGCCACCCGTCTGATCCTCTTCTTCCTCTGTTTCTTCTACTACAGCATTATCCTCAGGAGTACCTACGTTCTGTTTACATCCCGAAATAAAAAGTACCGCAAATAAAGCCATCAGGACAAGTATCGTTTTCTCTTTCTTCATTTCGTATTCCTCCTGATCCGGTTTTTCTAGTGCTCTTCTCTTTCATTCTACCGTGTTTCAGGGGAATGTCAATAGATTGCAGCTTGCTTTTTCCCTCGCTATCTGATACCATCATGGTACATAAATGCCGTAAATCAACGGGCATGCCAAAGGAGAAAGACCATATGAATGAAAATGAATCACTCACTGTAACTTTGACACTGGAAAATGATGAGGAACTGGAATGCGATGTCCTCACCATTTTTGAAGTCGATGGACAGCAGTACATCGCGCTGCTTCCCTTAAATGATGACGGGGAAAGCGATGACGGCCAGATCTATCTCTACCGTCTGATCGACAATGGCGAAGAGGAGGAACCCGGGCTTGAAAATATTCTGGAGGACGAAGAATTTGACCGGGTATCTGAAGCATTTAACGAATGGATGGAAGATCAGGATTTCGGCGATATTGACCTGGATGACATCGAGTAAGCCGTTTATCCGTCTTCCAATAATTCATCTACAAAACGGGAAGGTTCTGCAGCTTTCCCGTTTTTTGTTTTTGTATAGCAGACCGTAAGCTGCTCCTTTGCTCTTGTCATTCCCACATAGAACAGCCTTCTCTCTTCCTCTGTCTCCTTATCCGTCTTTGCCTTTTTATAGGGGATCTGACCCTCCATGGCCTCGATAAGCCAGACAGCATCAAACTCAAGTCCTTTGGCGGCGTGCAGAGTCATCAGCCGCACACCTTCCTGGTCCATACTTTTCTGCCGTTCTTTCAGGCGCAATGTTTCTGTGTACTCCTCAATATGCCGGAACCATTCTTCAATAGATGAGCAGGGCTTTGCCGACTCCTCCAGCTCGGCAAGGATTTCATTCAGCTCCGCGCGGTCCACATTATGAGTATAGGCATAATCCTTGATAAAGTCGTCATATCCGATCCGCTTGCGGATGTACTGGATTGCTGCATAGGGCGCCATCTTTGTCAGCATTTTCACATCCCACTCGAACTGATCGATCCGATCCATCATCCAGTCCTTGTCACAGTAAAATTTCCTGATATCCTCAAACGAAATCTTTGTCCCCGAAAGACTGTCCCGGCCGATATAGCGTTTCGGCCGGTTCATAACCTGAAGGAAATCCCTCCGTTCTCTGCTGCCGATTGCCAGACGCAGATAAGCCTGTATATCTTTTGCAATAAAATGGTCATAAATATTGGGAAGATGCTCTTTGATCTGAAACGGGATATGCCGTTTGATGAGTTCCTCCACAAGAGGACGGGCATCTGTATGGATCCGGAACAGGACAGCAGTCTCCTCCGCGGCATTTCCGGTGTCAATATACTTTTCAATCTGATCCGCCACATACTCTGCTTCTTCTGCCGGGCTCCCAAGTTCCTGGACATGCAGGCATTTTCCGCTGTCCTTTACTGCTTTCAGCTCTTTCTGAAAACGCCTCTTATTATGACTGATCACTTTCAGAGAATTTTTCACGATATTTCCCGTAGAACGATAATTTGTTCCCAGCACGATCTGCTCAGCATCCGGGTAATCCTTAAGGAACTGAAACATCAGCTCGGAATCAGCACCCCTGAAACCGTAAATCGCCTGATCGTCATCTCCAACAACATAGAGATTATTTTCCGGGAGGGCGAGCATGCGGATCACATCATACTGCACGCGGTTGATATCCTGAAATTCATCCACCAGGATATATCGGAACTTCTTCTGCCACATGGCAAGCACATCCGGTCTGGACCGGAAGAGCTCATAACACACGACCAGCATATCGTCAAAATCTATTTTTCTGAGAGACTTCCGCCTTTCTTCATACGCCCGGTATATATCCCGAAATGCCCCTGCATTCACTTTTGCAGACACGAATTCGTCCACCGGAAGCCTGTTATTTTTGATCTTTCCGATCTCTTCCGCAATATCCCTGAGAAAGTCCTCCTCATCGAACACCTCCAGATCCTGTCCGGATATGACAGATCTGAGGATCTGATACTTTTCTTCTTCTGAAAGAATATTGCGGCTGTCAAATTTGTAAGCCCATTTCAGAATCCCGTAATAAATCCCGTGAAAAGTACCCGCTGTCACAGGAATGTTTTTTCTGCCCATGAGAGCGGCCAGTCTTGATTTCATCTCAGCAGCCGCATACCGGGTAAATGTAACGACCAGGATTTCCTCAGGCCTTACATTACACTTTTCGATCAGATATCGGATCCGGTTTACGACCGTGAGCGTCTTACCCGAACCGGGCCCTGCCAATACCTGACAGGGCCCGGTTCTGTGAACGACCGCTTTCTGCTGCATGTCATTAAACTTCATGTAACTTCTCTATCCCTCTGCGGATCCTGCGCAGAGATTCCTCTTTTCCAAATACTTCCATCAGCTCTGTGGCACCGCCCGGCGTGCTCTGCTTTCCGGAAACAGCCGTGCGCAGCGGCCACATCACATATCCGATCTTGTATCCTTTCTCGCCGGCAAATCCCTTGAGCATCTCGAACAGCGCATCATTGCTGTAATCCTCCTGAGCTTCCAGAAGGGGGAGCACCTCTTCTAAAAGAGCCAGGCCTTTTTCCGGATCCGTCTTCATTTTCTTGTGCCTGTAGAGCTCGCAGTCATAATCCGGAAGTTCCTCGATAAAGTCAATCTGGTCATTGATATCCGGGAAAATCTCGATCCTGGTCTTGACAAGCGCGGCTATCTTTCTGAGATCGTAGTCCTTTGTAACCGTCTTCCTGATATAAGGTTCCGCCATCTCGTAGAATTTATCAAAGTCCATTGCCTTCAGATATTCCCCGTTCATCCATTTCAACTTCGTCGTGTCAAACACTGCCGGAGATTTGCTCATATGGTGATAGTCGAATTCTTTTACCAGTTCTTCCAGTGAAAAAATCTCTCTGTTGTCAGAAGGACACCACCCCAGAAGAGCCACATAATTGACAACAGCCTCTGAGACAAATCCCTGGTCAATAAGATCTTCATAAGAAGAATGGCCACTGCGTTTGCTCAGTTTTTTATGGTTCTCATCTGTGATCAGCGGACAGTGTACATACACAGGTACTTCCCACCCGAACGCTTCATAGAGGCGATTGTACTTCGGAGCTGACGCCAGATACTCATTGCCTCTTACCACGTGTGTAATTCCCATTAAATGGTCATCCACCACATTAGCGAAATTATAAGTCGGGAAACCATCTGATTTGATAAGGATCATATCGTCAAGTTCTGAGTTCGGGACCGTAATATCACCGTATATCTCGTCATGGAACGTAGTCTCTCCTTCATTCGGCACGTTCAGGCGGATCACCCACGGTTTTCCCGCCGCCAGATTGGCCTCCACCTCTTCGCGGCTTAAGCCGAGGCAGTGCTTATCATATACAACAATATCAGTCCCGTCCTCAGATACAGATGTTTTCAGCGATTCAAGACGCTCTTTATCGCAGAAACAGTAGTATGCGTCCCCCTGTTCCACAAGCTGCTTTGCATATTTCAGATAAAGACCTGATGCCTGTCTCTCACTCTGAATATATGGTCCGTATCCACCGTCCTTGTCCGGTCCTTCATCATGGATCAGTCCTGTCTTTGCAAGTGTCCTGTATATAATATCCGTGGCTCCCTCCACATAACGCTCCTGATCCGTATCTTCCACACGCAGGATAAAGTCTCCTCCCTCATGTTTCGCGATCAGATACGCATAAAGCGCAGTTCTTAAGTTGCCCACGTGCATCCTGCCTGTCGGGCTGGGTGCAAATCTTGTTCTTACTCGGTTACTCATTTCTTCTCTCCAATTTCAGTCTTTATTTTGCTTTTCATATTCAGATACCATGTCGGCAAGGAATTCATCGCATCTTCCGCGGATGATGATGTCCGCTCTCTGATCCGAATAGTGCTCTTTCTCTGTAACAAGAATCAGGTTTGGTCCGGTATAATACTGCAGGAACTGACTGCACAGAGGCGTTGTCAGATTGGCACCGAGCACCAGCAGAGTATCTGCTTTCCCGACCTCTTCCGCAGCTCTTGTAACAAGCGCGTTATTGAGCATCTCTCCGAACAGACATACCTGCGGCCGGATGGCAGTCATACATTTTTCGCAAAGCGGTACCCCTTTTGCCTCTTTCATATATTCAACAGGGTATTTTCTCCCACAGGAAGGACACACATTTTCATAAATCGTCCCCTTCATATTCAGCACATTCCTGCACCCTGCCCGATCTTCAAGCCCTGCGATCCGCCGGGTGATGATCGAATCGATCAGCCCGTGATCCTGCAGGGTTTTCAGGGCATAAAATCCCTTTCCGGGCGGGACTTCCGTTGCCTTCAGGATGAATTCTTTATAAAAACGGAAAAACAGGTCTTTTCTCGCGGAATAGAATGCGCTGCTGAATATCTCCTCAAAAGAATATCCATATTTTTCTTCTATTTCATAGGATTCTTTTCCATCGCGCAGAAGCGGATACCCGCTCTCAACCATCAGTCCGGCTCCGCTTAAGACTACAGTATATCTGCTGTCTTTTAAAATCTGAAGCATGTTTTTCTCTCTCATAAAGATCCCTCCCTTCTGCTGCCTCTACATCAGCAGGTCATGTTTCTGTAATATACCCAATATTATAAAACAATTCAGAGGATTCTTCAACAATACTAGGGCGTTTCTCTGACAAGCAGGCTGATATTTTCCGGGATACCGGAAACATCTGTGAGAGTGCATGCCGTCGCATCGAGCACCTCGATTTGAGCACTGTCAAAGGCTCCGGCTGCAAACCGCTCAACATGGGACGGCACTTTATAATTGCCGGTCCGTCCGGCAGGAAACGCCAGAAGGCACGTTCCACTTTCAGAGAAGAGTATGCCTTCTTCTGTATAATAAGCACCCGTTGATTCCATTTCAAACCATTCCATATTCGTAAGTCCTGAAAAAGCGCCCTCTTCAATATATGTAATATTAGCCGGGATAAAAATCTCGCGGACAGATGGAAGCCCGCCGCCGAATGTTCCCGCGGCGATCCCTGTACATCCCTCAGCCGGGAACTCAAGATATCCGTCATTTACAACCAGATCAGGATCTGAAATCCCGTAAATGATACCGGATTCATTGACAAGAAATCCATCGATCACGCCAGTTACACTTTCGGATACGGCATTCTCGGGCGGAATCGGAACTGTAGGTTCTTCCGGCACAGATACGGCAGGATCTTCCGGCACTATTGCTTCAGGTTCCTCCGGCATCACTGTCGCGGTATCTTCCGGTATCACCGCTGTGGGGCCATCCGGCACGGACAATGCAGGCCCTTCCGGTACTGTTGCCTCAGATTCATCTGGTACAGCTGCTGCAGTCTTTTCCAGCATATCCAAAATACCATTCTCCACCTTTGCCGGAAATACTACTGCCGATGCCGGATCCGCAGAAATCATAAATTTATCTGATCCAGAAATGATCGGCTGCAGCACCAGTTCAGTGACAAATAGCGCATCTGCTTCATCCAATCCCACATTACTCTCCGCATCTGAGCTGACCGGCAAGACTGTCTCAGGGGCAGATGATATGTTTTGTCCGGCAGCCGGATTGCTAAAACATACATTTGCTGCCATCGTAAAGAATACCAGAAATACCAGTATCATTTTTGTAAACCTTGACAGTACATCTGCAGAAGACCGTTCTTCGTAAAGTATCTCGTGTAATTCCATTGTCTCCCTTTCCTTTCATCACCACAACAGCCTTATGGAAATATTTTCCATAGGATTCTTCAGAAAATAAGATACCAGAGAAAAAGGAATGTCGCAATCTTTAGCAACATTCCTTTGCGGTTTTCTTTATACGGTCTGCCGGGAAATTCCGGGATCACACATTGATCTCCGCCGTCATGCCAAGCACTTCTTTATTCTCTTCAAGGAGCGGATTGATCACATTTTTAAGATATGCTTCTACCTGTTCTTTTGCACGTCCCACATATTTTGACGGATCCATCGTTTTCTGCAGATCCTCCAGGCTCAGATTGAAAGCCGGATCCGCTGCGATCAGTTCAAGCAGATTATTATCCAGTCCTTTTTCTTTTACATTTTTCCCGGCTTCCATGGAAAGCTCACGGATCTTCTCATGCAGTTCCTGTCTGTCCCCACCTGCTTTTACTGCATCCATCATGATATTTTCTGTCGCCATAAACGGCAGCTCAGACATCAGATGCTTCTCGATCACTTTCGGATATACCACGAGGCCGTCCACTACGTTCAGGCACAGATCCAGGATACCGTCGATGGCAAGGAACCCCTCCGGAACGCTCAACCGCTTGTTGGCAGAATCATCCAGGGTACGTTCAAACCACTGCGTTGCCGATGTGATCGCAGGATTCAGGGCATCGATCATTACATAGCGGGACAGAGAGGCGATACGTTCACTACGCATCGGATTTCTCTTATATGCCATGGCGGAAGAACCGATCTGCGTCTTCTCGAATGGTTCCTCGATTTCTTTTAAATGCTGAAGGAGACGGATATCGTTGGAGAACTTATGGGCGCTTGCCGCAATTCCGGCCAGTACATTGAGTACTCTTGTATCCACCTTCCTGGAATATGTCTGTCCGGATACAGGATAGCATGCCTTAAAGCCCATCTTTTCCGCAATCATCGGATCGATTTTGTCAATTGTCTCCTGATCCCCGTCAAAGAGCTCGAGGAAACTAGCCTGCGTTCCTGTCGTGCCTTTGGAACCAAGCAGCTTCAGGCTTCCCAGTACATAGTCCAGATCCTCCAGATCCATCTCAAATTCCTGCATCCACAGAGTTGCACGTTTTCCTACTGTTGTAGGCTGTGCCGGCTG
>ERZ1643246.3571-NODE-3571-length-13194-cov-4.100845_pt1 | contig 13194 bp, 8 predicted proteins | sample MGYA00579265_ERZ1643246 | MGnify/ENA primary metagenome ERZ1643246 (study PRJEB29033, sample SAMEA4952261) | chicken gut metagenome | biome: Broiler Chicken; feature: Gastrointestinal Tract; material: Caecum | place: Ireland | collected 2018 | study: Broiler... | reverse complement strand
GTTCGGCAGCTTGGCGACGTTTGCCGGGGCATGGTGGTGCTGGAGGATGCGCGAGCGCCCGAAGCTGGCGCTGCTCGGCCCCGTGATCGCGAACGCCCTCATTGTGCCTGCGTACCTGCCGATTCTACTGCAGGGTTTGGGCTACTACACCATTCCGTTCACCACGATCGCGCTTGATGGGCTGTACCTGCCCATGTACCTGTTCGGCGTCGTGGCCACCGGCGTGGGCGAGGCGCTTGTCATGTACGTGCTGGGGTTGCCGCTGCTTGAGGCCCTCAAGCGCTTCGGCGTGGCGAAGAAGGTTGCTGCGCGCGTCGAGTGACAACGCGGGAAGCGGACTTGCTTCTTTGAAGCAGTTCCGCTTCCCCTTTTTGTGGCCCCCCATTTCTTTCGACCCATCCCTCCCGCGAGCGATGATCTGGGAAGGTTGCCAGCTGCGTCTCCCTTCTGCCGTTTCTCCCTGCGCCCAACGTTCGATTTTTGCCGTTCAGGTGGAGAAACCGGTTGCGGGAGAAGCCGCTTGCGACGCTGATTCCTGTCGCTTGTGGGGGGTCGATAGACTTGAGTGAGGTGGGCGGGGCATCGAAAGGCGGCGGGAAGACTCGCGCGAGGCGGCAAGGCGCGCGATGGATGTGAGGGAAGCGGAGCTGACAACGCGCGTCGCGAGGGCGCGATCCCGCGCATCGCGATTGCGCACCCTTGCGCGATGCGAGGATGCGAAACGAACCTTCGCTTATGGGCGGTTCCGCGAATGCGGGCCCTTCGCTGTTCCTGGCGGGTGCCACACTCTCCAGGAATTCCGAGCGACAGCTTTCCGAGGCGCAGGAAGAGCATCGCCTTGAAGCTCTCGAAGTTGCGGTGCCCCCCTTGCCGCTCGTTTGACTGATTGGATGACCAAGTTTCACGTGAAACATTTGTTCTATTGTATCAAGCCATTGCGACAAGTGTTTCACGTGAAACATCGGGATGGGCGCGAAAGGCCACGGCCATTGGCTTCAGTGACGTTGTTTTGGCGCAAGGCGATGGCTCGATGGACGAGGCACGCTTTTTCTTAGGCTCCGTCAAAGCAAAGATGATACGACGGGGGTGCGGGCATCTGGGGCGATTCGCCATCGGGGCGCGCTCCGCTCTCCGGAGGCGAATCGATCTCACCGATGCCAGTTGCTTTGACGGGGGGGGGGGCTTCTTATGCGCGATGCTTGCCGGCCCGGGTGTGCCTTGGCGCTTCTGTAGCGAAGGTACGGGCGACGGGCGCTGACGACGGACGCGGTCGACGAGCACGGGCGATGTCCGAGGCGCGCTTTTCGGCATGGTGGCCTTCTCGGCTTTGAACGCCCTTCGCCCTCCTTTCGGGCAACGAGCTGGGTGTGGACAGACCGCGCACTAAATAACAGCCGGGCAGCGGGGGCTTCGCTGTTTACGTGAAGGGCACCGGCTCGGGAGATGAAACCGGTAGAATACAAGGTTGCACAGAGGAAGATATAGGCGCGTCTGCGAAACCGCGCCCCCGAATGAAGGACGTGCATGAAGCCGGTTATCGTCATTCCCACATTCGTCTCGGCCCGTCGCCGCAAAGAGGGCGGCAGCGTGCTCACGACGTACGACCACGCGACGCCCATCTCGCAGCCTGGCGAGCTGCCCCGTCTGCTGGCGTCGCTTCAAAAGGTGCGGGGTCTTGGGCAGATTCTCGTGCTCGTGGTGAGCGAGCCGTCCATCGAGATGCAGGCGGTCGAGAAGATCCAAGGGGTCGTCTCCCGCTACTCCACGCTGAACGCGCTGGTTGTGGGAGCGCCGGAGCTCGCGCTCGTCCAGCAGCGCATGGAGCAGCTGGGCTTGGGCAAGCTGCAGAAGGAGATCGGCTTGGCGGGGTACGGCGCGGTGCGCAACCTCGGCTTGGTGCTGGCCGACGTGCTCGGGTTCGACTCGGTCGTGTTCCTGGACGACGACGAGGTCATCGACGACGCCGACTTTCTGCAGAAGGCCATGTACGGCTTGGGCAAGCTCACGAAGAAGGGCATTCCCATCTTGGCCAAGACGGGCTTCTACTTCAACTCGGAAGGGTCGTACCTGTCGAAGAGCCAGGACAAGTGGTACAACCATTTCTGGCAGCAGGGCAAGGCCTTCAACAAGATGATCGCGAAAGCCATGCGCAGCCCGCGCCTGTCGCGCAGCAACCACGTGTGCGGCGGCTGTCTGGCGCTGCATAAGGAGGCGTTCAAGCGCCTGTCGTTCGACCCGTGGATCGCGCGCGGCGAGGATCTCGACTACATGCTCGACCTGCGCATGTACGGCTCCGACATCTGGTTCGACAACCAATGGAGCCTGCGCCACCTGCCGCCCGAGACGGAAAGCGAGGGCACGCGCTTCCGGCAGGACATCTTCCGCTGGCTCTACGAGTACCGCAAGATGGAATACAGCCGCACGCAGATCGACCTCTTGCAGGTGAAGCCCTCGTCGCTCGAACCGTATCCGGGGCCGTTCTTGGAGCCCGGCATCACGAAGCGCATCCGCATGACGGCGTTTCTGCGCAGCCTCGCGCGACCCGACAAGCGGGCGTATCGCAAGGCCGCGAAGGCGGCCACCGGCGAGGCCACCACGTACGCCCAGCGCAACTGCTCGAAGTACTTCGAGTTCCAGTTCGTATGGCCCGAGCTCATGGCGCGCATGGAGAACGACCAGATCTTGCGCACGGCCCTCATGCAGTCGGCGGCGCAGCGCCAGATGAGCATGGGCGCCGATCGCTTCGAGGCTGCGCAGCCCGTTGCGGCCGCAGGCATCGACCCCGGCATGACGAGCGAAATTCGCCTCAACATCGCGGAATAGCGCGGCGAGGAAAGGCGGCGGTCGATGGAAGCGCTCACTCTGTTCATCTTGCCGGCGCTGGCCGGCGTGGGCATCGGCATTCTGTCCGGCTTGCTCGGCGTGGGCGGCGGCACCGTCATGGTGCCCATCTTCCGGCTCGTGTTCGGCATGAGCCCGGTCATGTCCACGGCCACGTCGCTGTTCGCCATCATCCCCACGTCCGTTTCGGGCGCGGTGTCGCATGTGCGGCACAAGACGTGCGTGCCCGCGCTCGGCGTTGCGGCGGGCCTCGGTGGAGCGGTGACCTCGCCGGTTGGGGTGTGGCTCGCCCAGATATCGCCCCCGTGGCTCGTCATGGCGGCGGCGGCTCTGATCATCGGATGGTCGGCGGCGAAGATGCTGGGGAAAGCCATCAAGATGAAGAAGCCGCAAGCTGCTCGCAACGCTGGGCAGGCCGCTCGCAATGCCGGCAAGGCCGTGTCCGATGCCGGAGATCGCGGAGAGAGCCCGACGAAGGGCGCCGTGGCATGTGCGGAGGGGCGGGAGCTGCAAGGCCCGCCGTCGGAGGCGACTGCGGCGTCAAACTCTTCCGTCGCTCGCCAAAACGGCAAGGCCAAGCTTACGCGCAAGCAGCTGCTCATCGGCGTGGGCATCGGCTTGATCGCGGGATTGGCTTCGGGGTACGTGGGCGTGGGCGGCGGCTTCATCATGGTGCCGCTCATGCTGTCGCTTGTGGGCATCGCCATGCGCCAGGCGTCCGGCACGTCGCTCATCGCCGTGATGATCCTCGCCGTTCCCGGCGTCATCGAACAGGCGCTGCTCGGCAACATCAATTACGCTGCGGGCATCGCCGTGGTGGTGGGCACGGTTCCCGGAGCCGTTGTCGGCGCGCGGCTCGTGCGCGTGGTGCCCGAGCGCACGCTCCGCTTCATCTTCGGAGGGTTCCTCTTGGTGGCCGCAGCCCTGCTGCTGGTCAACGAATTCGGTATACTGTAGCGACGCGATTCGACATGCGCTCGCATGCGCAGACGGGTTTGCCCGTTGCACGGGCGCAGACAATCGCAGGAAGAGGGCCGAGAGCAAAAGCCGGCTGCAACGCGAGCGCGGCCGCGTGCCGTCTGCGCGCGTGATGCCGTCGCGCTGTTCGCCAATGGGAGGTGCCATGCAGCAAGAACCCAGTGAAGCGCGCGCTGCTTTGCCGCGCTTCTTCACGCTTGAGATGTTCATGTTCACCGTCGCGGTGCTGTCGGGGCTGGTGCTCATGTGGAACATCGTCGCGAAAGACCGCAACGTGGCCGTGCTCTTGTGCGCCGGAGCCATTTTCACGCTGTCGATCGTGGTGGTCATCCGACTGCTCATGGATCCCGATTCCGTGCGCGCTCGCCAGTCGGATGCCATGCTCAAGCTGGCCAGTCAAACGCTTGCGTGCATGAACGACGGGCTGAACAGCGAATCGGCGCAGAAGATATGCGGCCTTCTGCTGCCGTCCACCGCCGCCATTGCCGTGGCCATCACCGACAAAGAGCGGATCCTTGGCTATGCCGGCTCTGAAGAGGCGCAGAATCCGGCGGGCAGCTACATTCGCACGCATGCCACGCACGCCACGTTGGCCGATGGCAAGATGCGCATCCTGTTCACGCCCGAGGACATCGGCTTTCCCAAAGAGTCCACGAGCATCAAGGCCGCCATCATCGTGCCGTTGTTCATGGGGCGCACCGTGGCCGGCACGCTCAAGTTCTACTACCGTCGCGCCAATCACATCAGCGAGACGCAGAAGTCCATCGCGGAGGGCTTTGGCCAGCTGCTGTCCACCCAGATGGCGGCCGCTGCGCTCGAAGAGCAGACGAAGCTGGCCACCAGCATGGAGCTGAAGATGCTGCAAAGCCAGATCAACCCCCATTTCCTGTTCAACACCATCAACACCATCGCCTCGTTCATCCGCACCGATCCCGAGATGGCGCGCACGTTGTTGCGCGAGTTCGCGGTGTTCTATCGGCGCACGCTCGAGGATTCTGCGGACCTCATCTTGTTCGCGCGCGAGATGGAGCAGACGAAACGCTACTTCACGTTCGAGGTGGCGCGTTTCGGCGCCGATCGCGTGGAGATGGACGTGGACGTTGATCCTCGCGTGAACGACATGCTCATCCCGCCGTTTCTCATCCAGCCGTTGGTGGAGAACGCAGTGCGCCATGCCATGCCGTCGGAAGGCAAGCTGCTGATCTCCGTGACGGCCGAGGTGGACGGCGACGACGTGATCGTGAGCGTGAGCGACAACGGTGTGGGCATGACCGAGGAGGCGCGGCTGAACATTTTGCATCCCGAGTCGTCGACGGGCTTGGGCATTGCGGTGAAGAACGTGCGCGACCGCATCTGCGGCCATTTCGGCCCGGGAACGCATATGGAGGTTGAAAGCGAGCTGGGGAGCGGCACCTGCGTGCGGCTCATGCTCGTGGGAGGCGCACGTCGCGAATACGAATGAGGGCGCGAGCGGCGCGGCGCGGTGCCGCGGTGCGCGGCGCGGCATAGCGTGGGGCGAGGGGAAGTCGGGCACCGTGGTGCGGCGCGACGAGGGCACCGTAGTGCGGTACGACGCAGAGTGCGGCGCGGAGCGAGGAGCGCACCAGGGTCGTGCGCCGGGTCGCCCGTTGGGAGCGGGCGCAGTGGGCGTTATTGCCTGTGTGGCGAGGCCGAGAGGCCGAGGTAGGATGGCGGGAGGGGGCTGCTCTGCTAGCCAACGAACTTCCGCATGCAAAGCAAAACGCACGAGGGAGGTAACTACGTGCCGTTCGGGCGCTTAGCATTCGGTAGTATATGCGCGGCTTCGCTCCACGCCAATGACGTCGCCGTGGCGGGAGGCAGTATCAGCAACGCATGACGTCCGCTGAGGCAGAAAACCAAAACAGGCCACCGGCTGTGAAACAACCGATGACCTGCGATTTCCAGTGGTGCCCCCGGGCCGATTCGAACGGCCGACACCCGCTTTAGGAGAGCGGTGCTCTGTCCCCTGAGCTACGGAGGCGCGGTGGCTATTGTAGCATAACGGCGGCGATGAGCGCTCGACCGCCGCTGCCGCTGTTCCCGAAATCCTTACGAAGCGGGATTCGGCGTATCGTTGTCGTCCGTGCCCGGATTGGTCGATGACGATACCTGCCGGAACTCGACGCTGATGGTTATGTTGCTGGTGACGCTCGGTATCGTGAACGTGCCGCCGTTGGCGGGAACGTCGTCAAGCCCGCGCACCGATGCCACTTCGTAGCCGCTGTTCGGCGTGATGGTGATGGTCACCGAGCCGCCTTCCTCCACCGAGCTGGCGCTTGTGCTCACCGAACCGCCGCCGTTGGAGTTCACGGCCACGGTGTAGGTGGTTGCTTTCGGGCCGGAGCTGAGCGTGAGGGATATGACGTCGCCTTCCTTCAGTTTGCCGCTTGCCGGGTTCTGGCTGAGCACGGTGTTCTTCGGCTCATCGCTTTCCTCGTAGGTGTAGCTTTCGTTCACGAGCAAACCGACGTCGTTGATCTTCTTGATGGCGTCGTTGAGCGACAGGCCCACCACATTGGGCACTGTCACACCTTCAGAGCCGAGCGACAGGTAATAGGTCACCTCAGCGCCCTTGGACACCGATGAGCCGGCGACGGGGTCTTGCTTGTAAATGCGGTCCTTCTCAACCGAATCCGAGTAGCCCGCCTCGCCCGACTTGTACTTGAGCCCGGCAACGGTGAGCGCTTGGCGCGCCTCTTCGGCGGTCATGTTCGTGAGGTCGGGAACTTCGATCTCCTGAGCGCCTTGCGACACTTTGAGGTTGACCTTCGAGCCCTTTTCCCGCTTATCGCCCTTTTTCGGATCTTGGCTGACGACTTTGCCGGCTTCCACCTTCTCGTCGTAGACCTCTTCGACGGTGCCCACCTCGAAGCCCGCGTCCTCGATAAGCTGCGTGGCCTCTTCGACGGTTTTGCCTACCACGTCGGGCACGGGGTCGCCCTTCTGGCCGCCGCCCATAAGGGCACCTGCGGCAACCGCCACGAGGGCGAGCGCCGCCACCAGCGCCACCACGATGGCGATGGCCTTCTTGTTCGGCCCCTTCTTTCCGGTGCTGTCGGAGCGGTAGGAGCGCTGTCCCGGCGTGCCGCCAGCCGGGTTCATGCCGCCCACGGCGGGCATGACGGCCGTGCCATCGCCGCCGGCTGCGCCGATGGGGGGCACGACGCCGCCCATGACGCGCGTCTCGGCGCTCGTGAAGCCGCCGCCCAGGTTGATGGGCCGGCCGGCCAGATAGTCGTTCAGCACGAGGCGCATGTCGTTGGCGGTGGCGAAGCGCTCCGCAGGGTGTTTCGCCATGGCCTTCAGGATGATGGCCTCCAGCCCCGGGTCGATGTCGGGGTTGATCTCGCGCGGCGGCACGGGCAGGTCGTTCACCTGCTTCAGGGCCACGCTCACGGCGTCGGGGCCGTCGAACGGCAGACGTCCGGTGGCGCCTTCGTACAGCACGATGCCGAGCGAGTAGATGTCGCTCGCGGCGGTGAGCTCTTTGCCCTGTGCCTGTTCGGGGGAGATGTAGTGCGCCGTGCCCAGCACGCTGGAGGTTTGCGTCTTCACGGAGTTCTTCGCGCGTGCGATGCCGAAGTCCATCACCTTCACGTTGCCGTCGGGCTGCACCATGATGTTCTGCGGCTTGATGTCGCGATGGATGATGTCCAGCCCGTGCGCGACGGAAAGCGCTTGGCACACCTGCGAGCCGATCTCGGCCATCTTGCGCTGGTTGATGGCGCCGCGCTCGTTGATGGCGGTTTTGAGGTCGCTTCCGCGCACGAACTCCATCACGATGTAGTAGGTGCCGTCGTCCTGGCCCCAATCGTACACGTTCACGATGTAGGGGCTTTGCAGGTTCGCGGCGGCGGCGGCCTCTTGCTTGAAGCGCTGGGTGAAGGCGGGGTCGGCCGCGTATTGAGGCAGCATCACCTTGACGGCGACGAGGCGGCCCAGCACGTTGTCCTGCGCGCGGTACACCTCCGCCATACCGCCGATCCCGATGCGCTCGGTGATCTGGTAGCGGTTGTTGAACACTCTGCCTATCATGCTTCCGGTCACGTTTTGCTCCTTCGGGCTACCTGCTGGTTTGTGCGGCGTTTGGGGTTCGAGGTGCCACGTTCCAGCATACCTTACTTACAAAAGCCCTTGTACTTCCAAGGCCGTTTTCAATACATTCTGCGCTTTCTGTGCGCCCACGCCCTCTTCGCCGTCTTCGATGATGAGGGCCACCACCACGCGCGGGTCGTCGGCGGGTGCCATGCCGACGAACCAGCTGTCGTTGCCGTCCACCTTCTCGGCGGTGCCGGTCTTGCCCGCCACCTGCACGCCGTCGATGGCGGCGTCGGTGCCGGTGCCGTTGTTCACCACGCCCACGAGGACATCGCGCACGCGGCCGGCGGTCGTCTCGCTGACGGCTTGCATGAGCTTGGTGGGCTGGGCGGTGAAGCTGCGCTCGCCGTTGGCGTTGTAGATGCCGTCGACGAGGTAGGGCTGCATGATGGTGCCGTCGTTGGCGATGGCCGATCCCACGAGCGCCATTTCGAGCACGGTGGCCTGAGGGCCGTTGGGGCTGGGATGGCTGGCCGTCTTGTTTTCGCCGACGTTCTCGCCGGCGGCGGCCCAGGCCGTCTCCCACTCCGTCATGTCGTCGGGGTCGGGCATGAGCGACGTGTAGAGCGTCAAGGCGAACTCGATGTCCTTGTTGAAGCCGAAGTCCTCGGCGCCCGCAACCAGCGCGTCCGCGCCCATCTCGACGCCCAGCTGGCCGAACGCGGTGTTGGCCGACAGCTCGGTGGCCTGGGCCAACGTGAGCCGCCCGTAGCTGTTGCCGTCGAAATTCACCACGTCGGCGTTGCCGATCTCCATGCTGCCGGGGGCGTCGTAGACGGTGTTCTCGTCGGCCACGCCGTCCTCGAGCGCGGTGGCCAGCGACACGATCTTGAACGTCGAGCCGGGCGAGTACAGCGCATGGATGGCGCGGTTGATGAGGCGCGTGTCGGAGGAGTCGGCGTTGGCCTGTTCGATGACCGTTTCGAAGTCGGCCGCGTCGTAGGTGGGCGACGAGGCCATGGCGAGGACGGCCCCTGTGTCGGGATCCATCACCACGCACGCGCCCGTGCGGCCTGCGAGCGCATCCTGGGCAGCTTGCTGTATCTTCGAGTTCAGCGTGAGCGTGACGTCGTTGCCAGCGCCGCCGATGCCGGCGAACGAGTTCAGCACGTCGGTCCACGAGGCGAAGTTCTCCTTGCCCTTGAGCGTGTCGTTGTATGCCTGCTCGATGCCGGACGTGCCGAACCGGGCCGACGAGTAGCCCACCACCTGGCCCGCGGGGTAGACGCGCTCGAAGGTGCCGTCTTCGGTGGGCACGCTCTGCGCGAGCACGACGCCGTCGTAGGTGGAGATGGTGCCGCGCTCGGTGCGCGCTTCCTTGGCGAGGGAGTGGTTGTTGCCGGGCATGTTCTGGTAGTAGTCGGCTTGCACCACCATGATCATGGTGAGGTTGGCCACGAGCAGCGCGAACAGCGCCGAGCAGAACAGCATGGAGTGCGACAGGCGCTTGCCCAGCGACACGCGGCCCAGCACGCTGTTCGCGTGAAGCGAGCTGGTGGCGCTTGTCATCTCCTGGCCGACGCCCGTGCCTTCGTCGCCGCAGCGCAAGAGGAGGCCCACGATGATGAAGCTGGCCAGAAGCGACGAGCCGCCTTGGCTGATGAAGGGCAGCGTGATGCCGGTGAGCGGGATGAGCCTGGTCACGCCGCCCACGATGATGAACGCTTGCAGCACGATGACCGAGGTGAGGCCCACGGCCGCAAACGAGCTCACGTCGCTTTTCGCGCGCGCCGCCGTCACGAACCCGCGGATGGCGAAGCACAGGAACAAAAGCAGCACGCCGGCTGCGCCCAGAAGGCCGATCTCTTCGGCGATGTCGGCGAAGATGAAGTCGCTCTCTACGACGGGGATCTGCTCGGCCAGGCCGTTGCCCAGCCCCACGCCGAACAGGTCGCCGTCGGCAATGGAGTAGATGGCCTGGGTGAGCTGGTAGCCGGTGTTCTGCGCGTCGGCGAACGGGTCGAGCCAGGTGTTCACGCGCACTTGCACGTGGTCGAACGCCAGAAACGCGCCCACGCCGCCCACGGCGATGAGGCCCAATCCGATGGCCAGATAGAACTTCTTGCCGGTGGCCACGTACAGCATGACGAGGAACATGAAGAACAAAACGAGCGCGCTGCCGAGGTCCTTTTCAAACACCACGATGAGCAGCGCGACGCCCCACATGAGGATGAGCGGCAGCAGCGTGCGGATGTCGGGCAGCCTGAAGGGCCCCACGCGCACGGTGAACACAGAGAGCATCTCGCGGTTCTGCGCAAGGTAGCCCGCAAGGAACAGCACGATGATGATCTTGGCGATCTCGCCTGGTTGGAACGAGAACCCGCCCAGGCTCAGCCAGATGCGGCTGCCGTATATCTCCTGGCCCAGGCCCGGCACAAGCGGTGAGAGCAGCAGCAGGAAGCCTGCGATCATGAGCGTGTACTTGTAGTTGGCCACCTTGTCCAAGTTGCGCACGAAGGCCAGCACCAGCACCATGAAGGCAACGCCCAAGAACAGCCACATCACTTGGTTGACGGCCAGGTCGGGCGCGAGCCGGGTGACGAACGCGATGCCGATGCCCGACAGCGCGAACGCGATGGGCAAAAGCGCCGGATCGGCTCCGGGGGCGAAGCGCCGCGTGGCGATGTGCGCGATGACGAACGCCACGAAGATGCCCGCGGGCACGCCGAGCGTGTTCATGTCGAGCGCTTGCCCCTGGTTGAGGGCGATCATGGCGAACAGCAGCACCACGAGAGGTGCGGCCACGCACAGCAGCACGAGTTCGAGGTTGCGGCGCGTCACGAGGCGTCACCTCGCTCGGCGGCGGCTGCCGCGTCGTCGGCGGTGTTGGCGTTCGGGGCGTCGGCGGCGTCGGCGGGCGCGTCCTTCGCGCCGCTTGTGCTGCCGTCGTCCTTCGCGCCGCTCGCGTCCTTCGCGCCGTCCTCGCCGCCCGAGTTTTTCGCGTCCGCGTTGGAAGACGCCGCGCGGTTGGATATCTCCTCCTCGTACTCTTTCACGACGGCGTCGGCGACGCTGTCCACGCGGATGCCGGCTTTCAGACGGTTCGCCACGCCGGGTTGCAGCTGGTCGACAGCCACGTCGGTGGTGCGCTCGTAGTGCGAGAACGAGAGCCCGAGCAGCGATCCGGGCATGCCGCGGTAGATGGCCACCTTGCCATTGTCCTCGGTCAGGAAGGCCGTCGTGTCCAGGTAGGTTTTCGCGCCCCAGGCCGTGCCGGCCACGATGGCGGCGAACAGCAGCAGCACGAAGACGACAAACACCTTCGTCTTGCGTGCCATCTTCTTGCGGCGCACTTCGGCGAAGCCGGTCACGTCGGCCACGATGACGGTGACGTTGTCATGGCCCCCGTTCGCGACGGCCTCGTTCACGAGCTGCGAGGCGCAGCGCTGCGGGTCTTGGACGCGCCGCAGCGTGTGTTCGATTCCCTCGTCGTCCACCATGCCCGACAGCCCGTCGGAGCAAATGAGCAGACGGTCGCCCGTCTCCACGTTGATCTCGTAGATATCGGGTTGAAGGTGTAGGTCGCTGCCGAGGGCGCGCGTGATCACGGAGCGCTGCGGATGCGTGCGCGCCTCTTCGGTCGTGAGCTGGCCCGCCTCGATCATGTCGGCCACAAGGCTGTGGTCGCGCGTGAGCTGCTGGAGCTTTCCTTGATGAAGCAGGTAGGCGCGCGAGTCGCCCACCTGGGCGATGACGAGCCGCTCGCCTTCCAGCAAAGCGGCGGTCACAGTGGTGCCCATGCCTTCGCGGCCGCGGCCTTCGCGGGCCGCTTGGATGACGGCGCGGTTCGCCTCCTTCACGGCGTGCGCAAGGGCCTCGCCGTCGGGATGCTCGGGCGCCAGATCGGCGATCACGCCCACCGCTATCTCGGACGCCACCTCGCCCGCGGCATGGCCTCCCATGCCGTCGGCCACCACGAACAGCGGCGGGGCCACCACCAGACTGTCCTCGTTGTGGTCGCGCAAACAGCCGATGTCGGTGCGGCTGCCGAAAGTGGTGAGGGCACCTTTGCGCGTGCGCGGCGTGGACTTGTACGAGCGCTCGGCGGCCATCAGGCGAACCTCACGCGGATGGCCACGTCGCCCACGTTGACGACGTCGTTGCTGCGAAGCGCGATCGGCTCGGAGATGAGCTGGCCGTTCACGGCGGTGCCGTTCGTGGAGCCGAGGTCTTCAACGAACAGGTTCTGCCCCATGAGGCTGAAGCGCGCATGGCGGCCCGACACGTATCCCGCGCCGATAACGATGTCGGCTCCGGGGTTGCGGCCCACGATGACCGGCCCGCGCACCACGATGGACACGCCGCGCAGCTCCTTCGGCCCGCGCTCAACCGACAGGTTCCACGTGCGCTCCTTCTTGCGCTGGCCGCGCACCAATCCGATGCCCGATTTCATGAGGGCGAACAGGAACAGGTACAAAAGCGCAACGAACAGCAAGCGGACGATGAGCAGTACGACGTCGATCACGAGCGATCCTTCCGTTTCCGCTTAGGCTTGCGTGAACACGAGGTTCGTCACGCCGATGGTGATGCGGTCGCCGTCGGAAAGCGGCTGCGTGGTGATCTCGCGACCGTTCACGAACGTGCCGTTTGTGGAGCCGAGGTCGGTGAGCACCCACACGCCCGAGGGGTCGCGCCTCAGCTCCGCATGCGTGCGCGAGGCGTTCATGTCGTGCAGTGTCACGTCGTTCTTCGACTCGCGTCCGATGAGCACGCGCGCGGCGGCCAGGTCGTAGGCGCGGTTGCTCGAGGCGTCCACGAGGCGCGCCCGCACGGCGCTTTGCGCGGGAACCGGCGTCGCGCCCTGCGCGCCGCCGGCGAACGCCACGGTGTTGGGGGCGACGGCGCGAGCGGCTGCCCCTGCTGCTGCGGCTGCCGCGCCGATGGCCGCGGGCGCTGCTCCTGCTGCGGCGGGAGCGCCGGGGAAGCCGGGGGCTGCCGCGGGTGCAGGGGCACCGGGGAAGTCGGCGGCGCTCACAGCGGGGGCAGCGTCGAGCGGGAGGCCGTCGTAGCCGAGGGGGCCGTCGAACTCGTTGGGAAGGTAGTCCTGCTGCGCGCCCGGTTGCTCGTCGTAGGCGTAATCGTCGTAGATGGGGGCGTCCGAGGCGAGTGGGTCGTAGGCGGGGGCGGGCTGATCGTAGCCGTAGCCTCCAGCCGCGCCGAAGCCCTGGTCGTAGCCGTACGCGGCAGGAGCGCCCGCGGCATAGGGCTGCGGCTGCGCGTAGGACGGGCCGTAGCCCGGGCCGCCGGTGCTCAGGC
>ERZ1643246.3570-NODE-3570-length-13196-cov-4.854729_pt1 | contig 13196 bp, 13 predicted proteins | sample MGYA00579265_ERZ1643246 | MGnify/ENA primary metagenome ERZ1643246 (study PRJEB29033, sample SAMEA4952261) | chicken gut metagenome | biome: Broiler Chicken; feature: Gastrointestinal Tract; material: Caecum | place: Ireland | collected 2018 | study: Broiler... | reverse complement strand
GCATTCCGCCGTGCGGATTTTCGGCACAGGTGTTGTCAGCCGGGAGGCAAGCGGCTGCAAAAAATGGGGCAGCCGTGCGATGAAATCAGCCGGCTTCGATTCCGGCTGCAGGTAATCCGGCACGGCAAAGCGGGATGCAGGCTCTTGGAGCCAGACGAGATCAGAATGGCTGCGCGGGCAGAGATCTCGCTCCATGGCGGAGAGAAGCGGAAACACGGACGCGGGGTCCATGCCGATGATCTCCGTGCAGGCGAGATCGACCGCATAGGGGCTTCGGCTCGACAGCAGCGTGCCCACATGACGCGGCTTTCCTCCCGTGGGGCCGTTGCCCTCCATGGCGGTGATGCCGTCCACCACGGACAGCACAGGGTGCAGTGCCTGACACAGGTCTGTGATCATGGTGCCGAATGCTTTCTTTTCGGGGAAACGGCAGTGCAGCTCCGGTTTCATGAGGCCCGGAACGGCGCCGAACAGATTTTTCACGGCTGCACTGAGCCCCATCATGCAGTGTGTCTTCAACTTGCACACATCCACGATCGCGTCCGCCTGCAGGAGAGGGGTGATCACAGGAAACGAGCGGCACAGCCGTGCCTCCGGCGCTTTCAGCTCGCCCCAAGTGCAATCAAGGTTCAGCTCTGCCCCGTATTCTGCCGCAGAGGCACAGCCGGAGCGCTCGTAAATGCTCTTCAGCAGAACAGGTGTGTACGGTCCGCCGGGGCTTTCCGCGATGACAACGGAAGCGCCCAGTTCCCTGAGCAGGGAAACGACGGCACAGATCACAACCGGGTGCGTTACGGCGCCTTCCTCCGGCGCAGACCGCACGACGAGATTCGGTTTGACCGCCACGCGCATGCCGGGGCGGATCACCTCTTCCGCCTTGAGAAGGCGAAATTGCTCCGCAAGCGCTGCGCGCACGGTGTTATATTCATACGTTTCACAGGAGGAGACGCACACTTCCACTGGCTGATTCATGCGCGGAGTTCCTCCAGAAAATGCTCGATCCGGTGCAGTGCTTCCGTGATGTGGCGGATGGAATAGGAGTAGGAAACGCGGACAAATCCTTCCCCGCACGCGCCGAACGCCGGACCGGGCACCACGGCCACATGTTCCTTGTAAATGAGCTGCTCGCAGAAATCTTCGCTGCTCAGGCCGGTGCTGCGGATGCAGGGAAACACATAGAACGCGCCCTCCGGTTCAAAGCAGGTGAGTCCCATCTTGTTGAAGCCGTCCACAATCAGGCGGCGGCGCATGTCATACTGGCTGCGCATGTATTGAATGTCGGAATCGCCGTTGCGCATGGCCTCAATGGCGGCATACTGCGCCGTGGTGGGCGCGCTCATGATGCCGTACTGATGCAGCTTTGTCATCTGCGCTATGATCTCCTTCGGGCCTACGGCATAGCCGAGACGCCAGCCCGTCATGGCAAACGCCTTGGAAAAGCCGTTGACCACAACGGTGCGCTCGGCCATATCGTCGATGGAGGCGAAGGAGACGTGAAGCTGATCGCCGTATGTCAGCGCACTGTAGATTTCATCGGAAAGCACAAGCAGGTTGTGTTTTTTCACCACTTCGGCAACCTCTTCCAGATCTTCCCGGCGCATGACGGCGCCGGTGGGGTTGTTCGGGAACGGAAGGACGAGCAGCTTTGTGCGCGGCGTGATTTTTTCCTCGATCTCCTCGGGCGTCAGGCGGAATTTATTTTCCGCTTTCGTCTCAATCACAACCGGCACGCCGCCCGCCATGCGCGTGAGCGGCACATAGCAGACAAAGCTCGGCTGCGGCACCAGGACCTCGTCCCCGGGAGCCAAAAGTGTGCGGAAGCAGAGGTCGATGGCCTCGCTGCCGCCTACCGTGACAAGGACCTGCTGATCCGGGTCATAGGTGAGGCTGCAGTGGCGCTGCAGCCATTTGGAAATCTCCACGCGCAGTTCCGAAAAACCGCGGTTGGGACTGTACCATGTTTTCCCGTCTTCCAGGGAACGAATGCCTTCCTGGCGGACATGCCAGGGCGTCACAAAATCCGGTTCGCCGATGGAGAGCGAGATCACGTCCTCCATCTCGTTGGCAATATCAAAAAAGCGGCGAATGCCGGAGGGAGGAATCTCCAGAAGAGCCGGATTCATCATCCGGGAATACTCAATCACAGATCATGTTCCTCCTCTCGTCGCGCTCGTCCTCGGGATTGAGCACCACGCCGCCGTCCTTGTAGCGGGTCAAAATGAAATGCGTGGCCGTGGAAAGAACCGATTCAAGCGTGGCCAGCCGCTTCGCGACAAACAGGGCGATATCCTGCATGGTGGCCGCGTTCACGCGCACAGCGAGATCGAATCCGCCGGACATCAGGTAAACGCTCTCCACTTCCTCAAACTGCATGATCTTGTCTGCGATCTCGTCGAAACCGCTGTTGCGCTTCGGGGTGACGCGCAGCTCAATCAGAGCGGAAGCACGGTTTGCGTCCGCTTTTTCCCAATTGACAAGCGCGTGATACCCGCGGATGACACCCTTCTTTTCATATTCATCGATCTGTTTCCGGACTTCCTCCGGGGTGCTCCCCAGCATGACGGCAAGCTGTTCACAGCTCAGCCGGGCATTTTCCTGCAGCAATTCCAGCAATTTATTCATTCTGACACACTCCTTTATCATGAAACAAGCGGGAGAACTGCGAGGCTTTGGCCTTGCATGTTCCCGTCTTTTCTGCGGGATCGCTTGCGTGATAGATTGTGTCTAGTATAGATCATCCGGCAGGCTGATTGCAACCGCTTTTCGGGATTTGTGCCTCCTGCGCTTCTTTCCTCATAAAAACAGGACCTGCGGCAACACAGCGCAGGTCCTGAAAGAAGTTGCTTTAGTGGGACAGGGATGGAGATCCCGGCGGAAACAGCAGGGAAATACAGAGATCTCCTCCAACGAGCTCTGCCCCGATGATTCCTCCCATCTGTTCGGTGAGGGCTTTGGCGATGGAGAGGCCCAGCCCGGTGGCGGAACGGGCCGATTCCACCGTGTAAAAACGGTCAAACAGCCGGCTAACCGCGACGTGGTCCAGTCCGGGTGCCCGGTTGGAGAACGTGATCTTCCCCGTGTCCTCAAGGGAAACACGCAGATCCCCGGCGCTGTATTTAAGAACATTGGAAAGAATATTTCCCAGCACGCGGGACAGAGCGGTCGGATCGAGACGGCGTACCACTTTGATTTCCGTCATCCGGAGTACGGGCGTGATGTTCCGCTCCTGGAGCGCACCGTAAAAGGAGAGAAGGGTTTCCTCCACTGCGCGGCGGAGATCCACCTCCTCCGTTTTCAGTTCTCCCGAAGATGAAACGGAATAACGGAACAGTTCACCGGTCAGCTGCTTCATGGCAGCGGTTCGATCTTCAATCTGTGTCACATAACGGCGGGCATTTTCCGGCAGGGGTTGGTTTTTCAAAAGCTCCACATAGCCCGAAAGAGCCGTGAGCGGCGTGCGGAGATCGTGGGAAATGTTGGTCACGGCTTCCTTCAGGGCGCGGTCTCCTTCCTGAAAACGCCGTCGTTCCGCGCGCAGGGCCCGGAGTTCTTCATTCAGGTCTGAGGCAAGGCGCCGCATCTCCCGATCGCGGCCCGGCAGCGTGAGCAGGGTGTTCGTTTCGTGTTCAAGCCGCTCTTTCACCCCGCTGCGCAGCGCGCGGACACTGCGGCGGAGCAGAAACAGCTTGACGCAGAGCAGAAAAAGAAGGAAAAGCAGGACCGTCAGCGCGGCCAGGAGAAGATCGATCATGCGGGATCCCCCTTGCAGAGGTTATTTGATATCCTTGCGTTGGAACAGACAGAGTCCCGCGGCAGTGGTGAGGACGGTGAAGAGAAGCGACCAGAGCACGAGCAGCCAGGGTGTTTCGGTTTCCGCGCGGGAAAGCTGGAAAGTCTGGCTGGTGGGAAGAAAATCATACAGCACCTGATAAACCGCCCGCGTTATGCCCCTGGGATAGCTGGGGTTGTCAACCATCGGCGTGTCCTCATCGGGATATACGTAGGAATACTGGCCGGACTCTTCATCAAAAATGGTGGTGATCTGCGGAATCTGTTCCGGCTGACCCAGCGTCGTGCTGATGGAGTTGCCGAAAAACAGGAGAGCCATCACGATCAAAAGCGCGGCGACAACACCTGTGGACCGGCTCGAGATGGACAGTGACAGGAGCGTGCACAGGGATGCCATGGCAATGGCCACACCGAGCGAAGCGGCCAGATACCCTGCAAGTTTTCCGGCGCTCATGACAAACCAGGTTTGCCATGCCAGGCAGCAGATCAGCCCGGCGGCGACGGCGCACAGGAAAAAAGCCACAGCCGCAAGACCGGATACAAGCAGACAAGAGAGATAAACGGCCGTTTTGGTGTGGCCGGCGATCAGCTTGTTGCGCAGGGAGCCGCTGCTGTATTCTGCCCCCACAAAGAGACCGCAGAACGCGGAAACGGCAATCACACCCATCATGGTGAAAAAGAAAAAGGTGTTGTCCACGCTGGCTGTCCCGCTGACAATGTCCCCGTGATTTGAATAGAGAAGATACAACTCCATCACAAAGAGTGCAGCCATGCCAAAATAGAAGATCCTGGCACGCACAAGCCGGAACAGGTGGGCGGAAAACAGATTACGCATGTTCCCCACCTCCGATCAGATTGATGTAGTAGCTTTCAAGACTTTCGTCCCGTTCCTTGATCGAGATCAGGCTGCAGTTCTGCGCTTTGAGGGCCTCCACCAGTTCCGTGATATGCAGTTCTCCGTAGATGTCAGCCTCCCTCTGAGACAGGATCCGGTAATCAAGCCTCATCCGATCCAGAACAAGGGAAAGGGCAACGGTGGATGTCACCTCCACGCGCGCGCATTTGCGGCAGGCAGCTTCCAGTTCTTCTGCGCTGATCTCGCGCACCATGCGGCCGCTGTCCACAAAACCGTAATGGGTAGCCAGCCGGGAGAGCTCGTCCAGAATATGGCTGGAAAGAAGGACGGTGATCTGCCGTTCCCGGTTGAGCTTCAAAATCAGCTCCCGCATTTCTACGATGCCTTGAGGGTCAAGGCCGTTGGCCGGTTCATCGAGCACGAGAAAGTCAGGATCTCCGCACAGCGCCACGGCGATGCCGAGACGCTGGCGCATGCCAAGGGAGAAATGTCCCGCCTTCTTCTTCCCCGTCTGCTTCAGACCGACCAGCTGCAGCAGCTCCGGGATGGCGCTGTCATCCGGCAGACCGAGCACACGGAATTGCAGTTTCAGGTTTTCCGCCGCTGTCCGATCCGGGTAAAAGGCAGGTGTTTCCACCACAGCGCCCATGCGCCTGCGCACACTTCTTAATGCACGGCTTCCGTGCGGTGCACCGCAGAGCGTGTAGCTGCCGGCAGAGGGCTGCTGCAGTCCGCAGATGACACGGATGAGTGTGGTTTTTCCCGCGCCGTTTTTGCCCACCAGACCGTAAACAGCGCCCTTGGGCACCCGCATGGTCAGATGATCGAGTGCCTGAAAATGGCCGTAGTTCTTACACAGGTTTTCTGTTTCCAACACATAGTCCATTCAGAAAATCCTCCTTTTGTTTGGGATAATGGTATCCTACCGCAAAAGGGTATGGAAAGCGGTCAAGAAAAGAGTAAAGAATTCGTCAAGATTCTTCCAAAACAAAACCGATGCCCCACACGGCCTGGATGCATTCCCGCCCGCCTGCTTCGCGCAGTTTGCGCCGGAGGTTGCTCACATGCTGTTTCAGGGAACTCTCGGTGCAGTCCGGCGTATCTTCGGCAATGCAGTCCAGAATGACGGATTTCGACACGGCTCGGCCGCTGTTGCGCATCAGCAGCTTTAATACGGCGTATTCTGTCCTTGTGAGATGAACAGGCCTGCCGCCGACAGACGCAGAATGGGAGACGAGATCCAGGCAAATCTCCCCCGCTCTGAGACGTTCCTCCCCGCGGGAGAGAGGTTCCCGGAGGTGCACGCGGATACGCGCAAGCAATTCGCGCAGCTCGAACGGTTTGGTCACATAATCTGTTGCGCCGCTCAGGAGAAGCCGGACTTTATCGTCGATTCCAACCTTTGCGCTCACCACAATGACTGGTATTCCGGAAAGGCGGGGCAGCAGCTCCTCGCCGGAGAGACCGGGCAGCATGAGATCCAGCAGAATCAGGTCCGGCCGGCAGCGTTCCAGCAGATAAACGGCCTCTGTTCCGGAGTAGGCGCGTTCCACGCGGTACCCTTCCTCTTCGAGCGCTTCCGCCAGCAGATTTCCAATCGACTGATCGTCTTCTATCACGGCGATGGTTTCCATTTCGGCTTTCCCCTTTCGTTTTCTTTCAGACTAGCGAAAGAGGCAGCTCTTGTCAAGGGCACACCCTGTGAAAGAGCACGGGAGAACTGCTCTTTTTTGTTGACAATTTCTCCAAAAAGACCGATAATATGTGTTGATAAAATAATAACAGGGAAGGTGTTTCTATGCATGCCGTCATCACGGTAATAGGAAAAGATATGGTTGGCATTCTGGCCCGCGTTTCCACCATCTGCGCCCAGAACAACGTGAATGTGGTGGAGGTCACGCAGTCCATTCTGCAGGACCTTTTCGCCATGATTATGATGGTTGATATTTCCAAGTGCAGCGTGCCGTTCAGCGAGCTTTCCGACCAGCTTGAGGCTTTGGGGGACGAGATGGGCCTGAAGATTCACACAATGCACGAAGACATCTTCAACAGCATGCACCGCATCTGATCGGGAAGGAGTGCTAGAGGTGATTAACTCCCACGATATTTTGGAAACGATCAATATGATCGACAATGAAAACCTTGACATCCGCACCGTGACGATGGGAATTTCCCTGCTGGACTGTGTTGACAGCGACTGCGGCAAAGCCTGCGATAAGATTTATGATAAAATCTGCCGGTATGCGGGAAACCTTGTCAAAACAGGCGAGGATATCAGCAAGGAATACGGCATTCCGATCATCAACAAGCGAATTTCTGTGACGCCTATCGCCATTGTGGCGGGCGCCTGCCCGGGTGCCGATCCGGTGCGGTATGCCAGAACGCTCGACCGGGCCGCACGCGAAGTGGGCGTGAATTTCATCGGCGGATACAGCACGCTGGTGCACAAGGGCTTTGCTCCCGGTGATTACGCCCTGATGCGCAGCATTCCCCAGGCCCTCTCGGAGACGGAATTTGTCTGTTCCTCCGTGAATATCGGCACCACGAAATCCGGCATCAACATGGATGCCGTGGATCGCATGGGCCAGATTGTGCTGGAAACGGCAAAGCTGACGGCGGATCGCGACTGCATCGGCGCGGCCAAGCTGGTCGTGTTCTGCAACGCGCCGGAGGACAATCCGTTTATGGCCGGCGCCTTCCACGGAGTGGGCGAACCGGACTGCGTGATCAACGTGGGTGTTTCCGGCCCTGGCGTGGTGCGAGCCGCACTTGCCAAGGCGGGAGACTGTGACATTACAGCCGTTGCCGATATTGTGAAAAAGACAGCTTTCAAGATCACCCGCATGGGCCAGCTTGTGGCGCAGGAGGCTTCCCGCCGCCTGTATGTCCCCTTCGGCATCGTGGATCTTTCTCTTGCGCCGACCCCTGCCGTCGGAGACAGTGTGGCGCATATTCTGGAGGAGATGGGTCTGGAATGCTGCGGCGCACATGGCACAACGGCTTGCCTCGCCCTGCTCAACGACGCTGTCAAGAAAGGCGGCGTGATGGCTTCTTCCCATGTGGGCGGTCTTTCGGGCGCGTTCATTCCCGTGACGGAGGATGCGGGCATGATCCACGCCGCTCGCTGCGGTGCTCTCTCCATTACAAAACTCGAAGCAATGACGGCCGTGTGCTCTGTCGGCCTTGACATGATCAACATTCCGGGCGACACGCCGCCCGAGATCATCTCCGCCATCATCGCGGACGAAGCAGCGATCGGAATGGTGAACTCCAAGACGACGGCCGTCCGTGTGATTCCGGCCATCGGCAAAAAAGCCGGCGATGAGCTGAACTTCGGCGGCCTTCTGGGCGGTGGCCCTGTGATGGCTGTGAACCCCTATTCCCCGTTGAAATTTATCCGCCGCGGCGGCCGTATTCCGGCCCCGATGCAGAGCCTGAAAAACTAAAACTTTGTCCAAATTTGACAAATTGAGGCTTTTTTGTTTAGAAAGGATTCATAAGGTTCTCCATTGCCAAAAATTTTTTGCGGCGATATAATGAACGGCGGTAAAAAAGGTTTCATCTGCAGTAAATGGCAGTGCCGCATGATTTCCGTACATATTTTGTACGCTGGCCTGTGAAAGAACTGTGCGGATACGCCTAAACCAACAGATTCCGCAAAGGGAGGTGTTGCTGATGAAAGATATGGTAAAAGAAATCGTCGACATGGACCGAAAGGCCAGGGAAATCATGGACGAAGCCCAGCAGGAAAAGCTGGACTCGGAAAAAGAGATCTCCCAAATGAGAGAGAAAATCCGGGAAGATTACCTGGCAAAGGCGCGCGAACGGATCAAACTCAATGAGCCGCAGGAGCGCGAGGCGGCGGAAAAAGCCTGGAAAGCCGTGGAAGCCCGTCAAAATGAGATCTCAGCCAAGCTGGACGCCCAGTATGAAGAAAACGGGAAACGCTGGGCCGAAGAGCTTGCCCGGCGTGTCCTGAACGCCTGAGTATTCCGGTTTTTCTTGAAAGGCGGTTTTTCTCATGCTTTCCACCTATTCTTCCAACGTTATTCTCGCCAAAGCCAGGGCCATGTATGGCCGCAGGCTTCACACCGAGGATTACCGGGAACTTTTGGGCTGCCGGTCGGTGGGCGAGGTCGCTTCCTATTTAAAGAACAGAACATCTTACGCAGCCATTCTGGCCGGTGTCAACGAAAACGATGTGCACCGCGGCCAGCTTGAAGTCCGGCTGCGCCAGAAATTGTTCGAAGACAACTCTTCCCTCTGCCGGTATGAAGTGACCATCGGCGAGCATTTTGCCGATTACCTCATCGGCAGAGCGGAAATTGAGCAAATCCTTCACAGCCTTGTGCTGCTGGAGGGTGATGCGCCGGGAGAATACCTGTTTTCCATGCCTGCTTACCTCACGGCGCACACACATTTGAATTTGCCGGCTCTTTCCCATATCAGAAGCTATGACGATCTGCTGCAGGCAGTTTCGCACACGCCGTATCGCAAGCTTCTGGAAGGGTTCCGGCCGGCGCCCGGTATGACGCCGGACTACACGGGAATTGAAAATGCGCTTTACACTCATCTTTACAGTGAAGTCTTTCGTGTGATTGACACATATACACACGGGGAAGCACAGCGCCAGCTCAGGCAGATTTTCGATTCCTATGTGGATTTGCAGAATTATCTGCGAATCGTGCGCCTGCGCTTTATCCACCATGAACCTGTTGCCGAGGTGCAGCGTTCACTGCTCCCGTTTGGCCAGCTCCACACGCGTCATCTCAAGGCGCTGCTTGCGGCTGAGACGGAACAGGAACTGGCGGCCATCATGCGCAGAATCCCTGTGGGCAAACATTTTATCCGCGCGCAGGGCAGTTACGTTTACCCGGAACAGCTGATGAACCGGACGAAATACAACATCTGCCGGCGCGACATCCGCTTTTCCACGCATCCCTCTGTTGTGCTGATCAGCTACATCATTCTCACCGAGATTGAAGTGGGCGACATCATCACGATTGTGGAGGGGATCCGATACCGGCTTCCGCCGGAGGATATCAAGAGCATGCTGACTGTGGTTGATTTTTGAAGGGAGGTGTTTGTTTGGCCGTCTTAAAAATGAAAGTTATCAGCATCATTGGAAGAATGGCGGACCTTGACGGTGTCACGGCCGTGTGCGGGGATTCCTGCTGCTTCCATCCTGATAACTCGCTTTCGTTTTATTCCGACACGGAGAAGTTTTCCCCCATCACCGATGAAAATCCTTACACGGAGCCGCTGCAAAGGCTGACCGATGCCATCTCCGGCGCACGTAAGCAGATGGAGCTTCTCCCCCGTGACGCGCTGAGCAAGCTGCACTATGACAAAGAGGAATGGGGGGATTACGTTTCCCGTTTCTGCGAGGAATTTGAGTCTCTTCAGAACGAACGGGCGGCAGCCCAGGCGGAAGTTCAGGATTGCACGCGCGACATCGAGGAGACAAGCCACTTTACCGGTCTTGACCTTGACCTCGATGCCATCCATGACTGTGCGTATATCAAGTTCCGCTTTGGCCGCCTGCCGAAGGACAGCTACGAAAAGCTCAATCACTATCACGACAACCCGTATGTCATGTTCTTCCCCTGCACTTCTGACGACATTCAATACTGGGGCGTTTATTTTACCCCGGTAGAGAATGCTGCCGAAGTGGACCGGATTTTCTCGAGTCTTTACTTTGAACGTGTCCGCCTTTCCGAGCTGCACAGCACGCCGGAGCACATGGTGGAGGATCTGCAGGAAAAGAAGAAGCAGGCCCAGGAGAAAATCAAGTCGGTTGACAACCGGATTGATGAGCTTTGGAAAAAAGAGCGCAAGGAACTCCAGCGTGTGTATTCCTTCCTCAACCGGCAGTCCGTCTACTTCTCCATCCGCCGGTATGCCGCGCGCTACAACGACAATTTCATCCTCACGGGATGGATCCCCGCAAAGCGCGAAAAGAGCTTCTGTGCGGCGCTCGATAAGCTGGAAGGTGTGGATTACACGCTGGAAAATGCAGAGAACGAGCTGGAGCACTCTCCCCCGGTTCAGCTGGAAAACAAGAAGCCCGTGCGCGCGTTCGAATTCTTTGTGAACATGTTCGGCCTGCCGCAGTATGACGAGCTTGACCCGACGCCCTTTGTGGCGATCACCTATGTGCTGCTGTTCGGCATCATGTTTGGTGATGTGGGCCAGGGTATCTGCGTGTCCATTGTGGGTGCGCTGATGTGGAAATTCAAGCAGATGGCGCTCGGAAAGGCGCTGATTCCCTGCGGTATTTCCTCCGCCGTGTTTGGCCTGGTGTATGGTTCTGTGTTCGGATACGAGCATGTGCTGGACCCGATGTACAGCGCCCTGTTCGGTCTTTCGGAGAAGCCGATTGAAGTCATGGAAGCCAATACGACAATCGAAATTATTCTGGCTGCCGTGTGCATTGGTATTTTCCTTGTCCTCTGCGCCATTCTGATCAACATCATCTGCTCTCTCAAGCGCAGAAAATGGGAAAGCGCGCTGTTTGGACCGAACGGCATCGCAGGTTTCCTCTTCTATGGCGGCATTGTGGTCGGTTTCGGCGGCCAGCTCGCATTCGGCTGGCAGATTGTGACGCCTGTCTACATTGTCCTTTTCATTGTGCTGCCTTTGCTGGTGATGATGTTTGCCGGCGTTCTCGGCGCCCTGGTGGAGCGCAAGCCCGACTGGAAGCCGGAGAGCTGGGGCGGCTACATTGTGGAGAATTTCTTTGAGTTGTTTGAAGTTCTGCTCGGGTACGCGAGCAACACCATTTCTTTCCTGCGTGTTGGCGCGTTTGTGCTGGTGCATGCCGGCATGATGACAATGGTGTTCACCCTGGCGGATATGTCTTCCGGCATCGGCTACCTGTTGACCGTTGTTCTCGGCAACATCATTGTGATGGGCATGGAAGGACTGCTGGTCGGCATTCAGGTCATGCGTCTGGAATTCTATGAAATGTTCAGCCGCTTCTTTGAGGGCGGCGGGCGCTCCTTCAGCCCCATTGTTGTGGGCCAGAAGAGCTGATTCCCAATGGTATCATTCGGCCTGTTCAGGCCGCCGTTCAAAGATCAATTTTGCTGAAAGTGTTTTGGAGGTTTTTCATCATGACTGCATTGTATATTGCTCTTCCCACCGCGTTCCTGATTGTTTCCGCCATCTTGGCTGTGCGTTCCGTGCGCCGCGGCGCAAAGCGCAGCCGTGCGTTTGCTCTGCAGCTGCTCAGCTTCCTGGCTGTCTGCGTTCTTTCCTTTGCCCTGCCGGTCGGCTCCACCTATGCTGCGGAATCGACCGAACCCACTACGACTGTTGCTCAGACGGATGACACCGCTTCCACGACTTCCACGAACGGCCTCGGTCTGGTGGCCGCTGCTCTGGCTGTCGGCATTGCAGGTGTTGGCGGCGGTATTGCTGTTGCTTCTGCTGCTCCGGCTGCCATCGGCGCCACGAGCGAAGACCCGAAGGCCTTTGGTAAAGCAATGATTTTCGTTGCTCTGGGCGAAGGTATTGCTCTGTACGGCCTGCTGATCGCTATCCTGATTTGGATGAAGTGCTGAGAGGCTCTTTCAGCCCCCTGCCGCATGGCGGGGGCTTTTTACCCCCGCAGCGATGCTCCCCGGTTTGGCGGGAGAGCGCAGTTACACGGAGAAAGCAGGTGCACCGTTGCGATTTTATCTGATTAGCGATAACGTGGATACCCAGGTTGGGATGCGCCTGGCCGGGATTGACGGCGTCGTTGTGCATGAACGCGAGGAAGTGGAAAAAGCCCTGCGCAGCGCAATGGCAATGGAAGATGTGGCTGTGGTTCTGATTACTGAAACGCTTCTGTAGCTCTGCCCGGAGCTGATTTATGACCTGAAGCTCAATCAGAAACGGCCGCTGATTGTGGAAATCCCGGATCGTCACGGAAACGGGCGCACAAAGGATTCTATTACCCGCTATGTGCGCGAGGCAATCGGCGTTAAGATCTGACCGCCTCGCACGGCGGAGACGGGAGGTTTCCCTATGGCCAACGAAGAAAAATTGGCAAAATTTCATCAGGCAATCAATCACTATGCCATGGAGCAGCGAGAGAAGATTGAACAGGAAGTCGCTGCTTTTAAAAAGAAAGAACTGGAAGAAGCCAGCAATGAGGTGCTGGCGGAGGCTTACCACCTGATCCAGAAGGAAATGGCGCAGATGCGCGGCCGGATTTCCCGGGAAATGGCGCGGCGCGAAATGGACGGGCGGCGCGCTCTGCTCGAAAAGCGTTCCCGGATCGCAGAGAAGGTGTTTGCGCAGGCGGCTGACATCCTCCGCAAGGAGACGGAAAGCGATCGCTATTCTGCCCTGCTGACGCGCTATGCAAAAGCAGCGCATGATGCGTTCGCCCGCCGCAGTGAGGACGCCGGTCTCCCCTTCCCTGAGGACGTTGTCTTCCTTCTGAACAAGAAGGATCAGGCGTTTCAGGAGACGATCCGGAAGGCCTACGGCGCACCTTGTGTGTTCCGTGAGGATTCCTCCATTTCAATCGGCGGTTTTTGCGCGGAAAGTCCTTCTCTGC
>ERZ1643246.3569-NODE-3569-length-13197-cov-11.841044_pt1 | contig 13197 bp, 8 predicted proteins | sample MGYA00579265_ERZ1643246 | MGnify/ENA primary metagenome ERZ1643246 (study PRJEB29033, sample SAMEA4952261) | chicken gut metagenome | biome: Broiler Chicken; feature: Gastrointestinal Tract; material: Caecum | place: Ireland | collected 2018 | study: Broiler... | reverse complement strand
CAACCGGAAAAATGAACCGGGAGTCTTTGTGACGGAAATCATGCTGCCGTTATAAAATCAGAAGAAATACATTTGGTGGTAACAGTTCAGCGGGCTGAACTGTTACATTTTGTGCACGGGATCTGACATTTCGTGCACATTTTTTTTGTTCGGAAAATATCTGTGGTAGACTTTCGTTATCCGGGGAAGGTGAAAAATGGCAACCGTCCGGCCAGCTGGATTGTCACAACACATTCCCGGAAAAAATGACTTGCAGAAAGAGAGGACATAGGAGATGATGAAACATTCTATAATTTCCAATTTCCGTTACGTTTACGGCAAGGCGTGGCAGTATTCTCATAAAATACTGTACGCCCAGGCTGCGGAAATCGCCGGAGAAGTGTTGGGAACTTATCTTTCCGCCGCGCTGCCGGCAGCCGTGCTGTATCTGCTGGAGCGCAGTGTGGGAATAGGCGGCATGCTCGGAGGACTTTGTGCTGTTTTTGCTGTGGTTGGCTCGGTACAGGTCTTTCGGACATATTTCAGCGAACGCAATTTTTTACAGTATGCCGATGTGCGGATAGAAAAGATGATGACAGACGTATGGCGCAAGAGCTGGGAGGTACCTTACGCCTGGAGAGAAAGCGAGGAAGGACAGAATGCACTGGCGCAGACGCAGAGAGCCATGCAGGGAAACTTTGAGGGGTTTGAGGGAGTATTTCCGACAACGACGAAATTGCTGAACGGTGTGCTCGGACTGATGGTGTTTGCAGCCAGCCTGACTGTTTTCAACCCGCTGCTGGTGGCTGGCATTCTTGGCCTGTCGCTGGTCCAGGTGATCGTTTACCGCAAAGCGCTGAATAATAAATGGAAACATAAAAAACAGCGGTCGGATATATGGAGAACACAGAGTTATTTTCAGTCTCTGGCATTGGAACGCCATGCGGGAAAGGATATTCGTCTGTACCGTCTTCAGCCCTGGATTTCCGGCAGATATGACGAAGCCAACAAGAGAGAAAACAATCTGATCCGAAAGGAACAGTTGATGTTTCTGGTCAGCGACTATACCGGTATTTTCCTGGAATTTTTCAGAGATGCGGTCTGCTACGGATATCTGCTGCTCCAGCTGGCGCAGGGAATGGATCTGGCGGCTTTTACGCTGGCGATCGGAATGGTCCGGGGGATTTCCACGTATATGATGCAGATCGCTGAAAACGGTGTAAAGCTGTTCTCTGATCTGCGCTATGTGGGAACAATCCGCGAATATATGGACAGGGAAGAGAAAGAGGAAGAGATGGGAACGGAAAGCGGATCAGAACTGCAGAACCGGTATCGTGAAGCACAGATAGCGAAGGAAAGCAGATTATCAGGAAAGGGCCTTGTCATCGAGGCGAAGCATCTCAGTTTTTTTTATCCGAATGCGGAAACGCCGGTTCTGGAGGATCTTTCCTTCCGTCTGGAACCTGGAAAGAAGACAGCGCTGGTAGGAGTGAATGGAGCGGGGAAAAGTACGCTGGTAAGGATCTTATGCGGTTTTTATCGCCCTTCCTCGGGAACACTTACTGTGAACGGGATCCCTGTGGAGAAAATAGACAGGCGGGAATTGTGGGAGCATCTCGGAGTGATCTTTCAGCAGCCGTTTGTTTACGCCGGTTCGATTCTGGAAAACATTGCCGGGCGTTCCTCCGGGGAAGATCCGGAGATGCGGAAAAGATGCCGGGAGGCGTTGGAGCAGGCCGGCCTGTGGGAGAAGATTGAAAGACTTCCCAGGGGGCTGGATACCAATATCGGAAAGGAACTGGAGGAGGACGGCGTCCTTCTGTCCGGGGGAGAATTCCAGAAATTGGTCCTGGCGAAGGTACTGTTCCGGGACGCGCCTTTTGTTCTGCTGGATGAACCCACGGCGGCGATGGATGCTTTGGCGGAACAGGAAACGTATGAGTTGTACGACCGTCTGCTGGGGGACCGGACGATGCTGATGATTTCCCATCGGCTGGCCTCCACAAAATTCTGTCAGGAGATCTTATATCTTAAGGACGGCAGGATCGCGGAGCGGGGCACCCATGAAGAACTGATGCGGGCAGGCGGAGAGTATGCGGAAATGTTCCGGATCCAGAGCCAGTATTATCAGGACGGACAGGAGGAAATAAGCCATGAGTAAAAAACAGGTATTCTATGAGACGGGAAGGCTGCTTCGGATGGTACAGAGCAATCAGAGACTGCTGATCGCCGTTCTGGTGATCGGAGGAGCCAGTGGAGCAGGAGTGCCCTTTCTTCAGATTTATTTTTCCGCTCAGATTCTGAATGGTCTGGCGGCAGGCAGTGTCGAACAGGCAGGAGCGGCGGTGGCTGCGCTTCTCGGCGGAACAGTACTGCTCAGAGCAGTTTCCAGAGGCTGTACTCAGCTGGTGGAGGTATGGAGACAAAACTGCGGAAATACCATTCGACGAAAACTGGTGGACAAGGTCATGCGCATAGCCTATGACAAATACGAACAGCCGTCTACTCTGGATGAAATAGGAAAAATCCAAAATGGCGAGACGGGAAACGGTGGAATTGAAGATCAGCTGAATTCCGTGTATCGGCTTTTGCAGTATTTGTTTCAGTGTATGTTTTCTCTGGTGTTTCTCGGCGGCATGATAGGACAGGTCGCAGTTCTGGCAGGGAGACACAGCGCCGCGTTTCTGGCCGCCGGATTTGCGCTGATCCTGTCCGGTATTGCCGTCATGCGCCTGCAGGTCCGGAATAATCAGAAAGGGCAGGAAAGAATCTTTCAGATACGCAAAAAGAACGATCACAGCAATCGTGTATACTTATATTATAAAAACCTGGTGCTTGATTACAGGATCGGCCAGGATGTACGGATCTATCAGATGGCAGACATGCTGCTTCAGAAAACAAAGGAAAATATCCGCAAACTGGACCCGTTGGAGTGGGGGACAGTCATGGGAAAAACAGGTGTGAAAAATATTTCCCTCGGAACGCTTCTGTCATTTCTTTCATACGCATATGTGGCAGTATGCGCCCGGGCGGGCATTTTTCCGGTCGGCAATGTCCTTCTGTATGCCAGTTCTGTCGAGCGCTTTACCGATGCGGTGCAGCAGTTTCTGAGCGAATACAGTCAGTATTGTTATCGATTCGCGTATCTGAAATCCTATTCGGATTTTCTCGGCAGCAGCGATATGCTTTACGACGGCACGCTGCCGGTGGAAAAGCGGGACGATGGTGAGTATGAGTTTGAATTGAAAGACGTAAGCTTTTCCTATCCGGGAACGGATCAGAAAGCGCTGGATCATATCAATCTGAAATTTACGGTTGGAAAGCACTACGCACTGGTAGGACAGAACGGATCGGGAAAGAGCACACTGATCGCCTTGCTCTGCAGGCTGTATGAGCCCACGGAGGGTCAGATCCTGCTGAACGGAATTCCCATCGGGCTGTATGACTACCAGGAATACACGGACATTTTTTCCGTTGTCTTTCAGGATTATCAGCTGTTCGCCGCGCCGGTCAGCGAAAATGTAGCCGGCGGGTCGGAAGTGGATCCGGAAAAGCTTCATAAATCTTTGGCGGAGGCAGGAGTCCTCCAGCGGGTGGAACAGATGAAGGAGAAGGAAAATACATGGCTGTATCATGAGATCGAGGACGGCGTCGAACTTTCGGGAGGGGAAGCGCAGAAGCTGGCGATGGCCCGCGCGCTGTATAAAGATGCGCCGTTTGTGATCCTGGATGAACCGACGGCAGCGCTGGATCCGGTGGCGGAAGCGGAGGTTTATGAGACCTTCCACGATATCACAAAGGGAAAGACTGCTGTCTACATTTCTCACCGTATGAGCAGCTGCAGATTCTGTGATGAGATTCTGGTACTGGATCACGGAAAACTCTGCGAGCGGGGAACCCATCAGCAGCTGGTAGAACAACAGGGGATTTATGCAAAGCTGTATGAGACGCAGGCGGAATATTATCGGAAGGAGACGTAAGAGAGTAACTGTTCTGTGGACGAAATGGTTGCAATATTTGAGGTTTTCCATGCAGACCCGTTGTGATAAAATAAAAAGGAAGTATTTTGTCGGGAGTTCATAGGCGGGAGTGTAAGATTATGTACAGTATTTTGCTGGTAGAAGATGAAAAGCTTGAACTGGAAACTCTAAGGGATTATGTGGACTGGAAGAAGCTGGGAATTGGACCTGTTTATACGGCGCGTAACGGGAAAAGAGCCATGGAGTGTATGGAAAAGTATGCACCGGACATTGTGATTACAGATGTTCAGATGCCTGTGATGAATGGAATTCAGTTTGCAAGGCAGCTGATAGAAGAAGGGTATACATCAAAGATAATTTTCCTTACAGGTTATGACGATTTTGAATACATTAAGGCGGCTTTTGAGGTTCATGCGGTGGACTATCTACTGAAACCTTTTATGGTGGAAGATGTTGAGGTCTGTATAGAAAAAGTAAAAAAACAGCTGGAAAAAGAAAAAATAAACTCATGGTCAAAAAAATATGCATTTGGTCAGGCGTTGCAGGCATTTTTGTCAGGAGAAATTACAGCAGATACCATGCGGCAGTATTATGGAGCGTTGATGGAACGAGATGCGTCTCAGATTCGTATTGGGATCGGGGCTGTATACAGCAGATGTTCCGATGATCAGATCAATGCTCTTCGGCAACGGTTTTCAGAGATTTTCTATCTTTACAGGTGGAGAGAGATTTTGGTATTTCTTCTTCGCGAATATGCTGCGCCCAAAGACGCGTCAACCAGAATTTTGAACTTTTTGCAGGAAAAATTCAGGAAAAAGAGCACGTTGGTTTATTTCGAAAAGCAAAGTGAAATAGAACAACTGAAAGAAAGGACGAATCTTCTGTATGGTCTAAGAGATTTTGTGTTTTACCAGAAAACGGGCATCAGTCTTGCTGTGGAAAAACTGACGATTGATTTGAAAGAAATCGAGAACAAAACCGACCGTCATATTCAGCCTGTAAAGATTCGGGAATTATGCAGTGCGCTTGGAACGGGAGAGCACGAACGTGCGCATGAGATTTGCAGAATGTGTTTTGAGGAAGTTTATGGGTCGCGCAGAAGTGCTGCGGTGCGTGAAATTTACGCTGTATATCTGTATCTGAAAGAGTATCTTGTGGAGGCAGACAGTTCTTTGAAATTATGGATGAAGGAATATCATTCTGTCAGAGAAGAAGATATTTTATATGTGGAAAACTGTGAAGAACTGGAAAACTGGATGGAAGCATATATCGATAAGATTTTAAGTTATTTCAGCAAACAGAAAGAAAATCCCAATTATTACGCGGTTGTGCAGACAAAGACGTATCTTCGTGAACATTATGCGGAAAATATAGATGTGGAAAAACTTTCCAGGGTAGTCGGATTATCTCCTAATTATCTGAGAAGTCTCTTCAAAGAGATGACTGGAAAAACGATTTTAGAGTACAGTGTAGAACTTCGTATGGAAAAAGCGGCGGAGTTGTTGAAGAATAAGTCGTTGAGAGTCAAAGAGGTAAGTGCAGCAGTCGGATATGGAAATGTTTCTTATTTTGGAACCTTGTTTCAGAAAAAATATGGAGTGACACCAAATGAGTATCGTAAAATGGTTTAAAGACTTGAAATTTCAGGGAAAACTGGTGATCGGATATCTGGTTTTAGCATTGATTCCGATGCTTTGTGTCACCTGGTATACATATTTCAATATTCGTTCTATGCTTCTGGAACAGAGTTATGATAATGTCAATAATGAAGTGGAAAAGATGCAGCAAAATTTTTCGACACTTCTGGAACCATGTCTGACTACGTTGGACATTCTGTATATTGATGCAAGTCTCAGCGGATATCTGTCACAGGATTACAGCAGTGACTCTTATGAAGAAATGTTTTATTATATTGACCAGAGAATAACAGGAATCTGTCTGATCAATCCATCCATTTCCAGAATCCGTTTTTACAGCAGCAATCAGACGCTTCCATCCGATAATTACTATTTTTTTCGGGAAGATGCATTGTCTGAACAGGAAAGAGAGCGGACCAGAAAAGCACAAGGGACAGTAGTGCTTAATGGAACGGAATCACAGGACGGTAAAATGCATCTGTGTCTGGATCGGTTGATGAATGTGTATCCCCAGGGAAAAACGGAAAGTATTCTTTCGCTGGAAATAGAACAGGATCTGATGAGCGATTTTGTGACCGTACAGGATGAAACGGAAGCAGTCTATCTGACAGACAGTGATGGAATGATCTTAGCTGCCTCGTCGCCTGAGAAAATAGGGAAAAATATTGTTCAGTGGATGCCTGATTGGCGGACAGAGGACAAGATTCAGACAGAATTTAAAGAAGGCGGTACGGATAAAATCGGAATTTCCGTGGCATCAGCGTATGATTCGTATATTGTGATGGTCTCGGATAAAGAAGCAACGCTGAAAAATATGAAATCTGTTTCCGGACAGATGATGGCTTTGATTTTTCTTAGTGCGGCGGTTGTAATGGCATCCATTGTTCTGTATAGTAGATGGCTTTCTCATAAAGTTTCAAAAGTGATGTATGCAGCACGGAAACTGGGTGATGGAGAATTCGACTACATATTGGAAGATATGGGAAAAGATGAAATCGGGCAGATCGGAGATGCTTTTAATCTTCTTAACCAGCGGATCCAATGGCTGATCCGCGAGAATTATGAGAAAAAGATCAAGCTGCAGTCGGAAGAATTGAATCTGATGCAGGAACAGATCAATCCGCATTTTCTTTACAATGCCCTGGCAGCAATTTCTGCGCTGGCATTGAGGGAAGGACAGGGGCAGACTGTCAAGTGTGTCAAGTATCTGGCGGATTTTTACAGGATTTCGTTGAATAAGGGAAAACAGGTTCTCTCTATCCGTGAGGAACTGGAACTTCTGAAAAATTATCTGAACATACAGAAGGTTCGGTTTGGTGAAAGTATTCAGGTGGAATATGAAGTGAAAAAGGAACTTCTGACATTGAAGACAATAAAGCTTTTGCTGCAGCCGTTGGTAGAAAATTCGATTCATCATGGAAGAAGAAGCGAGGAAGAGATATTGATGATTCGCGTCAGTATTTTTCTGGAAGGGGATCGGGTTTGCTTTTCTGTGGAGGATAACGGAAATGGAATAAAGCAGGAGAAGTTGGAAAAGCTGAGAGGACAGCTGGAGCAGTTTGAGGAGGGGTATGGGCTGAAAAACGTTCATAACCGTGTTCGTTTTACATATGGGGAAGGATATGGAGTAAAAATAGACAGTGTTTCCGGGGTGGGAACCAGGGTGCGTGTTTATATTCCGCAGGTATTCTAAATCGAGAAGGCATATGCATGAAAAGCAAAAGACATGCATATGCCTTTTCGATTGAAACGATTAGAATCTTTCAATTTTGATAGAAATCGTAAAATCCTGCTATTTACATGAAAAGTCTGCGGAAAATACCATTAAAAAGTGAAAGGTTTTGTAAAAATGCCGGATAGAAATTGTGATAATTGTATATTAAAATGACAATAAATAACAAAAAAATGTGCAATAAATCAAAAGAAAGGAGAGGGAAATGTGAGAAAGAAGAAAAGTAACCGTAAAAGTATACGAAAACAGTTATGGTCGCAGAGATACCTGTTTTTGCTGCTGCTGCCGGCGTTGGTGTGGGTTGTTCTGATATGTTATGCGCCAATGACGGGATTGTACATGGCGTTTATCAATTACACGCCGCAGGGAAATGGATATTTTGCGGATATGGCGAATTCATCGTTTGTCGGATTTGACTGGTTTGAGTACTTTTTTTCAACTGATTTTCTGATGATTATGCGGAACACTTTGGCGACAAGCTTTCTGACTCTGTTATTTTCGTTTCCGCTGCCGATTATCCTGGCATTGTGTCTGAATGAGGTCAGAAATCAACGTGTGAAAAAATTTGTGCAGACTTCCTCATACATTCCGTATTTTATTTCATGGGTTATCGCGGCCAATATTTTCCTGACGTTTCTGTCGTCGGATGGCGTGATCAATCACCTCCTGCAGTTTCTGGGACTGACAGACCATGAGATTTTGTTTTTCCAGAAAGGACCATATTTCTGGTGGATCATTGCTATCGCTAACGCATGGAAAGTTCTCGGATACAATGCCATTATTTATATGGCTGCTATTTCCGGAATCAGTCAGGATATGTATGAGGCGGCAGATGTTGACGGAGCTACCAGAATGCAGAAAATCATTCATATTACTCTGCCGGCGCTTCGTCCTACAATTCTGATTTTGTTGATTCTGGCAATCGGAGGAGTTCTGAATACAGGATATGAACAGCAGCTGTTGATGTCTAACGATTCGATTCTTAATTATTCTGATGTGCTTGATACGTATGCGTATCGTTATGGTTTGAAAAATGGTATGTATTCTTATGGTACCGCTGTAGGATTGTTTAAATCAGCAGTATCATTTCTGCTGGTTATCAGTGCCAATGCATTGTCTAAAAAATTCAGTGATGATAATACCGCATTATTTTAGGGAGGGATGAGAAATGAAAGCAGAAAAAATCAGAAGAAAACGTTGTGCTTCCGACTGGTTTCTGGATATTTTCAAAGTCATCTTCCTTATTCTTGTGACGGTGATTTGTGTTTATCCATTCTGGAATATTTTTATTGTATCAATCAACGATGCGACAGACGCTCTGCGGGGAGGGTTGTATTTTCTCCCAAGAAAACTGAGTTTTGCCAGCTATGCGGATATTCTGTCGAGAAGTACATTTTTACATGGGATTTGGGTGACGCTGCTGCGGACGGTTATTGGAACTCCGCTGGCGGTTCTTGTAACAACGATGCTGGCCTATGTACTCTCCCGAGAAGAATTGTTGTGGAAAAAGCCATTGAATCTTATTTTTGTTTTTACCATGTACTTTGGTGGTGGAATGGTTCCGTATTACATGGTACTTAAGAATCTGGGAATGCTGAATCATTTTATCGTGTTTATTTTTCCGAATCTGGTCAGTGTCTACAATATGATTCTGGTTAAGAATTATATTGAGGGAATGCCGAAAGAAATTTTTGAATCATCCAAAATTGACGGGGCAAATGATCTGACTGTCTTTTTCCGGATGGTACTTCCACTTTCGAAACCGATTATTATGACGATTGCTCTTTTTGTGGCAGTCATGCACTGGAATTCTTGGTTTGATGCATATCTGTATACAAATTCCCAGTCTTTAAAGACAATGCAGTCGATTCTTGTTGAGATTCTGAATCAGTATCAAACCTCATCGGCCAATCAGGCGGCGAATCAGAATGCTCAGCAGTTGACGCCGGACAGTATTCGTATGGCTGCGACCATGATTGCAACAATTCCGATTATTATGGTATACCCGTTTATACAGAAATATTTTGTGAAAGGCATTATGCTGGGCTCCGTAAAGAGTTGATAAGAAATGAAACAAGGAGGATAAAAGTTATGAAAATGAAAAGAATGGCAGCACTGTTTTTGAGTGGTGTTCTCGTGGCGGGAACACTTGCCGGATGTCAGGGAAGTGGGGATTCAGGCGAAGCATCTTCTTCTGCCAGCAACACTTCCACGGATGGAGTGACGATTTCTATCTTTGACAAGAATTCAGGCAGCAACACGTTTGACGATCCTGTGGCAGAAGCAATTATGGAGAAGACAGGCATTAATATTCAGGTCGAGAATCCAAGTGGAGATCCGCTGGAAAAGCTGAACCTGATGCTGACAGGACAGAATTATCCGGATATTGTTCTGATGGAACGGGGAAATGACATTGTCAACCGCTATATTGAAGCGGGGGCTCTGATTCCTTTGAATGATCTCATTGACGAATACGGGCCAAATGTAAAGGAAATGTATGGGGATATTCTGAATAAGAGCCGCTATACAGATGGAAAAAACTATTACCTTAATAACTGGTATGGCGTAGATCCTGATCCTGTAGCCGGTGTGCTGATGCGGTATGATTTTCTGTGTGAAATTGTCGGACAGGAACGGGCGGACAGTAATGAACCTTTTACACAGAGCGAGTATATCGATATCTGCAAACAGTTTATGGAAAAACATCCGACCATTGATGGAAAAGACGGTATTGCAATTACTCTGAATGGTGAGGACAAAAACTATGAGGGCACTATAAAAGGAATGTACGGACTGAAAACCTATTATGAAACAGAAAATGGTCTGGAACATATTGTAAAGGATCCGAAATATAAAGAGATGATGGGCTTTATGAACGACCTTTATACACAGGGACTTCTGGATAAAGAATGGGTGGTCAACAAACAGGAACAGTGGACGCAGAAGCTGTCCGCAGGAAATGTGTTCAGTACGTTCAGTTCTTATTGGGATGTGGATGCGGCAAACACGGCTCTTGCTTCCAGCGTAGGAGAAAATGCACAGTTTTATACTTATAAAGTTGTAGCAAACGATGTAGATCCGTCAGAAACTACGTTTTCCGGAAGAAGCACGTCGGGATGGGATGCAATTGGAATCACAGACAACTGTAAAAATCCGGAAGCAGCAATGAAATTGATCGATTTCCTGGCAAGTGAAGAAGGACAGTACCTGATGATGTGGGGAATCGAAGGTGAGAATTATGATATCGTTGATGGAAAACATGTTCCGCATCAGGATCTGGTGGATGGATTCCAGACAGACTGGGATGCTACTGTTCAGAGTACCGGTGTAAGGAAATGGACCTGGTTTATCAAAAATGGAAATGGCAGTGACGGTACGCCTTATGATGTGACAAAATATGAAGTTTCGAAGACCAGTCAGCTTGCCCAGGATAGATTTGGGGAGAGCGATCGCTGGGATACTTCGGAATTTGAAGGTCTTACTCCGGCGGGAAGTACTCCGGAAGGTTTGAAATGGCAAAAAATTGAAGATATTTTTGCTCAGGAATTTCCAAAGATTGTAAACGCATCTTCTCATGATGAAGCGATGGCAGAATATGATAAAATGGTATCAGATATGAATAATGCCGGACTGGAAGATGTGGAGAAAGTAATCACGGAGAACTATCAGGACAGAATGGAACTCTGGGGCGAATAAATTTTACAGCAAAGAAGAAAAAACTTCTTTTGGGGGTAACGGCCCGCTTCCTGTGATGGGAAGCGGGCTGTACGGCTATATGGAATATCTGAATATATGACAGGGAGGTACAGGAACGATGAACCAATGGAGAGTAGAAAACGGAATGTTTATCTGGCAGCAGGAAGGGCGTAATGTGGTCTCCGGTTACGCTGTGGCCGTTCTGAAAGATGGGGAAAGTATCGACACCAGAAAGGCGGAGATGGCTGACAGGACGCAGGAATCCTTTCGGGATAATATCGGACAGGGGACGTGTATGGTTATTACTTACAGGACAGACAGCGGACTGCGATATCAGCAGAAATTGTATGTTTATGAGGAAGGATTTGCACTGGCGAAAGGAAGTGTATACAGAGAAGACGGAATGCCAGTCTGTGTAAAGACAGTGTTCCCGCTGGTCACGATGTTTCCCGGTCCCGAAACACCTGAGGTTTTCAGGAGCCTGGAGGCTAAAATGCTTCTGGTACCGTATGACAACACTATGTGGGTACGTTATGAAGCGGTTCCTCTTAAGCCCGGAAGAACCAGCTATGATATGACGGTATGGTATTCGGAGGAGAGCAGGGCAGGCATGCTGATGGGAGCGGTAGATTTTGATACCTGGAAAAATGCAGTGCGGTGTTCCGGACGGGACGCCAGAGTGATGGAATGCGTCTGCGGTATCTCTGACGCAGGAACGCACGACACCTGTGAACACGGGGCAGTGACTGAAAAATGTGTGGAATCTTCAGGTTTCCTGTTTCTGTACGGGGAAGATTACCGCACGCTGCTGGAAACATATGGAGAGGTATTGAAAAAGAAGAACCCACCGCTGAAATGGAACGAAGGAGTTCCATTTGGATGGAATTCCTGGTCCGGACTTGCCATGAAAATCAATGGAGACAATTATCAGGAAGCAGGGGAATATCTTGGGGATGTGCTTCGGCCAGCAGGTTTTGAAAATGATGGAATCACATACGTAAATTTTGACGCGGGATGGAATCGCCTGTCGGAAGAACGGTTAAAGGAATTAAGTATGTATTTTCATCAACGGGAACAGAAGACAGGAATCTATCTGTCGCCGTTTGCCTTTTTTGCAGGTGATGAAAAGATGCAGGAAGAGATTCCGGGGTGTCCGGGACATGTGTTTGAGGAACTTCTCTTAAAAGATAACGAGGGAAAGATCCTTCCGAGAGTGGACGGTGCCGTACCTATGGATGTGACCCATCCGCTGTGGAGGGAGTATACAAGGAGAATTCTGCAGAAGTTTATTGACTGGGGATTTGACTATCTGAAGATGGATTTTCTCAGCCATGGGGCGATGGAAGGACGTCATTACGACAGAAACTGTCAGACAGGCCGGCAGGCGATCCTTGAGGGATATCGCTTTCTGGACGAAAATCTGTCAGAGGAAAGAGTCGGACGTCCGTTTTTCCTGAGTCTTTCCATCGCGCCGTTATTCCCTCAGGGAATGGGACACGCGCGCAGATTTTCCTGTGATGCGTTCGGCACTGCGGAGGATACGGGATATGCGCTGAATGCACTCACCTATGCCTGGTGGCAGAATGGCACCCTGTATCAGTATAATGATCCGGATCATATTTCTCTGTATCGCAGTTTCAATTATGAGAGGGCGACAGATCTCGGAGAGGCAAGGGCCAGGTATACGTCGGCTGTGATTTCGGGAACAGTTATGATGCTCAGTGAGGATTTTGGAGAGAAGGGAAAAACAAAGACGAAAGATCAGGAGAAAGCCAGAGACAGGGCTAAGGAACTGTGCAGCCGGAGCGAGATTCAGACAGTTGCAGCGTCCGGAATCAGTTTTCGTCCCGTGAGTTCCGCAGGAACCGGCGCGTCATCCTGGTATACCGCACGAATCCATGGACGGCAGTATGCAGTTGTTTTTCATTTGAAGAGAATTCCGGCTTCCTATACGCTGGATCTGAGAGCAGAAGGCTTTTCCGGAGAGCAGGCGGTAGATCTCTGGACGGGAAAAGCATATTCGGCGGAAGATGGAAAGCTTTGCTGGTCGGCAGATCAGCCAGACGCTGCATTTTTTGTTATTGACTGAATCGAAAACAGGGTATATACTTATGGAGTAAAAATAAAGGAAATCTTCAGGGCGGGGTGTAAGTCCCCACTGGCGGTATAGTCC
>ERZ1643246.3567-NODE-3567-length-13208-cov-4.853037_pt1 | contig 13208 bp, 15 predicted proteins | sample MGYA00579265_ERZ1643246 | MGnify/ENA primary metagenome ERZ1643246 (study PRJEB29033, sample SAMEA4952261) | chicken gut metagenome | biome: Broiler Chicken; feature: Gastrointestinal Tract; material: Caecum | place: Ireland | collected 2018 | study: Broiler... | reverse complement strand
GTGAAGTCTCTATAATGAAAATATAGACTTTCACTGTAAAGGAGATTCGTTTGATATGAAAAAGCCGTATCGACAGTTGAACGGTCGCATTGTAGCATCCGGGGAAACCTGCAAAAGCGTGGCCGAACAAATTCATATATCGCCCCAAGCCATGAGCGCCAAAATGCAAGGAAAATCATTTTTTACTGCGGCTGAAATGGCCGCAATCGGAGAAATTTTACATTTTACCGAATTGGATTATTATACCTATTTTATCATTCCGATGGAGAAGAAAGGAATCCTGACATGACACTTCGACAAAAGTACTATGGACGCGTTTTCAAACAAGGAAATCAATGGAAGATTAGCGTACAACACGGTGGGGTGCGCAAAACTTTCTATTCCTCTATTTCCGGCGATGCTGGCCGACGGGATTGTGCTGACAAGGTAGTTCGTTGGTTGACAGAAGAAACGCCTGCTTCTGTCAGCGAAAGGACAACCGTTGATAAAGTGTTTCAGCAATTCTTAAAAGATAAGGCACTGGAAACAACGAACATTTATACCATTGAAAACCGATACAAAAACCATATCAAGCCGGTTATAGGCTCCATCAAGGTGTTGAATCTGACAGTACAGGATATGAAGCGGGTTATTATGACCGCCTATAAAAATTGCAACCTGAGTAAAAAGACACTAAAGAATCTTCGCGGTGATTTATCCTCCTTTTGCGCCTATCTCGATGATTCTAATATCCGGCATGATCTTTCGACAGCCAGAATCAAGATTCCAAATGGGGCAAAAGCATCACACAAGAAAAGCATGACCGCCAAAGACATTTATACTTTGTTCACTTGTGACCAAACAATTTATAACGGCCAGCTTGTCGAAGACTACTATATCAACGCCTATCGCTTCCATCTTCTCTACGGTTTACGCCCCGGCGAACTGATTGGTCTTGAATGGGGAGATATACAGGAAAACTATTTTGTAGTACAACGATCAGTGAACGCAAAAGGGCAGTTGACGAAAGGAAAAAACGATTTTGTATACCGCCATATTCCTTTAACTCCTATAGCCAGGAAGTTGCTAAAACAACAGGAAAAATACCGTACCAATTTTAGTGATGCTTCTGAGCGTATCTTTGGCGACTACGGACAAATTTGTTACCGCAAACGATGGAGCATTTTTTGCGAACATAATGGAATTTCTTACATTACTCCCTATGAAATACGGCACACGTTCGCCAGCGTAAACAAGTTTCTACCCGAATGGATTTTGGATGTTGTCATGGGACATGCCCATGAAGGAATGTCTTTGGGTGTTTATGCTCATGCACTGGATGGCGACATGGACAATGTAAACAAAATGTTGGATAAGAACCTCACGGCTCAAATTGAACGAGGGCGAAACGCTTCCTCATAATTCCTATAAAGGCTTTCTCTTTGGAGAGAGCCTTTATTTATATATTGCTTCTTCTTCCTGCAAGACTCTTTTCCAAGCATCTTGAAATTCTTGCTTATGGTTTCCATATTGCCCAACATGCCATTCAGGGACCCTGTTCTGATTCGGCAAACCGGTGTCTAGTAGTGTTTTTACATCCTGAATATAGCGTTCAAGTTCATTCTGTTTATCTTCTATTGCTTTTTGGCGATTCTCTTTTTGCCATTGTATATAATGCTCTCTTGCATTGTACATTATATCAAACTTACGCTGAGCGTTTTGTAACTCACGTTCCGTCTCAGCAATAAGTGTCTCAGGAAGTTTTTTACGTTTTGCTTCTTTCAGTTCCGCACTATAACCACTAATGGATTCGCGCCTTTCCTCAAGAATCGGGTCAATATAACGCTTTATAAATGTCTTATGTGCTGTTGCTCTATCCTCGAAAGGCCAGTCTTTCTGCTCATTATATCTGGTTTTGCAGGAAGGTGAACAATATATACCTACTGCCGAATCTGTGTATAGTTTACCACAGTAGCGGCAATAACCTTCTTTCCATAATTCAGGTGTGCAAAGAATGTCAACGGTCATAACTGCTTCGGCATCCACCGCCGGAACAATAAAATACTTTTCCCCGACCATTTCTATAATATGATTTGTTGACTCTTGTGCATGGACACCATAGGTCTGCATGTTGGTCACAAGTGTTTCGATGGGATCATCATCTAATATGGCGAGCCCTTTATCTGTCTGCTTGGCGATCGTAAGCTGGATATGTCGAAGCAAGTTTTCCGCTGACGTAATATCCATGTGATATTCAGAAAAAAGCCAATGCTTTGCTTGAAGATCAAGGCTGCTTTTCGATGAAAAACTACAACATCGCCGTTTTTTCTGAACTTCTTTATTTGCTCTGTGAACGGCAAGAAATAAATGGTGTTGACGAACTCGCCTTTGCGTCTGGTTGACATATCAATAATGGCGTTGTAAATCTCGCGGTGTAGTTCACCCGTACGCCAAGTGTTTATCAAGGCTACGGTTTCGTTGTTGTTAATTGCAACGAGTGATAGTTCGTTGCCGTGTGGATAATCGACGATTACATATTTCATCGTAGCAATCCCCCTTAAAAGCGAGTTTGTATATTACTTATTATATCATTGCGGAAGCACTACCGCATTATTAGGATTGCTTCTTGAAAATGTACGGCCAGTAAGCGACTGCTAATGATGCCATAATATAATTGGCGATGGGAAATACCATCACCGTCAAGAAATTAATTTTCGATGATGAAAGGAGAATTTTTATGAAGATCATCGGATACCGTAAGAACGATTTCCGGACGAAGGATGGTGTCGATGTAACTGGTTACTCGGTGTACATCGCCACCGACATTGACCCCCGCCGTGGGGCTGGTGTATCGGTCGAGCGGCAGTATTTGAGCGATGCCAAACTCGCCAAAGAGGGAATTGACCTCGCCGAGTTGATGAACCATGAGGTCAAAGTGTACTACAATCGCTACGGCCGTGTTGACAGCATTATCCCCGTTGATTGATTGACTGCATCTGCCACAGTTGCCACACCTGCCACATTGCCACGATGACTAATAGTTATATGGTGATGTGGCAGGTCAAGGGCAACATCTTGTTCCTTTAATTGACGGTTTTCCGTCAAAAGCTAGGACCCCCACCTCATCGGGGGCTTGTCCCGATGAGGTTGTCAATTAGGGGATTGTGGCAGATATGTAGCAAGCAAACATACGCTTATGTCAGTACGAAAATGCGAAATCGTCCAGCAAATCAAGTACCTGCCCGACTACCCCGACCACTGGCGCGAAACGCTAGAAGCAAACCTTGAAGCGGAACCTAACATCAAAAAGTGGGCATATATCTTGCATGATAAGGATGTTGACGAAAACGGTGATCCAGTTGAATCTCATATTCATCTTGTCATCGAATTAATTGACAGCCGAAATTTTTCCACGGTTGGAAATTATGTCGGTGTTCCAGCACAGTATGTGACCACCATTAAGCAAAGAATTAAGCGTGGAAAATATTATGTCTCGGATATTGGTGCAGCATTGGCTTACTTGACACACCGAAACGCGCCAGACCGATACCAGTATGATGATTCGGAAGTCGTGGCCAAGCCTGGCTATGATTGGATTGCCGTTCGCACAAAAAGCGAGATGCAGCAAGCCGAGTGGAAGAGTTTCCAGAAAGTGCTGAATGGCATCGAAGACGGCAGCATCCGCCGGTACAACCTGTATGACTTCGTCAGCATGCCGATGTACCTCGATCATAAGCAAGAGTTTGAAAACGCCTTTTCTTACCGTGAAGGAAGCCTCAAGAAAAATCCAAACCGAAAAATCGAAGTCATCTACATTACTGGTGCGCCCGGTGCGGGCAAGACCACCTTGGCCAAGTACATCTGTGACAAACGCGCTTTGAGTTATTGTGTGTCCGGCAGCAGCCGCGACCCGGTGCAAGACTACAATGGTCAGGACTGCTTGATTTTGGACGACCTGCGACCCAAAACATTTGATTTGTCGGATTTGCTGAAAATGCTGGATAACAACACCGCGTCTTCCGTCAACTCACGTTATCACGACCGTTGGTTGGAAGTTCAGTACATCATTATCACAACTGTTTTATCTATTGACGATTTTTTCAAAATGATTTTTGACCAGTCGGAGCCTATCGCCCAGTTTAAGCGCAGCTGCAAAACAATGATTCAACTCACAAAAAATCGAATGAATATATACATGTACCATCAGTCGACCCAGGAATACATGCTGGTCGGCACAGGCGACAATCCCGTCGCCGCCATGTTCCAGGAAGAAGATACCACTGAATCCGATGTTGTAAAGATTAAGGAACTCTGTGAAGACCTGGGCCTTGAATACAAGCCGGAAGGTCTGCCATCGGACTATTTGATTTGATAGGAGATTTTCACCATGAAAAGTATTTTAGATGAAGGGAGGCGGTGCTACCTATGTGGCAGCACACGCGACCTTGAAAAGCATCATGTATTTGGCGCGGCGCTGCGCCATAAGTCCGAACAGTATGGTCTAACCGTGACGCTGTGCCATTTCTGCCATAACGAGCCGCCAAACGGTGTGCATTATAACGCCGAGACTGCGGCCCGCCTTAAAGCCGAAGCCCAGAGGAAAGCAATGCAGACCTATGGGTGGACTCAGAAAGCCTTTGCCAACCGCTTTTACAAAAATTATCTCGATTAAAGAAGGGAGGCCGCTATGCAGTCTAATAAACAAATGCGTCTGGAGCAGCAAACAATTTTGCGCTATATGGCGCTTTTGTGCCGCCGCGGCGCAGCGGGCATTGTGTCAGACCACAAGTGTCGAAAGCGCTATCTGTTTTTGGTGCTGGGCATTACCGTCGTGATCGCGCTCATCCGTCCACATTTTGAAATGCTCGCTGTCCAACTCTTGTACGATACGCTTTACGGTTTGATTTGGGTTGTTGCCTGCTTTGCCTCTATACCCGCCTGCGGATACATCCCCGGCAGTTGGCGGATGTATGACGACCTGACCCGTGCAGGAATTGTCAACTACGCAGGGGAGGCCCCGCTGCTCATTGACCGCCAACGTCTGCAACACAGCATCGAAGTTTTGACATTTCAAATTACAGGTTATCCTTATGAAAATTGGGATGAAAACCGAACGGCCATCGAAAGTGCTCTCAACGTCTGCATCCTTTCGCTGCAACAGGGTAAAGACAACCAAACCTTTGCTTTGCAAGTTGTTCCGGGCAATAATGCATTTCAAGATACGGTTCTTTGGCAAGATGATTTTCTTTCCGAGAATCCTGCCGTTTTGGTTTTGGGGGTCAACGCAGCGGGCATTCCTGTGTCGATTGATTTCAAAAAAATACCGCACTGGTTGCTTGCCGCCGCGACAGGCTACGGCAAAACGCAGTTGCTGCTCTTGATGCTGCATCAACTGTACATGCACGACTGGGTTATATACTTGGCCGATTACAAGAGCGTCGATTATCCGGCGGAATACCAAACCGATGGTTACTATGCTACCGACAATGTCCAACTGCTGTCTATGCTTGACACCGTATCCGCAGAATTGATTCGACGGCGGCATTTACTGTCAGCCAGTGGATGCAACCATCTTGATGTATACAATTCACGCCACAATGACAAGCTCCGGCGCATCGTCGTTGTTTTGGATGAGACCTCGATGATTCTGGATGCAACCGGGCGTGACAAAAACGAAAAATCCGAGATTGCCGCAATCACGGGGCACTTGCTGACCATCGGCCGCCTGGGGCGTGCCATGGGTATCCATCTGATTATAGCGACCCAGCGCCCTGATGTCGCCAGCGTGCCCGGTGCCCTCAAGGCCCAGTTGGATGGCCGCATCTCTGGCCATGCCTCCGACGTCCAGAGCTCCGTCGTAATTTTAGATGACGGCAGCGGCGCAAAACTTCCCGCCATTCCCGGACGCTTCATTGTGCGTGACGGTACAGGCGACGACAAAATTATCCAGGCTTATCTATATCAGACTAACCAAAACCAGAATACAGGAAAGGAATGACCCCCATGAAAAAGAAAAAGCTCTCTCTCCAGGATTTTTTGAAGCTTGCTTATGCTGAATACAGCAACGAGATTCTACCCATCGAAGTGATTTTGAAAAAATACGACCTCGACCTGGTACTGGCCGCGCCAAAACCAATCACGTACTACACCAAGACCACAGAAAACGGCTATTACTTTCTCTGCACAGGTGACGGGCGGGAAGATTACCGTCTTTACGAATCCGAACCGAATTGTGCGGGTTGTGTACGCGATGAACAACCCCGCTATATGTCCAGCGAAGAAGCCGCCATGTGGGTCGTCAAACACGTCCCCATCGCAAATCTGGCATCGCTGGGATACCTGTACAATCACCTTCATGCCGATGTTGACATTGATGCCGATGACGAACCCGACGAGACCGTAGAAGGCTCCGATCTGCCGTTTTAATCTGTAACAGGAGGTCTTATAGCTATGACGAACATCCGCCGTGTACAAAAAGCCGTACTTACAGCCCAAAAAGATATACAAGACCCGTATACCGCCATGTTGGCAACCGCGTATTGGTACGGCGTGTACCAGGGCCGCGCCCAACTGGATGATGAACTTTCCACCGCAGTCAGCCTGGTAAGCGAGTATCTCAGTGACAAAGAATTGGATGAAATTTACCGGCTTCTGGCTGGCAAACTTCCATCCATCCCGACCAGCCCCGAAATTATCCCCGAGAACATCCGCCAGCATTTCTACGACATTTGGCAAGACCCGAACAAAGGAGAATGATTCACCATGACCAACCCCATCATTCCCCGCGCCAGCCCGCCGCTGGCGCTCCGCGACTACCAACAGGACACGGTGGACAAGATGCTCCGCTATGAGGGCCGCGCCGCCCTCGCCGTGTTGGGCACTGGCCTTGGCAAGACGGCCATTTTCACGAGTTTTGTCAACCGTGAAGTCACCGAGAACGACCACCGCTGCCTGCTTCTCTCCCACCGGGCTGAACTGGTCCACCAGCCGCTTACTTATCTGTCCGGCATCCGCTGCGGCATCGAATTGGCGCAGCAGCACGCCCACGGGGAACCGGTTATCAGCGCATCGGTGCAAAGCCTGGTGGGGCGGCTCGGCAAATACAACCCCCGCGAGATTGACACCATCATTGTGGATGAAGCCCACCACGCCGCCGCGCCGACCTACCGCAAGATTCTTGACTACTTTTCTGCCGCCCGTATTTTTGGCTTTACCGCCACCGCCCACCGGGGCGACGGCATCGGACTGGATTGCGTCTTTGAGCAGCTTTTGTGCGAGTATGATACGCTGTGGGGCATCGAACACGGCTACCTGACCCCGATGGACTGTGTTCAAGTCCAACTCAAACACAAGATTGGCAGCATCGAAATCAACGAATATGGCGACTTTGACCAGGCCGATGTGGCCCGCGTCATGTCCGGCACCGCCGCCGGTGTGGTGGAAGCCTGCCACAAGCACGCCCGCGGACAGACCATCATCTTCGCTGCCTCCACCGATGAGGCCCGCGACATCACCGACCTGCTCAACAAGCACGCGGGCAAAAAGGTGGCCGGGCTGATTCTCGGCAACACCAAGAACCGGGGCCGGCTGCTCGAAGCCTATAAACTGGGCATTCTGCAAGTGCTGGTAAACTTCGGCGTGCTGACCGAAGGGACCGACCTGCCCAGCACCGAGACCGTCATCATCGCCCGCCCCATCTCCCACACCAATGTGGGGTTGTATGCCCAGATGGTCGGCCGCGCCCTGCGGCTGTATCCGGGCAAGGCAACCGCACTTGTCATAGATTGCGTCGGCATCTCGGACTATCCCGTTTGCACGGCAGCCACCCTGATCGGGAAACCGCTGCCGGAGGAAAAGCCCGAGACGCCGGAAAAGACAGAACCCAAACAGCCCGATGAAGAACAAACCCAATTGCTGAAAGATGACGAAATTCCTGACAGTTGGATACAGCAACAGAAAGAGGTGAGCATCATGGATAAAGGCAAGGGTGTGGACCTCCACGGCGTGGCCTGGGTGGAACTGAAAAACGGCGGGTACATTCTGCCGATTCCGAATATGGTTTACCGCATTTCGGCCCCGGATGAAGCTGGCAATGTCTTTTTGCGCAAGAACAAGAAGTGCTCTAAGGCCGCCGTACCACCTCAGTTCGTGTTCGATTTTGTTTACCAGGATTTGCAGAAAAACCATCCGCAGGACGCGCACATCTGGGATACCTCCAAGCGTCACTATTGGGACGCCCAGCCCGTTACTGCGCCACAACTGGCCCTGATCCGCCGCCTGGCCCCCGATTACAGCATCGACGCTAAGAAGATGACCCGCGGGGATGCCTCCCGCCTGATTCAGTTGCTGCTTTACAAAAAAGACGAATTGGAAGAAGGTGAATCTCATGCCCCGTAAGGCCCGCCAGCTTTCGCCCAGCGGTGTGTACCATATTATGGTGCGCGGCATCGACAAGAGGCAGATTTTCGTCACGGACGACGACAGCCTGCGGTATTTAGCCCTGCTGGATTTTGTGCAAAACGAAAACTTTGAAATTCTGGCCTACTGCCTCATGGGCAACCACGTTCACATGCTGGTCAAAACCGCCAAGGACAGCGCCGAGGCACTGGAAACCGCCATGAAGAAACTGGGCGTCCGCTACGTCAGCTTCTTCAACAGCAAGTATCAGCGGGTCGGCACGTTGTTTCAAGGGCGTTTCGTCAGCCAGCCGGTGGCGACAGTCGGCTACTTCCTGCGGGTGCTGCGGTATATTCACCAAAACCCCGTGGCGGCCGGTCTGACCGCCGCCCCCGGTGACTACTGCTTCAGCAGCTTTCAAGACTACTTTGGCAGCCGCAAAATCACCCTTTGCCATATCCACACCGAATACGCTTTGCGCCTGCGCCCGTTGGATTGGCTGCTTGCCTGGCACAACCAGACGGAACGCAACGCCAAGGGCATCTGCGACATCGACCAGCCCAAAACCCTGCGTTTGAAGGATGCGGAAGTCACCGCCCTGGTGCATGACCTGGCAGGCTGTGCGCCGAACGAGGTCAAAGACTTGCCCGAAAACAAAAAGGAAAACCTGTTCCACGGTTTGTACTGCGAGGAAGGGGCCACCATCGCCCAGCTTTCCCGCCTGACCGGCATCAGCCGCGGCGAGATCAAGCGCTTTTTGATAGGAGGATAATTTTATGGAATTGAAAACGATTCAGATTCACTTCACCAGCTATTTGTTTGACGCCGAGCAGAACACCCTGACCATCCAGGGGGCTATCACTGCGAACGATGGGGTTGAAATGACCCTTGTACTCGTTATCTATCCGGGTGCTCCCAGCTTGCTGACCCTGCGCTGTGGCCGCACGGTGATTCACCATCTGGACGGGGAGGCCGCCCACCCCTGTGAGGAACCCGACGAACTTTTGCGGCTGCTCCGTGAACACATTCAGCTTGTTCACCATTTGACGCTGTACCAGCTCCATTTCACCGAACAGCCGTTTGACATGAAGTTGTTTGATTGATTTTGCGTGTATACATGCAAAAAGGACGGGGAGCGCAAACGTGGCGCAAACGTGGCTCCCATCCTTTTTTGTTTTATCTGGAATTTGTATGTACACATTCAAAAAGATGGGTGGCACGCATCTTCCATCTGCTGGCGCGTTTCAATATCATCAAACAAAGGGCTGTTCCAAAATTCCTTGAAAGGAATTTCCAAACCTACGCACAGGCGGGCAATCAATTCGGTGGAGGTGTTCTTCACTGTGGCATACGGTTTGACCGTTCGCTTTAGTACGCTGGGGGCAATCCCAGAGCGTTCCGCTAGTTTGTTGACCGACCACTTTTTAGCTGCGGCCAGTTCCAAAATCCGCGCCTTGATGGCTTCTTGAAGCAGCACCAGCCCACCCCTCTTTTCGTGCATATATGTACGAAAAGAGTGTAACCGAAAGCCGTACCAATTATCGTGCTTATGGGTACGATTTTCTTTACAACCTTATTCCCGTGCGCTATAATAAAGGCAGGAAATAAGTGACTGCGCCCGGCTCGGGGACGGTTTTGTCGCGCAGCGATCAGAACCGTCCACAGCCCAAATAAAAATCAAAGCCGCAGGGCGTCACCGGGACCTGCGGCTAGAACGGAGCGAAACATGAAAATTGCGAGAAAGTTTGCCAGCTTGCTGCTTGTTGTTGCGCTGGCTCTCGGCCTTGCCGGTTGTGGCGTAGACATCAGCGGTATCGGCCTTCCGACCGACCTTGTGCTCGAAAAAGGTGAAAGCCAGCAGTTGGAAATTCAGTACAGCACCAACAAAGAAGTCAGTACAGCGGAAGTAGCTGAGCTTGCTGAAAAGCTAACATTGGATTGGAGCAGTTCCGATGAAAGCGTTGTTACTGTTGATGATTCCGGTTTGGTGACTGCAGTTGGCGCAGGCGAAGCGGATGTGACAGTAACAACCGAAACAGCAAATATCAGTTCCACAACACATATTAAGGTCGTGATTCTTCCAACTGGAGTGTCCGCGCCCGAAAGCCTGGAACTTGAACTGAACGGCGAAGCAACGAAAGCACTAGATGCGAAAATGACTCCGGAAGATGCCATAGAAGTCAAGCTGACATATGAAAGCAGTGATGAATCTGTTGCAACGGTAGATGAAAATGGTAATGTGACTGCCGTTGGTGTTGGAGATTGCATCATTACCACTAAAATCGTAGCGGACACTTCGGCAACAAATGAAAGTGCTGATGTGGACAGCGAAATGCTGGTCGTTCCGGAAAACATGAGCGCCGAGACGAAAGTTACCGTGGTAAAGGTAATCGAATCCATCACATTGGACGACTCTGAAGGCATCTTGACCGTAGGCAATAAACACAAAATCGATGCGGTTATTGAACCTGAAGATGCGACCAATAAAACTGTCATATGGGAAAGTAGCGACGACAAGGTCGCGACTGTCGACGAGAATGGTAATGTGACTGCACAGGGAACCGGGCAAGCCACAATTACAGCAAGCAGTCCGAATAGTGAAGCAAGTGCGAGTTACGAGCTTACTGTGCAGAATGTGACCTGCAGTTATTGTGGTGCTACAGGGCACACCAGTTCAAGTTGTCCCGTAAAGGCCGCCGACCAAAAGGCAGCGGCACAGGCAGCTGCTGAAGCAGCGGCCCAGCAGCAAGCGGCGGCAGCTGCCGCTGCTCAGCAGCAGGCTGCGGCGCAGGCTTCTGGTGGAGGCTCCACCACATCGGGGGGCTCGTCCGGTGGCGGAACTTCCGCGCCGGCTCCAGCCCCAGCCCCAGCACCGGCGCCTGACTCTGGGCCGAGCGACAGCGGGGGGAGTTCTGGCGGAATCTCTCACCCTGAAGCAGATATCCCAGGCGAAATCGTCACCGGCGGCGGGAATGGCACTGGTGATACCGAAGCTCCTCCCCTTTAAAAAGTAAGGTTGGCGCGTCTACCTCTTCTAAAGAAAATGACGCTTATCGTCGCTACATGCGACAAACAAAAGGCAGCTCTCTGAAAAAGAGGGCTGCCTTTTTTCAATATTGATGCGAAACGAGTTTGACAAGGATATAATATTTTAGAAGTTGGATTCGAAATCAGAAAGGAGCCGAAGGTGAGATTTCCTCTACGACTAAAGCATGGGTCTTGCCTAAAAATAAAAAAATGAGTCAAGCTGAAGGCGATATGGACTTTAGATGGTTCTGACGTACTTCTGTGATAACATCGCTGTGAATAGGACGGAGTGTGCGTAATATGATAAAATTGGGGACGGTTCCCCTTCATACCTCTTTCATAGAAGCCACCCAAACGGGGACGGCGCAGTCAAATTTATTTGATCTGCACCGTCCTCTTTCTCTTGAAAAGTGTACATCAAAACTGTTTTTCAGCAAAAATGGAAGCCAAGAAATCAAAATCAAACCTCCGGCTTTCTTTGTACTTTTTCTCCAAACATGCTATGCTATATTTATCAACTTCCGAAAGGATGACCCCCCATGCCCCGCCGTTCCCTGTTACGCCGCCTGGCGCTGGGCCTGGCACTCTCCGCCGTGCCGGTAGCCTCGCTGCTGTATGTGCTGGGCGGCGAGTATTACAGCGACACCGACTATTATTGGCACATCGCCCTGGGCCACCGCATTTTGCAGACCGGCATGGTCGGCGGCGTAGATACGCTTTCCTGGGCTGCGCAGCAGCAGGGGCTTGAATATGTCAATCATTCTTGGCTGGCTGACATCCTGCTGGCCTGGCTGTCGGGTTTGGGGCAGACCGAAATTTTGGGCGCGGTTCTGTACTTAACCGGAACACTGGCCGCGTTGTCGGTGCTGGTGTTTGCCCTGTGGGGCGGCGGTCTGTCGGCCCCGCGGCGCTTGGGTCACCGCCTGGCCGATGGGGCGCTGATTCTGGCCGTGTGGTACTGCCTGCGCATGACCTGGGGCAACCCGCGCCCGCAGCAGTTGGCGCTGGTGCTGTTTGCCCTGGCGCTGCGCTTGCTGCAAAAAGCCTGGCAGGGCGTCAAAAGCGGCTGGGCTTTGCCGGTGCTGGCCGTGCTATGGGCCAACGTCCACGGCGGCAGTATCTGCTTGCTGCTGGGATTGACTGCCTTGTATGGCCTGCTGGCGCTGCTGCCGACGTTCCATGTGGGGCAGTTCTGCCACCGGCGCGGCGCACCAGCCCGCAACTGGGCGCTGCTGCTCGTGCTGGAAGGGTTGGCCGGGTGCCTCAACCCCTACGGGCCGGGGCTGTACGGGCAGTTTTTCCGGGTCGATGCCAACAGCGCCCTACTGGGTGTGACTGAGTGGCAGCCCGTTAGCTGGGCGTCGTCCCCGGCATTTTTTGTAGCGTTGGCGCTGTTGATTTTGGCCTGGCTGCTGGCCCGCCAACCGGTTCCGCTGGCCGAGGCGCTGCCCCTTGCTGCCACCGCCGCCCTGGCGTTGCTGCATGTGCGCGGCGTGGCCTGGTTTTCGGTTTGCCTGGCCGTGTTCCTGCTTCGGCATGTCGGGGGCGTGCGGTATACCTTTGGGCGGCTGGCTGATGCCGCCCAGCGCAAACGCCCCGCGCCGGGCTTGCTACGCCGGGTGCTGCTTGCCACCAGCCGCGCCGCCTTGCCGGTTTTAGCCGCTGGTTCGCTGGCCGGGTGCATTTGGCTGGCCCCGCGGGCGGCAAATGTTCAGTTTTACCGCGTGTTTTCGCCTGAACTGGTGCAAACGCTGCAAGCGCTGGAACCGCAGCGGATGTATACCGGGTACAACACCGGCGGCATG
>ERZ1643246.3566-NODE-3566-length-13215-cov-6.951672_pt1 | contig 13215 bp, 15 predicted proteins | sample MGYA00579265_ERZ1643246 | MGnify/ENA primary metagenome ERZ1643246 (study PRJEB29033, sample SAMEA4952261) | chicken gut metagenome | biome: Broiler Chicken; feature: Gastrointestinal Tract; material: Caecum | place: Ireland | collected 2018 | study: Broiler... | reverse complement strand
CCATGACATTCAAAATAGCCATTATGGTGCTCAATTATTTACAATCAGAAAGGAACCATTAAACTATGAACGATGCATTATATGAACAGCTTATTTCACGCAGACCAAAAGCCTATGACCTGCCGGTCCGTATTCTCGTGATCCTTGTGATCGTAGCGGTAGCCGTACTCGGTATGCCATTTGTCGGTTTTCTGTCTTTTGTAATCGCAGTTATCCTTGCAGTTGTAGCTTATTATTTCATCTTTCCTAAGCTTAATGTGGAATATGAATATATGATTCTCAACCATGACCTGCAGATTGACGCGATCTATAATAAGGCAAAACGCAAACGCCTCAAAAGCCTGGATATCCAGAGTGCCGAGATCATCGCACCGAAGGGATCTCCGAGATTAAATTCATATAAGCCGGACAAAATATTTGATTATACATCCGGCAATCCGTCCGCCAAGGCATACGCTATCATGATGCCCATGGATCAGAAAAACGTGTGCATCTACATCGAACCCGATGCAAAGATGGTAGACCATATGAAACAGTGGATGGGAATGAAGATGTATCAAGACTAAATTCTGATTATCTGAGAGATATTTTCCGTTAAAAAGTCCGAAAATCACAGAATTTACAGAAAACCGGTTGAAAGGATGGGCTTTATCGACAAAGTTCCGGCCACTTCCGATTTGTATGAGTACTTGTTGAAGAATGGAGCTGCAGCTGAAAAACGTGCACTGACCGGATGAGTCAGCAGAAAAAGAAGATACTGCATAAGCTATGCATCGACATGGAGCGTTCCGAATACACCTCGTTCTCCATGTTAGCGATATTAAAATGCGAGTTCCAATGGACGAGCATTTTGATATTGCGTTACATGGATTCGAGGGGATGAGGTAAAGCGGGGCGGCATAGTGTTGCAGTATCTTCTTTTTCTGCGTCCGCTATTCGATCAGTATGACTTTGCTATTACAGCGGTGTTTGTTCAATAAACACGAATTCATTCCGCTATATATTTACACGCCGCCAGTGCAGCCACTGCCCCGTCGGCGGCGGCTGTCGTGAGCTGTCTTACTTCTTTTGTGCGGCAGTCCCCCGCGGCAAAGATACCCGGATGGGATGTGACGCAGTCTTCTGCAGCGAGAATGAACCCGTTTCCGTCCAGTTTTACGACATCCGCAAAAATTTCGTTCTGGGGGATCTGTCCGACCGCAATGAACACGCCGGATACGTCCAGTTTGTATTCTTTCATAGTCTTCTTATTATTCAGGATCAGGCGCTCGACCGCTGCGTCCCCGATGATCTCTTTTACCGTTGTGCTCAGGACAAACTCTACATTTTCTTTTCCCTCGAGACGTTTTACAATGCTGTCTTCCCCGCGAAACTCATCTCTGCGGTGGATCAGATACACTTTATTGCAGTAATTTGAGAGGAACTCAGCATCCTGAAGAGCCGTGCTTCCGCCGCCGACAACCGCCACGTCTTTCCCGCGGAAGAACATACCGTCGCACGTAGCACAGTAGGATACTCCCGCTCCGGTCAGCCTTTCCTCGTTGGGCACGCCCAGATGGCGGTGTGTCACACCGGTCGCCAGAATAATACTTCTGCACGGATATTCTTTTCCTGTAGTCTCAATCACTTTAACGCCGCCCTCGTCACGGATCCCCGTAACCTGTTCCATCACTGTCTCTGCACCCAGCTTTGTCGCCTGATCCAGAAGATTCATTGAAAACTCACTGCCGCTTACGCTGGCAATCCCCGGATAGTTTTCCACATTCGGAGAAGACGTAATCTGACCTCCGAATGTACCGCCCTCAATGATAACTGTCTGCTGTCCGGCACGCTGTCCGTAGATTGCAGCCGTCATTCCGGCGGTTCCTCCGCCGATGATACCGATATCGCAAATGTTCTCTGTTTTGTTCATATATGACCACTCCTTTCCGCAGTCCCGCCTGCCGTTTACATATTTCTTGACACATCCGCGCAGGCTTTCATCGCCTCAATTACAGCATTTCTGAAGCCCTTCTCTTCGAGAATCCTGACAGCCTCGATGGTTGTTCCTGCCGGAGAGCACACCATATCTTTGAGTTCACCGGGATGCTTTCCTGTCTCCATCACCATCTTCGCGCTGCCGTAGACTGCCTGAGCCGCGAACTGATAAGCCTGCGGTCTTGGCATTCCCTCGGCCACCGCCGCGTCTGCCATTGCCTCTATAAACATAAATACATAGGCCGGCGAACTTCCGCTCACTGCCACTACGGCATCGATCAGATGCTCCGCCACGATCTCAACTTTTCCGAAAGATCCGAGTATCTTAAGCGCGTACTCTTTCTCTTCGTCCGTTACATACTGGTTTGTACACGCTGCAGTCATTCCCTCGCCCACAAGAGCCGGCGTATTCGGCATAGTACGCACGATCTTCACCGGCTTACCGAACTGTTCTTCCAGCCATGCAAGAGTCTTGCCCGGCGCAATAGTAATGATCAGCTGGTCTTCACTGATGCAATCTCTGATTTCCGCAATAGCGTCCGCATAGTACTGCGGTTTCACAGAGAGAATCAGAACTTCCGATTTCCCGGCCGCCTCCCGGTTATTATCTGTCACGTGAATACCGTAAGTATTTTTGACTCTGTCACGTCCCGCCTCAGATATATCGGCGCCGATAATCTCTTCCGGCCTGAATATCTCATTCTTAATGATGCCGCCCATAATGGCTCCGGCCATATTTCCTGTTCCTATAAATCCCAATTTCATACTGTTCTCTTTCATTATATGTTTTCTCCTTTTTCATGATATTTATAACACCAAATGTATATGTCACCGCACGGAAAAGCTTCTCTCATCATCCCTCAGCGGAATCTCCGTGGCATCCATCCACTCAATGGTTATAAACCGGTCATGGTTCAGACCCACAAGCAGTTTATTGATCAGTGCCTCTCTTCCCTGAACCTCCATAGTCACAGTTCCGTCCCATTCATTCTGCACCCATCCGGTGAGATCCACGGACCGGGCGAGATATTTCGCTGTATAGCGGAATCCTACTCCCTGCACTCTCCCGTGAAATACAATATGTTTCCTCACTTCTGACATATAGGCACTCCCCTCTGCTATAAATATTCCCTCTGTAGGAATTTCCAACGTAACAGTTCAGCAATAAGCACGCAGTGTGGTTTTACGAATGGCGCGGGCTGAACTGTTACTTTCTAACTCCTCACGGATTCTTAAAAAGCTCTTCTGAATCCTGCATCACATATATCAGTATACCATCTTTTGCGGCAATATGAAAACAAAATTCAACCGGCTGCGGAAGACATATTCCCATAGCATCTTTTATCCCACGCAGAATACGGGCGACGTGAACTGTCTTTGTTCCGACGCGAACTACGCGGCCGCTAGCCGGGAAGAAAGGACATTTTCCCTTTGTATATAAAAAGAGACAGTATGTAAAGTGCTGGTTGCTTGCACTAGAAGAAGCCTTAAATTATACTATAATCATACTAAACAGGAGGTTCATCACCATGAAACAAATGTTCAAAAAATAATAATAGCACTGACAATGGCCAGCTTATTTTTATCTTTTCGTATACCTGTGCTTGCTGCCGAGAATGAGCCGACAGCCACTTATGATTTAACCAGAGGGGGAATTCAGACATTCAATTGTAAAGATTTTGATGGGAATGATGTTATAATCACAATAACAGAACTACCTTCCCTGACACGTAATTTAGAAAACAGAACTTATGCTGTTTCCTGCCGTTCTCTTTTATCATGGAAAGCCGGATATAATGTCGTCATTTATAATAATAGTATATCTTCCGTAAATTCACCGTATTATACCTGCCTTATTGGCTCTATTAATTCGGCATCTTTACGAAAAGATTCCTCAAAGCAGGCCACATTACGCTTCATATATAAAGCCGGTGGACTCAATATTACAACTGGTGTGAGGACAAATATTATTGATAAGCAACTTAAAGTTACCGTATTGTAACTGTTACAAAATTAAAAAAAAGATTATTTAATATGACAAATAAATTAAAGAGATTGATAAGAAGACACAGGATACAGCACCCGTAAAATATCTTCGGATATTTTTTCTTCCTCATCTTGATCAGTAGCGTAAGCGACACTGCAAGCCCTATGAAAGAAATAAAGGTCGATGCAAACAGCAGTGAAAGATAGCTAAGCATTTTTGTAACATCATAACCTCTTTCCACCTTTTTATCCTGAGCCTGAGTTTGTTTTTCTGTAATGCCATTGACAAGCTCGTCAAGAGACACATCATAGAGTTTTGCTAACGCAACCATATTATCAAGATCCGGATTGCTGCGGTTATTTTCCCATTTAGATATGGACTGACGGGAAACGTGCAAAGCATTTGCGACTTCATCCTGCGACATCTTTTTTGCTTCACGTATCTCTTTTAACTTATTCTCCATAATAGCAGCCCTCACTTTATAAGGAAGCAGTTCCGTTGAACACCTTTTATAAATAGTATCATATTCCAGGCAAAAAATATATAACCGTCTTTCATTATATAAAAACGATTTGTATGCATATTATCATGCATTTGTGTTACTGCTAACCAATAATTAAACTAAAAAGAAGGTGATTTCCATGTGTTTTTAAATTGGAACTATATGATTTGATCTGACAAGCGAGGTGTAATTATGCAAAAGAATATTTTAAAAATATGTTTGGGAATACTTTGTAGTTTTTGTTTTTTATTCGGTTCATCATCAACTACTTTTGCTGCATCGAAAACACTAAATGTTACACGAGTAAGACAGGCAAAGTCAAACTGGTGCTGGGCAGCCAGCAGTGAAATGGTTGGACGCTATGGAGTTAGCACCAGCAGAGACCAATGGGCTGTAGTAGATTTAATTTGGGGACCCACCTATCCCAATCAGCCCGGCAGTGTAGCCAATATGGTTTCCGGAGTTCAATTTGTATCTAATTATACAAAGCAGGCAAAATCATCCTCCAGCTTACTATCCTTAAGTAATATTCAATCAAGAATTAATTCAGGGAAACCGATGATAGCAAGGCTGGCTTGGAATAGTGGAGACGGCCATGCAATCGTATTGTCCGGATACTCTAATTCACAAATACGCTGTATAGACCCGTGGGAAAATACATCTACAACATATTACGAATACAATAAGCTTAAAAATGGAGGTTCTTTTCTGACAGGAACCGGCAAAGCAACACATACTGTTTACTATTGAAAGGAAGTGATTTTGATGAAGAAAATTTCCCATGTAATCCCAATATTGTCAGCAGTTCTGTTCTGGTGTGTGAGCGGAACTTCCGTATACGCTCAGGAAATCAACAAGGACGTCCTTTCTCCTGAATCATTACTTATTAATAGTAATGACATTGCCTCTATTGAGGAGCTTTCAGCGGAGATTCTTGAGAGTGCAAATAATTTTGAAGCAGACGGCTTTCACGCAGAGCTTTCGGATCTTGCCTTTGATGATGCTTTCAAAGTGTATATTGAGACAGGTATACTCGATAATCCGCCTGATAATCTTCAGGAGCTGTCAGACTTGCTGGAACAAGCTGATGTAGTATGGAATGTACCGGTTTATTCTGATGACAGAGTTGTTATTGTTCAGGTGAGTAAAGCCCTGCCACTAGACGAAATAGATCAATCCCAGCTGACCGATGACGAGATTGCAGAGGCTGCCGCTGCAGCCGGAAAATGGCAGGTTGTAGCTTCCACCTTATATGATGAAGATACAAATTCGGGAGATCTTATAGACTCTTTATCTTCGTTCAACAGCGGCAATCCCCAATATGAAGCCTTTCTAATCGGCGGAGAGCCGGGGATTCAGTCAGTAATAGGCATAATAACGGATGGCAGTTCCATTGTCGGTGCTACTTCATTCCAAAGAGATATTATGTATACTTCTGCTGCCCAAACCAGAAGCAATGATAAAGCACCTGAAGTAACTCTTGAGGAAAACAAAATATATACCCTTGATCAGTTTTCAGAAGCTTCTGACAATCTGTCCCGGCAATCAGATATTGTCCCAGATGCTACCGGTGGAGCATCTTCATCTTTAAGCGAATCTCACACTGATTCTGTCGCCCAATACTTTGTATGGGGAGCAGTAATCATCGGAATTCTTGCCACAGCTATATTAATTATTATGCAAATCCGAAAACGGTCTCGCTAAAAGCACAGTCAAGAAAATATAATAATTTTTAATCCATTCCACCGTAAGTTTTCCATAGATTGCGGTTTTTCTTGTTTCCTCGCCTCTTCCGTGTTATACTCTTTTCAGACAAACGTTCTGACTGTAAAGGCCGTCCGGCACGACCTGAGCAATAAGGCGCACAACATCGGATTTTTAGGGATTCCTCTCATTTTGAGGGGAAATCCCTGTTTTCGTATATTCAGGCGCCTTTTCGGCGTCTTTTTTATTTTCCCGCACCGGCAATGCAGACCCGCTGCGAAAGACAAGTTCCTGCGGGATATTCGCCTGTACCGGCAGGACGTTTGCTTACAGGCTGCGCCATGCAGCGTCAAAGGAGGTTTCTATGGAGACAAGAATTGCCCTCATCGGCATTATCCTCGAGTCACGGGAATCGGTCGATGAGCTGAACCATCTGCTGAGCGAATACGGGGAATACGTGATCGGCAGAATGGGAATTCCCTACCGGGAAAAGGGCATCCACGTCATCAGCGTGGCGATGGACGCCCCCAACAATATTATCAGTGCTCTCTCCGGCAAACTGGGGATGCTGCCCGGTGTGAGCACGAAGACAATCTACGGAAAAAACATATGACACCGAACGATAGAGAACAGAAAGTAAAATCACTGATCGACAAGCTCTGCCTGACCCGAGATCTCAAACGCAGCGAATGGACGGAACTCATCCGTGAGCGCACTCCTGCATCCGCAGAATACCTCTTTGAGCGTGCACGGGCAGTCCGCATCCGCTGTTACGGCCACGACATTTATATCCGCGGCCTCATTGAGTTCACGAATTACTGCAGAAACGACTGCTATTACTGCGGTATCCGCAGGAGCAATTCAAATGCCGTACGGTACCGTCTCACAAAAGAGGACATTCTTGCCTGCTGCGAAGAAGGCTACAGGCTCGGCTTCCGGACATTTGTCCTTCAGGGCGGGGAGGACGGATGGTTTACCGACGAGAGACTCTGTGATATCGTCTCTGAGATCCGGGCACATTTCCCCGATTGTGCCATCACTCTGTCTGTAGGCGAGCGTTCGTATGACAGTTACAAGAAGCTTTATGACGCCGGAGCCGACCGGTATCTGCTCCGCCATGAAACATATGATGCGGAACATTACGGCAGACTCCATCCCGCATCACTCTCTGCCTCACACCGTCAGAAATGTCTTCGGGACTTAAAAAAGATCGGCTATCAGGTAGGAACCGGATTTATGGTGGGCTCCCCGTACCAGACGCCGGAAAACCTTGCGGATGATATGCTGTTTCTCTCACGGCTGAATCCCCAGATGGTGGGCATCGGTCCTTTTATTCCTCATCACGAGACACCCTTTGCACATATGCCCGCAGGCACGGCTGAGCTGACACTGTTCATGCTGGGGCTGATCCGTCTGCTGCTGCCGCGCGTACTGCTGCCCGCTACCACCGCTCTCGGAACGATCGCAGAAGACGGCAGGGAGAAAGGGATACTCGCCGGAGCCAATGTGGTCATGCCGAACCTCTCGCCGGCACAGGTCAGGGAGAAATATCTGCTTTACGATAACAAACTCTGCACCGGAGACGAAGCCGCAGAGAGCCTGAACAGCCTGAAGACGAGAATGGAAAAAATCGGGTACCATATCGCGGTCAGCCGCGGAGACTCGTTGAATATTTAATTTCAGACATTTCGTCCATTGCGGTTGTACGGCACATACTGAACAGCTGCAAATATCTATACATGAAAAATTTTACAAAAGGAGGTCTATACAATGTATGACGTTAATTCAAAATGTGCAGACGAATTTATCAACCACGAGGAAATCCTTGAGACGCTTGCCTACGCAGACGAAAACAAGGAGAACATTCAGCTGATTGATTCTATTATCGAAAAAGCAAAGAAGAGAAAAGGGCTCTCGCACAGAGAGGCTTCAGTTCTTCTCGCCTGTCCGATCGAGGAGAAGAACCAGGAGATCTACAAGCTTGCGGAGCAGATCAAAAAAGATTTCTACGGCAACCGTATCGTCATGTTCGCACCGCTGTACCTGTCCAACTACTGCATCAACGGCTGCACCTACTGCCCGTACCACGCAAAGAATAAACATATCCCGAGGAAACAGCTCTCACAGGAGGATATCCGGAGAGAGGTTATCGCTCTTCAGGATATGGGACACAAGCGCCTTGCGCTGGAAGCCGGGGAGGATCCGGTAAGAAATACGATGGACTACTATCTGAAATCCATCGAAACGATCTACAGCATCAAGCACAAAAACGGTGCCATCCGCCGTGTCAATATCAATATCGCGGCAACCACCGTTGACAATTACCGCCTTCTGAAGGAAGCCGGGATCGGGACCTACATTCTGTTCCAGGAAACTTACCACAAAGAGAGTTATCTGGAGCTTCATCCGACGGGACCGAAACACGACTACAACTATCACACCGAGGCCATGGACCGTGCAATGGAGGGCGGAATCGATGATGTAGGCCTGGGCGTTCTCTTCGGGCTGGATAAATACCGCTACGAATTTGCAGGGCTTCTGATGCACGCGGAGCATCTGGAAGCGGCATTCGGCGTAGGCCCGCACACAATCAGCGTTCCCAGACTGAAACATGCGGACGACATCAATCCGGATGATTTCGATAACGGTATTGACGATGACACATTTGCCAAGATCGTTGCCTGCATCCGTATTGCTGTTCCGTACACCGGAATGATCATCTCTACCAGAGAGAATCAAAAGACAAGAGAACGCGTTCTTCACCTCGGTATCTCCCAGATCAGCGGCGGCTCCAGAACGAGTGTGGGCGGCTACTGCGAACCGGAACCGGAGGATGAGAAATCCGAACAGTTCGACGTCAGCGATAACCGTACACTGGATGAAGTTGTGCGCTGGCTCATGGAGATGGACTACATCCCCAGCTTCTGCACCGCATGCTACCGCGAGGGACGCACCGGCGACCGCACTGATGACTCTGAAAGAATACCTGATGGACTATGCTTCACCTGAGACAAGAGCCATCGGCGACAAGCTGATCGAAAAAGAAGTGCTCAACGTGCCGAATGAAAAAGCACGTGCTGTCGTACTTGAAAATCTCAGACTGATTGAACAGGACAACCGAAGAGATTTCCGGTTCTGATCATCCGGATATAACCTCTGCTTTGATAACAGGAAAAACCGGAAGAACTTCCACTTACTATGTGGATTTCTTCCGGTTTTTACGCGTTTTTACAGAACTGTTCTGCCAGATCGTGCTTCATTACCGCATGGGAGCTGTCCGTGCCGCTCAGTTTTACAGACACCTCACATATCTGTAACGCCATCTCTGCCCCCGGCTCATGCTTCTAAGCGCTGCCTTTCTGAAACGTGTATAAAGCTCTCTCATTTTTACCCAGTCCTTCTTTTCATTATCAAGATGGTAAAACATACTTTTCATCACACAGGTGTACATCCATTTCCACTCTTTTTCGCCCAGTTCGGGATATGCCTTGTACAGCTGCTCCGCCAGTTCTTCCTGCAGAGGTTCTTTTATCTCTTCCCCCTGAAACGCCGCTGTCTTTATGACGGCCGCATACATTTCCCTGATGCCTTCTCCGCCGTTCTTCTTCCGGAACCGCCGTTCCCTTCCTGCCGTCCTTACTGCTGCCTGACCAAAGAACAGTACCACACACACGCCGGCAGCGATGCAGATCAGGAGCAGAACCGGGAGGATGTCATTAACAACTCTTTCCCGGATCGACTCCTGGTAATCCGAACTTGCTGCAGGAGGCTGTCCGGTTACGTCACCCGGTGCAGAAGGCGTGTGCTCCATATCCATCCACCCGCCGGTCTGCCCGTCATATACCTGACACCACGCATGGCCCATATCTCCTGTGATCTGTGCCTCATACTTTCCGGGCTCAATTTCACGGAAAGCAGAAGCAGGGATGGCGTAACCTTCAGCATACCGTGCCTCATATCCGCAGTACCGGTACATAAGCGTGGCGGCTGTGGCAAAATGAACGCAGAAGCCTTTATGGTTCTCAAAAAGGAAATAATTCAGGAATTCTTCCCCGGCCGGCGGCGCTCCGGGCTCTGTATTGTAGACGGCACGCCGGTGAAGTTCCCGGCTGATCCCGGCGCTCACTTCCTCCATTCCCCCGTCAGCCCACTCACTGCACAGAGCTGCCAGTGTGTCCCTGAGCTCCGCGGGGTAATCCGTATATTCCGCCCGCACTTCCTCCGGGTCGCCTGCCGGATCATCCTTCGGATTTTCCGCCCTGATCATATGCCATGCATTCTCAGAATAGGTGATTCCCCAGCTTTCCGGAAAATATACTGTGCCTTCCGGCTTCTCATCCAGCACAAGACTGGCCGGACCTTCCGACGAAGGTACAAAACGTGCAATACTTCCCAGATCCGTTACACTTTGTGACTCTGAAGACGGACTCTCAAAAATACCCGTTCCGCCGGTATTGTCCTGCAGCCGGTCATTCCGGGACAGATCAGCCGCAGCAGAATCATCCGCGACCGGAGTGTCCTGCGGAAGCTCGCTCTGTATTGACTCATCCGCCGGCAGATCAGCAGATTCTGTGTCAGCCGGAACTTCATCTGCCTGATTCGGGTCTGTCTCCTCCTGATCTGTCCCCGATACTTCCGTCAGCAGATCCTGTATTCCTCCCACCACCTCGTTTGTGAGTGTTCCTCTCATCCGGAAATAAAAGCTGTCCTCCACCCCTCTTCCGGTATCCAGAATCAGCCCTGCCCGGCAGGACAAAACAGCCAGCACTGCACACACTGCCACCGCAAACACAGCATTGCCCCACATTAAGAAACCTTTTCCCGTTCTGCCTGCACCGGGCGCTGCAGAAGCAAAATACACCGCTGCCCCGAGAAGCAGAAGCCATGACGGCATCTCTGTCTGGAACCATCCCGCACAGGCCGCGGCGATAAAGGGGGCACATATCACAATTCCTGCCAGAAGTTTTCCCTTCCCCCTTCTCTGTACGATTACCATAATCGAGAGAACCGGAACAGAGAACAGCACCGCTATGCGACCAAACTCTGCCTCTCCCGCCGGATACACGGTAAACAATGTTTCATAATTCTGCAGAATCCACTCATACAGTCCGGATATACTTTCCCTCTCAAGCCACAGGAGAACTGCCGCGGCCAAAAGGACAAAAGGGAGGGCTTTGATCCCGAATCTGCGGTCAGCCGCGCTCAGAATCAGCACCGCTGCTGCAGTTCCGCCATAGAGCCACGTCCTGTCAAAAGGCATCCGGAACACTTCCAGTAATGCATTCCACCAGAAAATCATAAGAATACACAGGACCGCCGCCTGAAGTCCCCAAAGCAGTACGCTCCCCCGTTCTTTCTTCCTTTCCGCAGAATCTGCACGGTATATTTTTATTCCGGCACGCCCTTTTCTCATATCTGCATCTCCCCGCTGTTACAGTCTCAGATAATCAAAAGTTTCCCCATCTTTCTTCATTCCGCCGTTACAGTCTATAGTCACGACAGCAGCAAATTCCTGCCCGCGGAATGTATCGTCATAACATACTTTTTCTTTCTCCTTATTCTGATACGGCTGTATCTCCATAAGGTTCCAGATCATATCACAGGCGCTCTCTTCATCGGTAATGCGCCACCTGACAATTCGTTCGTTTTTCTCTTCGTACCACGCCGCCATGTGAATGCACTTCTCCGTAACCAGAGTGACCGACAGCGACGCTACCGTTTCCAGCATTTTCGAAAAGCCTTCCGCTGAGCGTTTTTCCTTTCCACAGTCGATATAGATCAGCGCCACACATCCGAGGGGAAAGCTTCTCTCTTTTACCATAAGCTGGTCTTCTCTTGCACTGAGCTTCCAGTGAATATCTTTCAGGGAATCCCGTTCCCTGTACTCTCGCACCTGATAAATCTCAGACGGGTCGTCCCCCCGTTTCTCCCGGGAGAATTCCTGCGCTTCCGCCTGAAACTCCCGTGTGCGGCGTGTAATCTCCAGCGGCATCAGCTCAAACTGAGGCATTACCTTGATCTGCGCTCTCCGGTTCCATTTTATGCTCCTGTAAAATATTCCCAGAAAATCATACACTTTCACACGGTCAGCCACAATCTCCATAGCGCCGCAGTACTCTGTGTTAAATGCAAGCCATACCGTCTCTTCTCCGTTCGGGAGAAGTACGCCGTAAAACTTGCGTTTTCCGCACTTTCTTCCGCTGCTGTCCCGGATCTGCGCCGTAAGTTCATAGCGAATCCCCATATGGGACGACTTGTTTTTCACAGAAATTCCTGCACGGATCTTCTTTCCTTTTTCACCGAGAGGCGGCACTCTCTCCAGCCCCGGAACTGCCTTTTTCCCAAGCGCTGCAAGGTAAGTTCCTGCCACGGCCGGATAAAGCAAAAGGAACACAAGAATACCGGAGAGAACCGGTGCGTCATACATAAAAAAGAGGTACGCTGTGACAAGAATCACAGCCAGATACCCTGCCGTTCTCCTGCCCATCTCTCTACCGCCTTGTTTTGAGTGCCGGTTTCTCCGTATTTTCAAGGATCTGCCGGATCACCTCTTCTACCCGTATATGTCCGACCTTTGCCTTCATATTGAGAAGAAGCCTGTGCGCTGCAACACTCGGGAACACTTCTTCCACATCTGCGGGTATTACATAAGCCCTTCCCTTCAGATAAGCGCAGGCTCTTGCCATGGCTGTCAGAGCTACCGTTCCTCTGGGGCTCAGCCCCAGCTCAATCCAGCTGTTTTCCCGTGAAGATCTGGCAAGTTCGGCAATATACCGGCAGATACGCTCATGCATATAGATCTCTCTTGCCTCTTTGATCATCTCCCTGAGAGACGCTGCATCAATCACAGGGCGGATGCCCGCAGTCCGGTCCTCCGCCTGACTTCTGCGCAGTATCTCCATCTCTTCCTCCACCGTAGGATACCCCATACTTACGCAGATCATAAACCGGTCAAGCTGAGACTCCGGCAGGAGCTGAGTCCCTGCCGATCCCGCCGGATTCTCCGTGGCGATCACAATAAACGGTTCTCCTGTCCTGCGGGTCA
>ERZ1643246.3563-NODE-3563-length-13220-cov-9.290847_pt1 | contig 13220 bp, 13 predicted proteins | sample MGYA00579265_ERZ1643246 | MGnify/ENA primary metagenome ERZ1643246 (study PRJEB29033, sample SAMEA4952261) | chicken gut metagenome | biome: Broiler Chicken; feature: Gastrointestinal Tract; material: Caecum | place: Ireland | collected 2018 | study: Broiler... | reverse complement strand
TTTCGCAGAGTAAATAGCTCTGCGAAATTTTTGTTTAATTCTTCAACTTTCACCAAAAAAGTTGTATTCTTCTGTATCATCTGCTTTCTATGTGATACAATTACTATGGAAAATTACAAAACAGAATGGTCCTAAGAAAGGAGTACGGAAACAGATGACGACTTACAGACAGGCCCGGCCTGACGAAAGAAATGAGTATATTGACCTGGCCAACTATACATTTGGCTTTGATATTGAGGCTCTGCTTCCTAAGGTTTATGACAGTGGCTTCGATTCCGCCGCAATTACCAAGGTGGCGGAAACTGATGGGGGAAAACTTGTCGCGGAAGCAGCCGTTCTGCCCCAGACTGTTCATGCCGGCGGCATGGAGCTCCGCACAAATTTTCTGGGAATTATGGTTGTACATCCAAGATTCCGCGGCGAAGGTCATATGAAAGCAATCATGGATGCGTGGCTGAAGGAAATGCCCGGTAAGTATCATATGAGTGTTCTGGACGGGAAACGTCAGCGTTATGAATACTTTGGTTATACATCCGGGGGCCTTCAGTGCGAGTATAAGGTGACAAAAGATAATATCCGGCACGCACTCAAATCAGAGGACATCAGCGGGATCCGGTTTCGTCCACTCCAGGAAGTGGACGAATGGAACGCTTTTCTCCTCCGTCTTCTTACTTCCCGCGAAGTCTATGTAGAGCGTGACCCAGAGCGGATGAGCCAGATTCTCTCCTGCTATAAGCAGCATGCTCTTGGAATGCTCAAAGATGGAACGCTGACCGGCTATCTTCTTACCGATCAGGACCGGACCCATGTCAGTGAAGTCTGCCTTGTGGATCCAACGGATGCCGGAAAGATGATAAAAGCGTATTTTTCTTCTTTCGATCTGCAGACAGCCACCTTTACTTTACCTGTCTATGAGAAGTCACTCAACCGGGAGCTGTCAGAATTTGCAGAGTGGTATCAGCTCTCTCCGGCCAATATGTATAACATTTTTGATTTTGCCGCAGTGTTGGAAGCCTTTTTAACCGTCAAATATCATACATATGGTCTTACGGAGGGGTCTTTTTCTGCTGTCATGGACAGCCAGCCAGTCACCATCAAGGTATCGGAATCCGGCGTCCTCGTAGAAAAAAAGGCGTCAGAACATGCAGTTATCCTGGACAAAATGGATGCCCAAAAACTGATTCTGACGCCTTATGGCCGTTATATGGATCTCAACGTTCCAAAAGACTGGTTCCCTTTACCACTCTTCTGGCATACGGTCGACTGCTTCTGATCCGGTTTTATGCCTTCAGCCTTGCAGCAAAATCCGCCATCGCTTCAGAAATCTTGATCTGCTGCGGGCAGACTGCTTCACAGCTTCTGCAACCGATGCATGCTCCCGGCTGTTTGTCCTCCGGAACAGCGCTCAATGCCATTGGTGCGATGAACCCGCCGCCCGTAAAGCTGTGCTCATTGTAGAGGCTCAGCAGGTTTGGAATATCCAGTCCCTGCGGGCAATGGCTGACACAATAATGACAGGCGGTACACGGGAGCGTACCGTTCAGCATTCCATCCGCAACAGACAGAAGCTTTTCCATCTCTTCTTTGGACAGTGGTTTTTCCGTCTCAAACGTTCTGATATTATCCTGAAGCTGTTCCATGTTGGACATACCGGACAGAGTCACTGTCACCTCCGGAATAGACTGAAGGAACCGGAATGCCCATGCCGGAATTCCTTCCTCCGGACGCATGGATTTTAAGATCTCTTCTTCTGAATCTTTCAGTCTGGCGAGTCTTCCTCCCCGGAGCGGTTCCATCACCCAGACCGGCAGATGGTATTCTTTCAACAACTCTACTTTCGCTTTTGCATCCTGGAAGGACCAGTCCAGATAATTGAGCTGGATCTGGCAGAATTCCATTCCTTCTCCATATGCTTCCAGAAACCGTTTCATCACATCGTAGCTTCCATGAGCGGAGAATCCCAGATGACGGATCCGGCCGTTTTCTTTTTGTTTCATAAGATACTCATAAATTCCATGAGAACGATCCAGATAAGCATCAATATTCATCTCGCATACATTGTGGAAAAGATAAAAATCAAAATACTCTACCTGACATTTTTCCAGCTGTTTTTCAAAAATTTCCTCCACCTTATCCATATTGGAGAGGTCATATCCCGGAAACTTTGTGGCGAGATAAAAACGGTCTCTTGGGTACTTGCTTAAAAGCTTTCCTGTGACAAGCTCGGAGTTCCCGTTGTGGTATCCCCACGCAGTATCATAATAGTTGACACCGTGCTCCATCGCATAGGCTACCATCTCTTCTGCTGCTTTTTCATCAATTCTTGCATCATCTCCGTCAATGACCGGAAGACGCATGGTCCCAAGTCCAAGAGCGGACAGTTTCAATCCCTGAAAATCTTTGTAAATCATTGCGTTACCTTCTTTCTTCCTCTAAACATTCGTATCAACAGGCAGGTCCGAAGAAATACTCTGGGCATACCTATGCGGACCCTATACTACTATTATAAGAGTTCCCAAATCAAACTTCAAATTCCTTTCGCCTATACCAATGTATAACAAAAAGGAATCCTGCTCTTGCAGGATTCCTTTTATCTAAGCAAATCAGATTAAGCTAACTTGGCCGGATTCACCTTTACGCCAGGTCCCATTGTAGATGTGATTGTCACACTCTTCAGGTACTGACCTTTTACAGCTGCCGGTCTTGCTTTGTTGATTGCATCAATAAGCGTCTGGAAGTTGTCCGCTAACTGTTCTTCTGTGAAGGAAGCTTTTCCAACCGGTACATGGATAATGTTTGTCTTGTCCAATCTGTATTCAATCTTACCAGCTTTGATGTCCTGGATCGCTTTTGTAATGTCCATTGTTACTGTACCAGCCTTCGGGTTCGGCATTAATCCCTTTGGTCCAAGTACACGTCCCAGACGTCCAACTACACCCATCATATCCGGTGTAGCTACAACTACATCGTAGTCAAACCAGTTTTCATTCTGGATTCTCGGAATCAGATCCTCTGCTCCAACATAATCTGCTCCGGCAGCTTTTGCTTCTTCTGCTTTTGCGTCCTTTGCAAATACGAGGATACGAACCTTTTTACCTGTTCCGTGCGGAAGTACAACCGCACCACGGATCTGCTGGTCTGCGTGACGTCCGTCACAGCCTGTTTTGATATGAACTTCGATTGTCTCGTCAAATTTAGCTGTTGCAGCTTTTTTAACTAATGCGATTGCTTCATCTCTGTCGTAAAGATTTCCTCTTTCAATCAGTTTAGAAGCTTCGATATATTTCTTTCCTCTTTTCATCTTATAACCTCCTAGTGGTAATATCGGGAGCGAGCCCTCCCACATTTCTACGTTTACAATTAGTCAACTACTGTAACACCCATGCTTCTGCATGTACCAGCGATCATGCTCATAGCCGCCTCTACGCTTGCAGCGTTTAAGTCTGGCATTTTCAGTTCAGCGATTTCCTGAACCTGAGCTTTTGTGATCGTAGCTACTTTTGTTTTGTTCGGAACACCGGATCCGGATTTGATGTTGCAGGCCTTTTTGATCAGAACTGCTGCCGGCGGTGTCTTTGTGATGAAGCTGAAGCTTCTGTCATTGTAAACTGTGATGACTACAGGGATGATCAGATCTCCCTGATCTGCTGTTCTTGCGTTGAACTGCTTTGTAAATTCTACGATATTAACTCCGTGCTGTCCAAGAGCCGGTCCAACCGGAGGAGCCGGTGTTGCCTTTCCAGCAGGAATCTGTAATTTGATATAACCTTCTACTTTTTTAGCCATTATATTGTACCTCCTTGTGGTATTTGCGGGGATTTCCCTCCCACTTCATTTACGTTACATTTTCTTGACATCTGAAAAACCGATCTCAACCGGTGTTTCACGGCCAAATAACTCAACATTGATTGTAACACTCTGTTTTGGCGTATTGATCGCCTGGATGACTCCGACAGTATCAGCCCATGCGCCGGATACGACGCTGACTGTATCGCCTACCTCAAAGTCCACAACAATATCTTCTTTCTTGATTCCAAGCGGCGCCATTTCTTCGTCTGTGAGCGGTACCGGCTTGGATCCCGGTCCTACAAACCCGGTTACGCCTCGTGTATTGCGCACGACATACCAGGTGTCATCATTCATAACCATATGAATCAGTACATAGCCCGGAAACAGCTTTCTCTGGGCAGCTTTCTGAACTCCGTTTTTGAGCTCCACTACGTCCTGCATCGGAACCCTGACTTCCAGAATCTGGTCTTCCAGGTGTCTGTTTTCGATGGTCTTATCAATGTTGGCTTTTACCTTATTTTCATACCCTGAATAAGTATGAACTACATACCATTTTGCCGTTGACATATTAAATCACCTTTCTTACTGTCAGGTCATCAGTTTCTTAGCGGACTAAGAAATCGATTCCGAATGTTAGAAGCGCGTCAACTACCGAGATAATCGCTCCCAAGATTACAGTAACAGAAACAACTGCCACCGTTTGTTTTGCAAGAGTCTTTTTGTCTGGCCAGATAATTTTCTTAAACTCTGCTTTCAAGCCTTTGATTCTTGAAGGCTTCTTTGCTTTCGTTTTAGAATCGCCCATAACATCCGCTCCTTCTCAAACGACTATTTCGTTTCTTTGTGTACTGTGTGACTTCTGCAGAATCTGCAGTATTTCTTTGTCTCCATGCGATCCGGATGAGTTTTCTTATCCTTTGTCATGTTGTAATTACGATGCTTACATTCTGTACATTCTAATGTAATTCTTGTACGCACAACTTCCACCTCGCTTTTTTTTACTTCTTTTTTACTGGTTACTTGGCAGTTTGCGAAGCTGCCTGATTTTAGGCATAAAAAAAAGACCTATACTTCCATTCGCCATATCAGAATATCACATGGCCAACCATGAAGTCAAGTCTTTTCCTTATTTATTTACAGTTTCCTTACATTTCCTGTCTGTTTCCTGCGTTTACATGCTTTTTGACCTTTTTCATCTCCATAACCATCAAAAGTCTCTCGCATTCCGCGCCGTCTTTATCGTCGATTCCAATCATGTCATTGAGCTGAACAATTCTCGGCATCAGTGTATTCCTGTGAATTCTCAGCCTTGCCGCTGTCTGGGCAGCATTTCTTTTCATTTTCAGATACCAGTATAATGTCTCATACAGATCTTTGCCCTTTTCCTGGTCTTCCTTTTCCACACACTCCAGCTCATCCACGTACAGATTTTCTTTTTCGATTCTTTTGCCGATATAGGTGACAGCCAGATCATGGTAATAATCCTCCACAGGGCATACCTTCCTTCTCTCCTGTTTCCTTTTTACGATGGAAAACACATACCGCTGCAGCTCTCTGTTCTTTTCTTTGCTCTCATAGGTGTGAAATCCATTCCCTATAAGAATTTTCCCATCCCTGTCTTTCATCCACTCCTTTAATTTTGCGATCATCCGGTCCCGGTCTTCTTTTCCGTTCATTCCGGAAATAAACAGCTCCTTTTTCCCTTCCTTCTGGACTTTTACGAAATAATCCTGATCTTCATCCAGCATCCGGCAGATCTGATCGGCAGTTTCCTCATCATCGGTAAGAATCCAGAGAAAATCAGGCTGTTCTTCCACATTTCCGGCTCTTTCACAGTCTACGCGGTAACTCTGCACAATAACATCCAGCAGTTCTTCTACTTTGTCTTTGTCCGCATCCGAATTCAGATAGCCTTCTATCCTCCCCCGGCCTTCCGGAAGGTCCCTTGTACATATTCTGGACTTTTCCGGAGCTTCAGGCTGTTCACCTGCGCAGAGAACCTTATGATTGTCAGGATCCAATACGTTGATCGCAATTCCGGTGTATTTCCAGATCTCTTCCAGAATTTCACGGCGTGATTTTCTTTTGACTATTCCTTCCAGTATAATTTTATAGCAGCAATTAATATCAAAATTTGCTTTGACTCCGGTCCTTTCTCTGCGTTCAGGCTGTATCATTTCAAGAAAGGCTGCCATCCTGGTAGAAATTTGTGCTGTATCCGCAGGGGAATAATCGGTCTCCACTGCCAGATACGGGAGATGCTTCTCTTCATTTACAAATTTTCGGATATAGAAAGACTCTACCCCTGTTGAATGGCATCCTGTCAGAATCATTTCCACGACCCCGTCTACATGGTACTCATCGATGATTTTTCCAATCAGATCGATACGGTGGTCATTTGGGGTCATAATCGAACATCCCGTAGAAAGATACTTTCGGGCAATGGCTTCATAAATGTCCTCCGCATTTTCGTCTACCATTGTCCCCAATGTTCTCACTCCGCTGCAGTTTTCGATGGCGACAACTACACCGCCGTGCTTCTCGATTTCACGGATCACTTTCATGCTGTCTCCGCCGATGGGGCACCCGGTCACAAGGATCCGCGGTCTTTTTTCCAGGTGCCGTCCTTGTTTATATTCCTCCAGGATCTGATCCCGCACTCCGTTTACCACCTCCGGAGTAGAGGAAAAATCAAAACGGTATTTGCTTCCCTGTACCATTTTTTGAATATCCTCTCCGGTCACAGGGGCTGGATCCAGCTTCATCACTTCACAAAGGCCCTTGAGCGCTGTGCGGATCCGGTTATTCAGATGAGCGGCGTCCCTGAGCATCTGGTCTGTGATCACGATATGAAAAAACTCTTCAAAATATTCCTTGGCCCGGACAATCTCTTCTCTCCAGAACTGCACGCCCCGCTCAGACTGGCTGTTGGGAAGCTCCATCACATAGACAGGTTTGAATTCAGACATCATCTCATACATCTTTTTCTTCCCGTCACATGTTGTCTCACCGATTACAAGATCTGCAAAATGAAAAAACGGGCATTTATCTTCCACTGCAAACCCGTAGCTGGATTTTACAAGCGGACAGATGCTTTTGGGCAGATCTCTCTCGGCTGCCGGGACTGTCTCATTTGCATAGGAACACAGTCCTACCGGGATCGCCCCTACTGCCATCGCCAGTTCTGTCGGAAAATATGCACAATACATTCCTACTACTGGAATATTCTTATCTTTATATTCTTTGATTTCCAGAAACGCCTTTCTTCTCTGTTCCCCGAATTCTTCAAATATTGCCGGTAAATTCTGAATTACTTTCATCGTCTTATTCTTTCTCCTGTTTTTGTCTTACCATATCATTCATCATGATGAATGCCAATAAATCCCATGAAGTTTCAGTATCGTTCAAATCCACATCCAGACATTTTTCGATCTGTTTCAGCCTGTACACAAGCGTGTTTCTATGAATATGAAGCTTCTTGGCTGCCAAAGTAATATTATTTTCACATATCAGATATACTTTCAGTGTATTATAAAGATCCGTATGCTTTTCTTCATCTTCTTCCAACAGCCTCTGAATGGAATAATCCATCAGTCCTGCTTCCTCAATCAAGGGCGTCGCATAACTGTAAATTCCCGGAATAAACCATTCCCGCTCCTGTCTGATCCCATGTTCCATCTGCGCAGTCTGACCGGACCGGGCAATGCGGGCCAGCAGATGTTCCTTGGCTCTGCAAAGATGCCCGTCTGAAAAGAGTTCACTCACACATCCGTTAAGCTGATATTCATCCAGTCTTTTCCTGATTCTCTCAGCTCCCTGTTCTGTCAGTTTGCAAAACAGTATCCTGATCTCTCCTTCGTTCTCATATACATACGCAGCGTTTCCACTGTCTCTCAGGAATCCGGACAGACCGGAAGACGTATTTTCGCTTTTTAAAAACAGCGCTGCCATATATCTTCCGCCCTGCAGTTCCTTGATCTGATCAATATCAATATCATCTTCCATAATTGTCCACGCAATCATATGTTTTCGCAGGGACTGATTGTACAGATATCTTTTTTGTTCCTGCGCAAAAAAACGTTCTACTATTTTTGCCAGGAACCCTCCCAGTTCCTCAAAAAATGCTCTGTCCTTCGCATCCCCGCAGGTGAGCAGTACATATCCTGATATTTTCTTTTTATCATATACCGGTTCCGTATAAAGGCAGCTTTTTCCTGCTTTCTTCTTTCCGAAAAACAGCTGATAACCGTCCCAGGAAAGGTGTCCTTTTCTAAAAAAAGAAACCGTGGTTTGCTCGTCTTCAAATCCGGCGCTTGCCATCAGACGTCCGCTCCCTGAAATAAACGCAATTCCCTTTCCCGTGTAGCCGTAAATCTGCTCTGCAATATTGTTCAAAGTCAGATTTTCCGCCATTGCCTCAAAAATAATCTTGTAACAGTCATTAATATCATACATGTTTCTCACTCCATTTGCGGAATATTATGTCCTGTATGTCCCGGAATGTCAAATTGAATTTTGCCGCAAAGTTCCATAGAGCGCTTCTATCCTCTTCTGATTCCATACATTTTATGTATCAGATAAGATTGGAAACCAATGCGTTCACACCTTTTTCTACGTTTTCGCCGGAAGTTGCAAGATTCATCCGGATATGTGTTCCGAAGCGTTCTCCGCCGAACCACTCCCCATAATCTACAGCCAGACGGCATTTCTTCTGCATCACCTCCTGGATCTTCTCTGCACTGACATAGGCTCCAAGATCAATCCAGCATAAATAGGTTCCTTCCAGCGGCGTCACGACTGCCTTCGGAAGTTTTTGGGCAAGTTCCCTTTTTACATACTGATAGTTATCCCATATTTTTGCAAGAACCTGCTCCAGCCATTCCTCTCCGCCCTCATACGCTGCCTGTGCCGCAATATATCCAAAAGCATTCCCGGAAATTACACGGTTCGCGGTTGTATATTCATCCCACACTCGCCGGAGCTTTTCATCCGGAATGAGTACCAGAGAATTCTGACCTGCTGCCAGGTTGAATGTTTTTGACGGGGCGGCCAGCGTAATCATATGATCCTGATATTCACCTATGCCAAGTGATGGAATATGCCGGCTGCCGTCAAAGACCAGATCCTGATGAATCTCATCCGAAATTATATATACTCCATGCGTTTTGCAGATTTCAATCAGCTTTTCCAGTTCTTCTCTCTCCCAAACACGTCCCGCAGGATTGTGCGGAGAACAAAGAATAAATAATTTTACCTTGTTGTCTGCAATTTTTTTCTCAAAATCTTCATAATCGATCGTATATCTTCCCTGATGATTGACCAGATCGGAACAGATCAGTGTCCTGTTATTATTTTTCACTGCATTTAAAAACGGATAGTATACCGGCGTCTGAACAATCACTGCATCGCCCGGCCGGGTCAGCATCTGGACAAGCCAGTGAAATCCTGCAACGACTCCCGGTGAAAATCGGATCCATTCTTTTTCCACATGGAAATGATGCCGTTTTTCTTCCCAGTCTATAAAAGACTGATAGTAAGAATCCGGAATTTTATAATACCCGTAGACCCCCTGGTCCACATATGCGCGCAGAGCGTCCATCACGCATCCGGGAACCTGAAAGTCCATATCCGCCACCCACATGGCGTGCAGTCCTTCCTCTCCGAACATTTTACTTTGTCCATCCCATTTATTACAATTCGTATTTCTTCTGTCTACATATTTGATTTCTTCCATTTTCCTGTACCTGTATCCTTTCCCTTACTTTCTGAGAGCTCCCATACACCCATAGTATCCAAGTGCCGCGAATACTCCTGCCGCCCCTTTCAGAGCGCGATCGTCAAACTGATACTCAGGGCTGTGGAGTCCAGGAATCCGCTCTTTTTCTTTTGGCCGAATTCCGACAAAAAGATAGACCGCCGGAACCCTGCTGCTGAATTCTGAAAAATTCTCTCCTCCCAGATGATCATGTTCAATGAAATAGACCTTATCCTCTCCAAGAATTCCTTTTGCCGCCTTCTCCGTCCCTTCCAGAAGAGCTGCATCATTGTGCACGGCGCCCCCATGGATCTGAATATCCGCCTCATACCTGGCTCCCGCCACATGACACACTGCCTGAATTTCTTTTTCCAGTTCTTCCCCCATTTTCTTTAACACATCCTGATTTGCCGCACGCATGGTACCGCCGAATTCACATGTTTCCGGAATCACATTATGGATCTTCGTATCTCCGGCCTGCATGTAGGTAACGGAAAAAACTTTCGCTTCTGTTCCGGAGATTTTTCTTGCAAGAACAGACGGCATATGCTGGTAAATCTCATTGGCCGCAGCAATCGGATCTATCGTCTCCTCCGGCCAGGATGCATGTCCTTTTTTCCCTGTGATTTTTACAGAGAATCCTCCCACGCATCCAAACGCATATCTTCTTGCGATTCCGATTTTCCCGCTTTCCACGGACGGCCATCCATGTGCGGCAAATGCCATATCTACTTTTGGATTTTCCAGTACATGATCTTTTTCAATCAATGCCCGTGCTCCCTGTCCGACTTCTTCCCCCGGCTGAAACACAAACTTGACACATCCGCCCCAGCTGTCCCGGATGGCTGAGAGAATTCTGGCCGCTCCAATGAGCCATGTTGCATGACCATCATGTCCACAGGCGTGCATACATCCCGGATGCTCTGAACGACAGGAATGCCCTTCCGGTTCCTCTACCGGCAGCGCATCGATATCCGCTCTCAGGAGCACCGTCTTCCCATGGGGAAGCTTTCCGTGCATGATTCCAATCAGCCCATATCCTTCCGCAGCATGTTCAATCAGTTCCATTCCTGGAATCTTCTGTAATTCTCTGCGGATCATTTCATATGTTTCCGGAAGCTCCACTCCTAATTCCGGGACCTTGTGCAGTTCTCTGCGGATCCGTATAAGATCCGGTTCCTCTTTTTCCGCCAGGTCTCTGATTCTTTCTTCCACATTTGCATTGTTTTCAAATAACCTTTCTTCCACTGTCCAATCTCCTTCTTTTAGAAAAAGACCTGCACTGGATCTGTGCAGGCCATTTCTATGTCTACTTTCGATTTACAAAATTCAGGAACTGCCGAATCCTTGGATTGTCCGGATGATCAATGATTTCTTCCGGCGTTCCGTCCGCAGCGATCTGTCCTCCATCCATGAAGAGGACACGGGTAGCCACTTCTCTGGCAAATCCGATCTCATGCGTTACCAGAATCATGGTAGTGCCTTCTTCCGCAAGACTTTTAATCGTATTTAAGACTTCACCGACCAGCTCCGGATCCAGTGCAGAAGTCGGCTCATCAAACAGCAGTACATTTGGATTCACCGCAAGTGCTCTTGCGATTCCTACCCGCTGCTGCTGTCCGCCGGAAAGTTTGGAAGGGTAAAAATCCTTTCTCTCCAGCATTCCTACTTTCCCCAGCAGTTCCAGGGCAATTTTCTCCGCTTCCGCTTTGGGTTTCTTCTGGACCTGTGTCAGTGCTTCCATCACATTTTCCAGTGCCGTCTTATTTTTGAAAAGATTGTAGCTCTGAAATACCATGGAAGAATGTTTACGAAGTTCTAAAATCTCCTTTTTTGTATGATTTTTCGCATCTACCGTCACATCACCGATAGTAATAATGCCCGCTGTCGGCTCAGTCAGATAATTCAGACATCTCAACAACGTGGACTTACCCGTTCCGGACGGTCCCAGAATTGCAATTACTTCATTTTTGTTGATTGTAAGATTGATATCTTTCAGAACTTTCGTATCCTTATCAAATTCTTTGTAAAGATGTTCTATTTTTACCAGTTGTTTTTCCTTTTCCATCATCTTTTAATCTTCCTGAATCAGCTGTGTCATATCTGCATACATCCATTTTTCCGTAATTTTTGCGATTGTTCCGTCATCCAGCATTTCCTGGATCAGGTCATTTAATTCATCGCAGAGTTCCTTGCCTTCATCTGTTTTCGGAAGGAAGTAGGCAACGTTATTTGCCAGAAGATTTTCATCAAAGAAACGGAAATCCGCTTCTTCATTGTTATGCATAAACTGGTTTACATTGGTAGTTGTATTTGCATAAGCATCGATTCTTCCAAGCATCAGATCATTCATTCCTACTGCACTGTCTTCGTAAAGAGTGACTGTAAATCCATACTGGTCTGCAAGATCCTGAATGATATTCTGTGCTGCCTGTCCATTCGTACATCCAACGGTCAGTCCTTTCAGATCCTCAACCGTCTGCAGATCTTTGTCCTCATCATTGACAATAATGCACTGTGCATCTCCATAGTATGGAATCGTCGCATTGTATTTTTCGGTTCTTTCATCTGTTACTGCTGTACAGTTTGCTACGACATCAGCACGTCCTGTATCCAGTTCGCCCCACATCGCATCAAATGCAGCCTGTTTTACTTCCACATCCCATCCGGTACGTTCCTCGATTTCAGCCCACATATCAGCGTCGATTCCTGTCCATGTTCCATCGTCTGACAACAGAGAATATGGTTCTCCCGTTCCGGATGTCACAACGGTTACTGTTTTTTTATCATCGGATTTCTGACCAGAGGACTTGTCGGAATCGGAATCAGATCCGCCCCCGTTTCCACAGCCGCCTGCCGTAAGTACTACCATCATTGCTGCCATCATTACAGCCAATACTCTTTTCTTCATAATCATTACTCCTCTTCTTTCTTAAAAATAATACGTTTATCTAAACGGTCTTTCCGTTTAAGATCTTTTTCTCCGGCACATTAATACATGCTGGCACATTTCTTCTCCAGAAATTTATGAGCGATTCCAAGAACAAAAACAATAATCCAGTAAATCAGCATAACCGCCGCATAAATTTCAAAATAACGGAAGGTTTTGGCTCCTTCAATCTTGGCAGCTCCCATAATATCAGGAACGCCAATCATGAATGCCAGTGACGTCATTTTGATCAGATTGATGACATCGTTAAAAAGCGGAGGAAGGGCAATCCGTACAGCCTGCGGAATAATAATCCGGACCACCAGCTGAAGATTGGTCATTCCCAGAGAATATGCCGCTTCTTTCTGGCCTTCATCTACAGAAAGGAGTGCACCCCGGATACTTTCTGACATAAACGCTCCCATATTCAGACTCATAACTACCGCTACCGCCACCAGAGGCGTCATATTTTTTACAAAGTTACTGTACAGCGCAATTCCGTAATAGAAAAAATACAGCTGTGCCACAACCGGTGTTCCTCTCATAACCGAAACATACACTCTTGTAAGCTGGCTTAAAACAGGTACTTTATAATAGCCTATGACTGCGATCACTACACCTACCAGGAGCGCAAAAATCGTTGCCGCAATCGTCAGCTCAAAAGTAACGTTTACCTTACTCGCTATAACAGGAAGCACTTCCATAAAATAACTTACTTTGAACATCGCACTTACTCCACTCTTTCAT
>ERZ1643246.3559-NODE-3559-length-13228-cov-33.207925_pt1 | contig 13228 bp, 11 predicted proteins | sample MGYA00579265_ERZ1643246 | MGnify/ENA primary metagenome ERZ1643246 (study PRJEB29033, sample SAMEA4952261) | chicken gut metagenome | biome: Broiler Chicken; feature: Gastrointestinal Tract; material: Caecum | place: Ireland | collected 2018 | study: Broiler... | reverse complement strand
AACCCTTTATTTATCAGGTCTCTGCTAACTTAGTCTTATTTTAACACGTGCCCCGGTTCCCGGCGGACCGTAGAAGATCACCGAACGCAGCTTGTCCGCCTTGATGGCGCGGTAGAGAAGCTTGTCTTTTCCGATAATGTGCTGCTGCCCCACGACTTCATCAAGCGTTTCCGGGCGCATCCTTGATGCAAGCGGTGCTTCTTTCTCCTTATTAGTCTCTCTCATATAATCAAAAAGGTCCATTCTGTTCCCTCCAATTTATATCGTATTCGTTTCGGCGGCACACCCTGCTCATTCGATCCCTGACAGAGAGCGTATCACTTCGCCTGCGATCAGAAGGCCTGCCGCCGGCGGCACAAATGAAATACTGCCCGGCACAGAGCGTCTCATCCCCGTATCTTCTCCCGTCGTCCTGCCGGAAGTATCGATCGGCTTTTCCCTGGAATAGACTACTTTCAGATGCTCGATCCCTCTCGCCCTCAGCTCTCTGCGCATCACTCTGCAGAGAGGGCAGACACTTGTCTTTGAAATGTCAGCGATCTCAAACTGCTCCGGATGGAGCTTATTGCCTGTCCCCATGCTGCTGATCACCGGGATTCCTCTTTTCAGAGAGGTCTCTATGACCACAAGCTTTGCCGTCACTGTGTCGATGGCATCAATGACATAATCAGGATCTTCCCTGAACGTCTCCTCTACATTGTCCGGGAGCACAAAGGTCTCGTATGTATCCACCCTGATCGAAGGGTCGATATCACGGATCTTCTCCTTCATGACTTCCGTCTTATATCTGCCCACCGTGCTGTGCAGAGCAATGGACTGACGGTTGATATTGGTCAGTGAAACCTTATCATTATCCACAAGGACAAGGCGTCCAACGCCGCTTCGGGCGAGCGCCTCTATGCAGTGGGAGCCCACGCCGCCCACGCCGAAGACGAGTACCGTGGACTCTCTCAGCCGCCGGATCCCTTCCCCTCCGATCAGGAGTTCTGTTCTTGAATATTCATTTATCATATCTTCTCTCCGTGTTTCTTTATTCTCCTGCACCGTTTCTCCCCGCTGAGTGCTGCCGCTCCTTGCTCTCCTACTCCAGCAGGAGCCGGTCCGCAGTGACAAATTCATACCCCTTTCCCCGGAGTACATCTATAATGCGCAGGGCTGCCTTTACTGAACTCTCATAGCAGTCATGCAGAAGAATGATATCATTTTCCTCTGTCTCCGTCACTACCCGCCGGACAATTTCATCAGAATTCTGCGTCATCCAGTCAAGAGGATCTACCGTCCATTTTACATACAGCTTATCGATCTCTTCTTCCATCCTGTCCGGGAACGCTCCGAACGGCGGTCTGACGATCTGCGTCTCATGCCCCGTGATCTCACGGATCAGATTATCTGTCAGGGCCAGCTCCTGATGGGCTTCTTCTCTGCTCAGCCTGGAGAGATCCACATGGTGGTAGGTGTGATTTCCGATCAGATGGCCTTCCTCTTCCATTCTCTTTACAATCTTCTGGTTTCCGTCCTTTACAATATTTTCCCCGATCAGAAAGAAAGTTGCCTTAACGCCTCTCGCTCTCAGACCGTCCAGGAGCATGGGCGTACAGACTGAATCCGGACCGTCGTCAAATGTAAGGGCGATCATCGGCTCCTGCTGTGCCGCCGCTTCACCTCCGTCCGCCATGCCTTCCGCATCCGTCTGTATGCTCCCTGCGTCCACAGCTCCGGCATCCGCGCCGCCGTATCCGCGCACCGGCAGAAACATCAGCACATAGACCAGCCCGAGAGCCTGCATCCAGCGCGTAAGGTGCGCCCGCCCGATCCAGCTTCTTTCTGAGCCCATGCCGTCTTCCCATCTCATTTCTTCTAAAATTCAAGACACGCCCGTCAGGCTGCGGGCGGCTCCTCTCTGATATACATATGATTCTCTGCCCGTCCTCATTCGCCGAACCCGACGACTTTCCTCAGCTCCGCATCAGATGGGTCTGCCTGTATTCCGACGGACTAATCTTCTTCTGTTTCTTAAACGCCTTTGAGAAATAGAGATTATTCTCAAATCCGACCGAATAGGCGATCGTTGAGACAGAAAGCCCGGTCTCCTTCAGCAGATGACAAGCCTGACGGATCCGGTATTCTGACAGATATTCCTTGGGAGATTTACCCATATGTGCCTGGAAGGACCGGAAAAGATGGCTCCGGCTGATCCCCACATAAGCTGCAATGTCCTCCACCGTGATCGGATAGGAATAATTCGTCTCGATATAGAGCTCAGCCTTCTCTACATAGGACATCTGCACATCCTTTTCTTTTTCTTCTTTGTCACAATAATGCATGAAGACCGCCAGCAGACTGTACAGCGCTCCCGCCATCGCCACCGTGGCCTCATAGGTATTTCCCTTGACGGAATAGATCTCCTCGATCCCGTCCCGGATCTTATTCCCCGGGATCTTCCCTTTTTTTATATAAGGCTTCTCTTTGCTGAAGTCCGTGTTCCTGATGATGAAAGATGCGTCTGTCCCCATAAAACCTGCCCATGCGTACTCCCACGGCTCCTCTTTGTCAGCATAATATTTTACTTCTGCCCCGGGATAGATGATGAACGTATCCCCTGCTGTCAGGCGGCAGGACTTATCCCCTGAGGAATAATATCCGCTCCCTGACAGAATGTAATGGATACAGTAGTGGTCCCTGACACCGGGGCCCCACTGATATTCCGGTTCGCATTTCTGATATCCCACATTATATACCGAAAGTGAGTTCATCAGGCTTTCCCTCGCCTTGTATGAATGCTTGTATGATTCTGTCACTGCAGCGCCTCCTTTTCTGGTTCAAACACACAAGACCATTATAGATCGTGTCCGCTCCTCAAGCAACATTTTTACATGTACTTGCACGTATTTTTTATAGACTGTTTTCATCCCTGCATTTATAATGACTTATAGATACAATGCATATCCTGTGTGATGTGATTACTATTTTGAGGAGGAAATGACAAAATGAAAAAAAAGCTGTTTGACAAATTCGCAGAACTGTTTGGAAATGCAGATGGCGCCCGTTTCTATTTTTCACCGGGACGTGTCAATCTGATCGGCGAACACACAGACTACAACGGAGGACATGTTTTTCCATGCGCACTGACTCTCGGCACCTATGGGGCTGCGCGCCGCAGAGATGACCGGAAACTCCATTTCTATTCCATGAACCTGGATTCCTTCGGCATTGTAGAGGCATCGCTGGATGATCTGACAAACAAAAAGGCTTATAACTGGGCCAACTATCCGCTTGGAGTTGTCTGGGCATTTGCAGAGAAAGGCTACAAGCTGGACCAGGGATTTGACATGGTGATCTGGGGAAATATCCCGAATGGTTCCGGACTTTCTTCATCCGCGTCCCTGGAAGTTCTTACCGGAGTGATCCTCACTGACCTCTTCGGCATCACAGATCTGACAATGACCGATCTTGCACTGATCGGGCAGTACTCTGAGAACAATTTCAACGGATGCAACTGCGGCATCATGGATCAGTTTGCCGTAGCTATGGGGAAAAAGGATAACGCCATCTTCCTCGATACAAGTACGTTAAAATATGAGTACGCTCCGATCGAACTGAAGGATGCGAAGATCATTATCACGAACAGTAAAGTAAAGCACAGCCTTGTAGATTCCGCATACAATGACAGGCGGAGGGAGTGTGCCGAGGCGCTCGCAGAACTCCAGTCCGGAATCGAGATCGACTCCCTTGGCGACCTGACTCCCGAAGAGTTCGAGTCCCATAAGAGTCTGATCAAGGACCCTGTACGCCTGAAACGTGCAAAACACGCCGTATATGAAAATCAGCGCACGATCGACGCCGTCTCCGCCCTGAAGGAAGGCAATATCGAACGGTTCGGCGAGCTGATGAACCAGTCCCATATCTCACTCCGCGACGACTATGAAGTATCCTGCGAGGAGATCGACATCCTGGTCGACCTTGCATGGAAGATCCCCGGAGTGATCGGCTCCCGCATCACCGGCGGCGGATTCGGCGGCTGTACAGTAAGCATCGTGAAAAATGACGCCGTAGACACGTTCATTGAGACGATCGGTGAGGCATATAAAGAAAAAGTCGGACATGAGGCTGAATTCTATACCGTAGATATCGGCGACGGCGCTTCCCGCCTGGAAGGCTGACCGAGCAACTGAAACTGAAACAGAATGATAAGGAGGAAAAACAGCATGCTCTATGAATCAATAAAAAAACTGGTGCAGTACGGAATAGACACCGGAATCACACCGGAATCTGAAAGGATCTATACAACCAATCTCCTTCTCGATGTGATGAAGGAAGACGACTACGAGGATGTGGACTGCGATCTCGATCACATCGTCCTGGAAGATGTTCTTGCAGATCTTCTGGATGAGGCTGTCAAACGAGGCATTATCGAAGACAGCATTACATACAGGGATCTCTTTGACACACGGCTCATGAACTGCCTGATGCCCCGTCCCGCACAGATCCAGGAAAAATTCTGGAAAGAATACGAGAAATCTCCGGAAGCTGCCACTGCATATTACTATAAGTTAAGCCAGGACAGCGATTATATCCGTCGTTACAGGATCAAGAAAGACAGAAAGTGGACTGTCGAGACTCAGTACGGCACTCTCGATATCACCATCAACCTCTCCAAGCCGGAGAAGGATCCGAAGGCTATCGCTGCTGCCGGGAAAGCAAAATCCGCCTCCTATCCGAAATGTCAGCTCTGTATGGAAAACGAGGGATATGCCGGACGGACAAACCATCCTGCAAGAGAAAACCACAGGATCATCCCGATCACGATCCAGGGAAAGAAATGGGGCTTCCAGTATTCCCCGTATGTTTACTACAACGAGCACTGTATCGTATTTAACGGCGAGCACGTTCCGATGAAGATCGACCGGAATGCATTTGCGAAACTGTTTGACTTTATCAAACTCTTCCCGCACTATTTCCTCGGTTCCAACGCGGATCTTCCGATCGTAGGAGGCTCTATCTTAAGCCACGATCATTTCCAGGGTGGAAACTATACCTTTGCCATGGCAAAGGCTCCTGTCATCGAGAACTTTACGGTTAAGGGATATGAGGATGTAACCGCAGGGATCGTAAAATGGCCGCTCTCCGTGATCCGCCTTCAGAGCCCGGACACAGAGCGCATCATAGATCTCGCCGAGCACATCCTGAATAAATGGCGCGGCTACACCGATGAAGAAGCTTTCATCTTCGCAGAGACGGACGGGACGCCTCACAGCACGATCACGCCGATCGCCAGAAAACGCGGCGATCTCTACGAGCTTGACCTGACTCTGCGCAACAATATCACAACAGATGAGCATCCGCTCGGTGTGTATCATCCGCATGCAAAGCTTCATCATATCAAGAAGGAGAACATCGGTCTGATCGAGGTTATGGGTCTTGCCGTTCTCCCCGCCCGCCTGAAGGGTGAGATGGAGCTTTTAAAAGAATATATCCTCGCCGGAAAAGATATCCGCAGCAATGAGCAGATCGCTAAGCACGCGGACTGGGTAGACGAGTTCCTGCCCTCCTATCCGGATATCAACGAAGGAAATATCGAGCATATTCTTGAGCAGGAAGTCGGAAAGGTCTTCTGTCAGGTGCTTGAGGACGCAGGAGTTTATAAATACACACCGAAAGGGCTCGAAGCCTTCCACCGTTTTATCAGTGTACTGTAGATCATTGGATCAGAACATGGGCATGCCCGCGCGGCTGCCCATGTTCTTTATTTCTTGACAAATTTTGTGCGATGGCAGATAATGTGATTCAGCAGAATAAACGCGTGATCCACTCCGGATCACATTGACTTATCACGCAAAATGTCAGGAGGTACTTCCAATGAGACAATGCATGGATTCTGATAATCTGCACCGTCGTCTGAAGAAAATCGTCGGCCAGGTACAGGCGATCGACCGGATGATCGATGAGGATATCCCCTGTGAAGATATCCTCTCGCAGATAAACGCCGCAAAATCCGCACTTCACAAAGTTGGCCAGATCGTACTTGAAGGTCATATCAACCACTGTGTCAAGGACGGCATTGAACACGGTGATGTAGAACAGACGATTGCAAATTTCACCAAGGCAGTGGAACGATTTGCCAATATGAAGTAGTAATTCTACTTTTTTTCTCAATTAATCCCGTTTTGTTGACAACCCATACCCCTATAGGTATACAATTATGCAGACAGTAATACCTATGCTATTTGTATTACCGTGACTGTCTTATACCGGAAGGAGGTATTTATTTGCAGAAATTAGAAGAACTGCTGGAATTGGGAGGGACAAAACGGGATATCATTTTTCTTGTTATCTCGGGAGCCGCGCTGCTCTTAAGTATTGCCGGTATCTCCCCTTTTCCTTTTGACATGGCGTGGATCGCCATTATCCTCTGCGGGATCCCGATCATCCTTGAGGCATTCATCGGCCTTGTCACTGCATTTGACATCAAGGCCGACGTTCTTGTCTCGATCGCACTTGCCGCCTCGGTCATCATTGGCGAGGATTTTGCCGCCGGCGAGGTCGCTTTTATCATGCAGCTTGGCGCACTGCTTGAGGATCTGACCGTTGCTAAAGCACGCGCAGGGATTGAAAAGCTGGTACACCTCACTCCCCGCACTGCGCGCAGGCTCACAGGCTCCTCCGAGGAGACTGTCCCCGCGGAGGAGGTACAGGTAGGAGATATTCTCCGTGTTCTTCCCGGGGAATCGATCCCTGTGGACGGCGTGATCCTCTCTGGCGAGACTTCTGTTGACCAGGCCGTCATGACCGGAGAATCACTTCCCGTGGACAAAGGTCCCGGCGATGAGGTCTCAAGCGGTACCGTAAATCAGTTCGGCGCCTTTGAGATGCGCGCCTCGAAAGTCGGCGAGGACAGCTCCATACAGCGTATGATACGGCTGGTCCAGTCTGCTGATGCCGGCAAGGCAAAGATTGTGGGGATCGCCGACCGCTGGGCGACATGGATCGTCGTGATCGCTCTGAGCGCCGCTGTACTCACCTGGCTGATCTCCGGCGAGATCATACGTGCTGTCACGATCCTTGTCGTCTTCTGCCCCTGCGCCCTGGTGCTCGCCACGCCTACCGCGATCATGGCTGCCATCGGCAATGCGACGAAGCACGGCTTTCTTGTCCGCGAGGGCGACGCGCTGGAGAGGCTGGCTTCCGTAAAAAATATCACCTTTGATAAGACCGGCACTTTGACCTTCGGAACTCCTGAAGTCACTGCTGTGGAGAGCTTTCTTCCTCAGCTGACAGACCATGAGCTCTATGCTGCCGCTGCCTCTGCCGAAATGAATTCTGAGCATCCTCTGGGAAAAGCAGTCGTCCGCTGTTATAACAGGGAGAATGATGCGTCTTCTACCGAAGGAAGCAAAGCACCGGTATCCCCTGAGGAATTCCGGATGCTTCCCGGGCGCGGCGTGCGCGCTCTTGCAGGCGGAAAAGAGATCCTTGCGGGAAATCCCGAGCTTCTCTCAGAAAACGGTATCCTGCTTCCGCCTGCCATGCGTGACAGAGCCGGAGCTTTTGAGAGCGAGGGCTGCACCGTCATCTATCTTGCTGTCGACGGAACTGCCGCAGGTCTGATTGCCCTCTCTGACACAGTACGCCCGGATGCGCAGCACACGATCGACGAAGTCAAGGCAGCCAGAGCAGTCCCTGTCCTGCTCACGGGAGATCACGAGAGCGCTGCCCGCCACATTGCGGAGCAGCTTCATATCAGTGAAGTGCATGCGAACTGCCTGCCCGAGGAAAAGCTCCGCTGGATCGACACCTTTGAGAAGAATGGACGCCCGGTCTGCATGATCGGCGACGGGATCAACGATGCTCCTTCACTGAAAAAGGCATGTGTGGGAATCGCGATGGGAGGGATTGGCAGTGATATTGCCGTGGATGCAGCCGATATCGCACTCGTGAACGATGATATCAGCGAACTGCCCCATCTGCTGCGGCTGTCGGGAAAAATGATGAGGACGATCCGCCTCAACCTGACATTTTCGATGACTCTGAACTTCATCGCGATCCTGCTCGCGATCACAGGGATCTTAAATCCTGTCGTCGGAGCACTGGTCCACAACGCAGGATCTGTTCTTGTCATTATAAATTCCGCGCTTCTGCTGAAATGGAAAAAATCCTGACGTTTTTTTCCCGTTTCAGCAGGACAGCCCCGGCGTCTCCTGGCGCCGGGGCTGTCTCTTGTCTGCTGCTCTGTCAGTGATCGATTCAGTTATTGATATGGTGGTGCGGCGCATAGGACTCTGTAGTCAGTGCTTTAAAAGAGTATCCCATATCCCGATAATGTTCTATGATCTGCGGAAGCGCCTCCACCGTCGTGTCCTTCGCATCCGTATCATGCATCAGGATATTGATGTGCATACAGTCCGCGGAAGATGCATTTTTTACAATTTTCTCCACCGGGACGTTATTGCCCTCCGCATCCGTGGAATCACAGTTCCAGTCAAAGTACTGATACCCCTCTTCCAGCACCTTCTTTGTCAGGTCTGTCATGATGCCCGGGGTATATTCTGCACTGACAGTATTGCTTGAACCGCCAGGAAAACGGATCAGGTATGATTTCTGTCCGATAATGCTCTCCACAAGATCAGATATCTTTTTCAGATCGTCAAAATAAGCTTCCTCTGACGCATAAACAGATGCATAATCATGCGTATAGGTATGAAGTCCGATCGAATGTCCCTCATCAAACGCTCTCTTTATCATATCGTCATGCTCCTGATTATTCCCGGTCACAAAAAAAGTTGCCTTTATATTATATTGCTTCAAAATGTCAAGGATTCTTCCGGTATTTTCCGAAGGTCCGTCATCAAACGTGAGATAAACGGCTTTTTCCTTCCACTCCGGATTCTCGTCCACAGTGACCTTCCGCTGAAGTTCAGTGACATTTCCGGACCTGTCCTTTGCCGTGTAGACTACATAATAGGTGCCCGGCGTATTCAGATCCGCTTTCTTATCATCTATATCCAGCGAAGGGTTCGGATCTATGTCATCGCTGACTGTGATCCCGCTTGAAAAGTCAACATATTTTCCCTGGAGGATCTCTATATCATCTGCGCCGCTGATCACGGGACCTGTCTCATCTTTTATCCTCGTGAGAGTCGTATCTTTCACTGTCTTATTTCCCGATGCATCCTCAGCCACGATCCCGATGCGGTACTCTTTTGCCTCATCCCACTTCTGCGGATCCTGAAACCGCAGCGAAACATCCGATGCATCAGAGACCTTTTCGACAAATTTCTCCGGTGTAATCTCTTCTGTCAGATCCGCTGTATACGGATGCAGATCAAGTTCCGGCGGAATCGTATCCTGCACTCTGACAGTCACGCTGCGCCTGTATTTTTTGTATATATATGTAACAGTATAATCTCCCGGCTTCGCCAGATCTGCACTGCCCTCTGTCCTGACCTGATCCGCGTTCCCGCCAAATACATAGCGGATATTTTCCGCCGGGTCAAAACTTCCCTGGAGTTCCAGCTCGATCGTGTCATCCTTAAGGAACAGGGGATGAAGATTGAGGAAGAGCAGCAGACCCCCTGCCGGAATAAGAAGAATGAGCAGCATCGCAGCGATCAGCCTTCTCCTCCTTCTCCGAAGCTGCTTCATCCTTCTGCTGTTTTTCCTGCCGTGTGTCTGTTTTTCTATTTTTCCCCGCTCCCGGGGACTGGTTCTTTTATGTTTTTCCTGCATTGTCTTCTCTTCTGTATTCTAAATTTGTCATACGATGATCCGCATAACTCTTACATACATAAAAATAGCATTGATACACAGCAGAATCAATACAAGTCAGACAATCCTAACTAATTTTAAACAAAACTTAAGATTTCTGCTTTTCTCTCTCCCGTGTAATACAGAAGAGCGGGAAGAGGATGCTCCTGTGAGCCGCCATCTTCCCGCTCTTCCATATTGAATCACTATAACTCTAAATGTTTACGAGAGCTTTTTCTCATAAGCTTTATTTGCTTTCGCGTTTCGGAAATACCCTCCTATGATCTTTCTGAGCCCCCGGAACAGATGCCCGTTCACAGCATCCACGATCCCGTGGACCATCTCCATACTGACAGCGCCGCCGGTCATCTTCGCCACAGCGCGGAACGGCATGTTATAAATAAATAGAATGTTCAGATCCGGTTTTCCTGCATCCTCGCTCTTCTTTTTCATCTGTGTCAGCTTCTTATAGATAAATCTGGCGATGGCGCTCTTTGCGTAATACATCTGGCAGAACGCGTCATTGACTCCCAGTTCACCGGACCACTTTCCTGACGGAATCGGTGTCCCGAGAAGCTTCTCAAACTGATCATCCGGCACATCCTGCACAAGTCCGGAGAAATAAAGCGGCATTTCTTCCGGATCATACGGAAATTCTTCCGTCGTTCCTTCTACAAGCACCTTTTCTTCCAGGCGGATATCCGCTACATTGGCACCGATATAGACCGTATACTCTCCTGCTTCGATCTCCCAGGAGTTCGTCTTTGTATTCCAGTAACGGAAGGTCTTATCATCAAAGGGAATCGTCACCTTTTTCTGTTCCCCTGCCTTCAGGAACACTTTCTGAAATCCTTTCAGTTCCTTATCCGGACGGAAGATCCTCTTGTTCGGCGCGCCTACATAGAGCTGTGCAACCTCCGCTCCGTCCATGCTGCCCGTGTTGGCAATCACGAACTCGGCGCCCTGATCAGTCACTTTCAGATCAGAATAGGTAAACTCTGTATAAGAAAGCCCGTATCCGAACGGATACTGCACTCTTACCTTGCTCGTATCATAATATCTGTATCCGACAAAAATACTCTCTCTGTATTCAGAATTTCTCTCTGTACTCGGGAAATTGCGGAATGCAGGCGTATCCTCATAACGGATCGGATATGTCTCGCTCAGCCTGCCCGAAGGATTCTCTTTCCCGGTAAGAACATCGAGCATTGCCCCTGCCCCTGCCTGTCCGCCAAGGTATCCGTGAAGGATCGCTCTGCAGCAGTAATGCCAGGGCATCTCGATCGCGGAACCTGCGCTCAGCACACCGACGATATTCGGATTTACTTTGACCAGAGCTTCCAGAAGCTCAATCTGGTTCTGCGGTATCCGCATATGTGTTCTGTCAAGTCCTTCCGACTCGCTGATCTCATCCAGACCGAAGCAGTAGATGACGACATCTGCGCTTGCAGCCAGATCGAGTGCGGTTTTCTTGAGTTCCTCATCTGCTTCTCCTGTCCGCCTGTAGCCTTCTGCACATCCGAGACAGGTCAGAGGATACTCGCTGATCTTCTCTGCCATGGTCTCCACTCTGGTCGGATTGACCATGGATGATCCGGCTCCCTGATATCTCGGTGTCTTTGCGAAATCACCGATCAGTGCGACTCTCGTTCCCTCTTTCAGCGGAAGGATCGGTACCGGATCCACATCATTTTTCAGCATAACGATACTCTGGGCAGCCGCTTTTCTGGCAAGTCTGTGATGAGCCTCTTTATCAAAATCAGTTTTCTTTTCTTTCTTATCGCCTGTCAGGGTAAGGACGGCGTCAAGGAAAGTATCCACGCACTCATCCAGAGCTTCCATGGAAAGCCTTCCGCTCTCCACTGCTTCCAGGATCTCCCTGGCAGAGTCCAGTCCCGGCGTCGGCATCTCAAGATTGGATCCTGCAGCCACTCCCTGCACATGATCGTTTGAACCGCCCCAGTCAGTGATAACTATACCGTCATACCCCCATTCTCCTCTCAGGATATCCTTGAGAAGATGCTTATTTTCATTTGCATAGGTTCCGTTGACCTGATTGTAACTTGTCATGATCGCTTTGGCGCCGCCCTCTTTGACCGCGATCTCGAAGCCTGTCAGATAGATCTCGCGGAGCGTACGTTCATCCAGAACCGCATTCATGGCCATACGCCTCAGCTCCTGGCTGTTCACCGCAAAATGCTTGGGGCAGGCATAAACTCCCTGACTCTGGATTCCTCTTACGTAGGATGCAGCCATCTTTCCCGCAAGGTATGGATCCTCTGAGAAATATTCAAAATTCCGGCCGCACAGCGGACTTCTCTTGATATTGAGTCCCGGTCCCAGAAGTACGTTTACCTCCTGTACGGAAGCCTCTTCTCCAAGCGCCCGTCCCACTTCCTCTCCAAGCTCCGGATCCCAGCTGTTTGCAATAGTAGCCGCAGTAGGGAAACAGGTCGCAGGAAGAGACGGATTCAGTCCGAGGTGATCTCCCTCTCCCGCCTGCTTTCTGATTCCGTGAGGTCCGTCGGAACAGAAGATCGAAGGAATTCCGAGTCGCTTGATCTCCCTTGACGTCCACTCTGATGAACCGCTTAAAATAGCAGCCTTCTCTTCTAATGTCATTTTATCAACCAGATTTTTATGTTTCACAGTAATTCTCCTTTTTGATCATGAACTCTCCGTTTATCAGTAATATACCGTATTTACTTTGTTTCCTTCTTATCCGGCTCGCCCTCCGGGAAAATGATCTTGAATACAAAGAAAAAGATAACCATGGAGACACCGCCGGTAATAAATGTTACAAGAAGATTGTAAATCGCCGGCGCCACATATGCCGCTGCGATCGGCATCCACAGGTTGTTGAATCCGTTGCAGATCAGCGAGATCACAACCCATGCGATAAAATACCACATTGCCTGATAAACCGGATTTCCTTTGCTCTTGAACGTAATATTTCTCTGGAGCGGGAAATTGATGCACTGCGCCAGGAAGGATCCTACCTCATAGCTGATGAAGTATCCGAGGCCGCCTCCGATCATGACTGCTCCGCTAGCATCTCTTACAACGTTGTATCCCAGCAGGCTCCAGGTAAACGGCACTGCAAAAAGTTCCAGATCCACCTGAGGCCACATAAACTCAGTTCCCGCAAGCCCCTTTCCCAATATATGAGGCATGATCGTAAATACAAGATACTGAAAGATCGTTACACCCATACTGAATACAAAGAAGTAAAAGATCTGATAAACCCATTTTGCCAGCTTTGGATGCTTCTTTTCAAAACCTCCCCATGCATTCATCCATCGTTCCTTGATACTGTTCATAACACTTCCTCCATTCTGTTAATTTGATGAATCGCAGACTGCTCATCAGAGCATTTCGTTTCTTCATGCCACAAATTTTAACATATTTTTAATAAATCGAACCGATTTTTGCACAACCTGCACGATTTTAAGCACAACTGGTACAGAAAGAAGCAAAAATGTTGACA
>ERZ1643246.3558-NODE-3558-length-13230-cov-7.956357_pt1 | contig 13230 bp, 13 predicted proteins | sample MGYA00579265_ERZ1643246 | MGnify/ENA primary metagenome ERZ1643246 (study PRJEB29033, sample SAMEA4952261) | chicken gut metagenome | biome: Broiler Chicken; feature: Gastrointestinal Tract; material: Caecum | place: Ireland | collected 2018 | study: Broiler... | reverse complement strand
AAATCCTAGCATTGCTTCTGCTATTATTACCCAACAACTTGCATGTGTGTATTGTTGTTAAGACCATTTTTAGTTTTAAACAACTGATAAGGCGTTTAAAACTTAGAAGGGTCTTATGCAAAATTTAAAATTTCACTTCTTTGTATTTGCTTCTTTGCTAAATTTTAAATTTTACGTTCCTTATTCTATACAGCCTTTCTCTCATATTCTTTTTTAGCACATATAAATTTTTCTAAATTATCATTTAATTCTTGTAGTGGTTTAAAGTTGAAATAAATATCAACTTGCTTGTCACTATGAATTTCAATTCTTTCTATAAATTCTCTAATTATCTCTTTATTTGGTTTTTCCATATTTAAAAATTCATCTACCAAATTATCTAATTTTTTCTCCTTATCTTCCTGCACATTTTCTCCATTTAACTCCTGCTCCATTTCTTTTATTCTCTTAGTATAATCCTCTACTTCTTTTTTTATTTTATTAGCTTTTTCAATATAGCTATCCACTGTAATAATTCCTTCTAGTCTGTCTTCATATAATAAATCAAGTTTTCTTGTTTCTTTTTCAATTTGAGTTTTATAAGTTTTAAGTTTATTTCTTAAATCTAATTCTTTATCCTCTTTTGATTTAGATTTTTTTGCAATCTCTTCAAGTTTCTTTTTATCTGAATATTCTTTGCATATTTCTCTTAAAACTACAATCATATTCTCTTCAAAAACTTGATAATTAAAATTATGTGGAGAACACACATCAAATTTTGAATATCTAGCATAACGTTGGCATCTACCATAAATATTTCCATTCTTATCTGGACTTCTTATTCCAATATATCCTTTACAATCAAAACATTGAAGTATTCCTTTAAATAGATAGTCGTTTTCCACAATTCTTGAACCTTTTGTGGCTTCAAGTATCTTTTTGGCTCGTTCAAAATCTTCTTTACTTACTATCGCTTCATGCATATTAGGAACTCTTATCCAATCTTCTTCTGGAACATCTACGAATTTTTTAGATTTAAAGCTAATCTTTTTTCGCTTGCCTTGTACTACCGTTCCTGTGTAAACCTCATTTGAAAGAATAAACCTTACCGTAGATTGTGGCCATAAGCCATAAGAAATTGATTTTGTTCCTCTATTTCTTTTATTGTAATCTGATGGAATTGGTATTTTTTGCTCTGATAAATAATCTGCTATTTGCATTGTTCCATAACCTTCAAGAAACATTCTAAAAACAGTTCTAACAACTTCTGCAGCTTCTTCATCTATTACTAGATGATATTTATTTTCAGGATCTTTCTTGTAGCCATAAGGTGCTGTTCCTAGATATTCTCCATTATTTCTTTTTGATTGTAAAACACTATTTATCTTTTTGGATGTGTCTTTTGCATACATTTCATTTAATATAGATTTAAAAGGTGCTATATCATTATTGGCAGAATCTAATGCTGTATCTATATTGTCTAAAATAGCAATATATCTTACATTATGCTCTGGAAAATAAGTTTCTGTATAATATCCAGATTGTACATAGTTTCTTCCAAGTCTTGATAAGTCTTTAGTTATAACCATATTTATTTTGCCTTGTTCAATGTCATCTATCATTTTATTAAACGCTGGTCTATCAAAACTTGTGCCACTTACACCATCATCAACATACTCTGAAATAAAATTAAGTTTATTTTCCTTAATATACTCCATCAGTAGTGTTCTTTGATTTTGTACACTCTCACTCTCTGAATATTTTTCCTTTTCTTCATCTTCTTTTGAAAGTCTTATATATATGCCTACTTTGTAATCAATATTATTCATTATGTTAAAGCTCATTTTTCCTCCTTCCTGCTAAAAATAATGAGATAATATTGATACTCTTCTAACTATAATTATACCATATTATCTCATTTATTGCTATTTATTTATTATACTTTTTTTAAGAATTTATTAATTTCTTTTTATGCAATAATTTCCAAATGCTCTTTCTATAATGTTTTCAAGTGTTTCTCCATTATTATTAAATATAATATTAAACTTAAATTCATTTTTCTTCTTATATTTTTTCTTTTTAACATCCTGTTTTACTTCAGCCATATCTATTACCTCCTTGTCTTATTTTTTCCACATTTTACTATTTTATACTAAAATAGTTGTAATCTAGTTTGAATAAACTTTTAAACTTCTTATGCTACTTGCGTGTACTATATTCTTAACGACTCTTGGTACATCGCTGGTTACTTTAATTCCCTTTTTTAAAACTAAATTGCTTGTTTTTTTTGCATACCCAAATATTGACCTATTCCATTTAGCAAAATCAATATCAGATATTTCTGTTTTTATTGATAATATTTCATTATCTCTATTTATTGTTGCAAGTAATTTATAATATTCTTCTTTATCTTCTTTTTCTTTGCTATTTCTAACATAAGTCTTATAATATTCTCTGTTATAAGCCTTTTTCTTTTCTAAAGATTGTTTCTTTTTATATTTTTTCTCATTTTTATATCTTTTATCTTTAGTTACAATTTTAGATACATATTGAGGTGTCTTTTCAATAATAGGTGCTATCTCCGATGGTCTCTTGTGTTCCTCATAATATAATCTGATTATTTCTTGTTTAACTTCATCTGCCTCCATTTTCTCCCTCCTCTCTTGGTTTCATTTTTTACTTGCAATTTTTGAATACAATTATCGCTTTGTTATTTCATCTTATTTATATTATTTTTTACTAACATAAGTTTATCATGAAAGTTTGACACTGTCAATAGTTTATGATAAAATATTTATAATAAAATAACATTTGTTTTTAAAATGTAGTCAGGAGTAATGATTATGGATAGCTTATTTAATATGTTAGATACTAATAGTAATAAGTTTTATTTTGACGAAAGCAATAAGAAGAAGATAATTGTTTATCATGTATATAAAAAATACCAAGATACATATTCTTCTCATATTAAGAAAGATGAATTTAATATTGGAGAGCAACTTTGTGATTTTCTTAATACTGATTTTGAAAATCCTAACAGCTTTAAAACTCTTATTAAAAAATATGGCATAAACTTTTTTTTAAATTTAACAGATATAAAATATTCAGATTTTCCTGTTCCAGCTGAAGAATATGAAAATTCACTAGACATATTAATTAATGACCATAAATATGTTTTTAGCTTGTTTAGACAAGATTTAATGCTTGATATTGAATATATATTTAATATGAATAATCTTGAAGAAATAAAGGACTTAACACCACTACAAAGATTTCAAGTTATGACAAATAGTGATGTTAGTAGTAAATCTTTAGAAAAAATTGATAATGATAAGGTAAGAATAAATTTATCTGCATTTGAGATATTAAGAGATTATTCTAATTATCCTATGAGGCAAGATGAAACACAAAGAATTGTTAGCAAAGCAAATATAAATTCTTCTTATTTTATTGAATGTGCTGATATTATACAAGCACTACTTATAGAACTTTTAGAAATAGCAAAACTTAATACTGAGATAAAAAAATGTAGAAACTGTGGCAAATTCTTTGTTCCAGACAATAGATCTGATGAAATTTATTGCAGTAATATATATGAAAACGGTAAAACTTGCAAAGAAATTGGTCATTTTAAAGTACAACAAAAGTTGATACAAGAAAATGATGATTTAAGAATTTATAGAAATGTTTATCAAAAGCTATTATTAAGAACTAGAAGAAATCCAAGTAATACCAAGTATGCAAGAGATTTTGAATTTTTCAAAGATGATAATAATAAATGGAGAGAAAATATTAGTAAAGGCAAAAGTACTGAAAAAGAATATATAGAATGGCTAAAAAAACAATAAAGGTAGATTAATTTCTACCTTTATTTTATTGTTATCTTTATTTATATTAAATTAATTACTTGGTGGAATAGGAGGCATAAATGAATCTTTTAATTGTTCTATCGTGTCAGCTTTAACCCACTCTTTCATTCCTGTTTTCCAAAGTAAACTTGATGGTGTTAGTTGTCCTGATACAATCATCTCTTTTAATTTTTCTAAGCTATAAGGACCTGTTGGCTTTCCATCTACTGCTAAATAATATTCTTCTGTTGGAATAATTGGTGGTTTTTCTGTTTGTTGTGGATTATTTATACCTGACATCATGTTATTCATTGAACCTGCAATATTTTGACCGACTGCACCACCAACTGCCATACTTGCCATCATTGCAGCCATATTAAATCCATCTCCACTGCCACCTGATAAATTAACATTTCCTGCACCATTTTCTCCCATTTTTCCTAATGCTTCTGCACCTGCAACACCAACTTCTGCTTGTTTTTCAACTTGGAATGCACCCATATTATCAGATTGTGTCTTTTTGTGCATTGCATATTGTCCTTCCTCTCTTTGTATTCTTAAAGTTTCCTCTTTATTTTCCATTTCAATTCTTTGGTTACCTTCAATGTCTTTTAATTTTGCCTCTACTTCTGCTTTCTTTATAGCACCAGCTACATCTTTAGTAACACTCATTAATTCTTTATATCCCTCACTAGATTTATCTAATTCTATTGCTGATAAGTCCACTCCTGAAACATCAACCCCAAAATTTTCTCTAAATCTATCTTTTACATATAGTTCAATCTCATCATTTATTTGAGCAATTTTAGTTTCAATTTGAACTAACGGAATATTATTACTAGCAGGAATATTAGTAATTATATCTTTTACATATCTAGTTACTGCATCACGAACCTGTGCTTGGAATTCTTCAAGCTTAAATGTATTTAATCTATGTAATTTTATAAATTCTCTATAATCCGAAATTTTGAAATTAATTGACCCTCTTACTGCAACAGGAACACCAAAATCTTCAAATCTAGGATCATATACATCAAAAAATGGTACTGCAAATTTAGTCTGAATTATTTGTGCAAGATTTATAAAATAAATTTCTGCTTGAAATGGTGTTCCACCATCATAAGCTAACCCTATAATACTTGCTAATATTGGGAAATTGGATGTTTCTATTTTTTTATCAAAAGGTCCAACAATGAAATCTTGCATTGTTCCATCCTTTTGTTTATATACAAAAACAGCCACCTCTCCATCTTTAACTCTTAATGATGAACCCCAACGCACTGAATTTTCTCTTGTATTCTCACCTTCTTGTGTTCCTTTTGGATGCCATTTCCAGATAAGATATGATGGTTCATCACATCTTATTTCATCCATAAATCCTCCATTATTTTTATTACTAAATAACCCCATAATAAAACCTCCTTTTAATACTCTGAAACAACTTTTTGAACACCATATACAATTTCGCCTGTTTCATTTACTAAAAATTCTTCTAATATAATATATGGCATTTTTCTAGTTCCTGAAAATCCATCATATACTGCTTTTAAAACTATATTCTTTCCAATATATTTATCAAAATATGTTTCTGATACTGCAGGAATAAAGTGTAAATTTACTAGCCATTTATTTCCATCTTCATCAGTTATATGACCTAAGATAGATTTTGTACTATCTGCCTCTAATATTTCAGTTTCATCTATCACACAATTAATATATATTTTTGTTCCACCTAATCCATTTTCAGATGCAAAAGAATTAAATTTTTCAAATTTTGCTTTTTCATAACCTTTAGTAAAGTTATCTAGTCTTGAACTTTCTTGTGTTTCTTTCTTACTACTATTTATACTATTATCCTGTTTTGACTTTTCTTCTTGTAATTTCTTTAAAACACTTTCATTTACATTGTATGAGTCAATATAAATCTTCATTTTTTGTTCTTTATTTTCATAAAATATACTTAATCCAAACCCATCTGTATCTTTTGAATAAAATACTGTATCGTTTTTTGTTACATCTATATTAAATCCTGCATCTCTACATTTTTTTGAATATTTTTCGAAGTCCTCTTTTGTTACTTTATATACTTCAACTTGTAATTGCCCAGAACTTTCACTTATAATTGTACCATTTTTATTGTCTGGATGTGGTAATCTATTAAATAAAACTGAATCTTGCCATTCAATTGTAGCATTATAGTTTGTTGTATCTACTATATCCATTCTCTCAAACAGATTAGACCTCATTCCCAAAAATACTATTGCAACTATTAATAAAATAAGACCTATTAATGCTTTAATTTTTAATTTTTTGTTAACTTCTGCATTTTTATTAAGTATTTTATCATAACTTTCATTAACTATTTTATCATTAGGAAATAACAAATCAGCTTTATGTTTTAATTGTTCTGCTTTTGAACTCCATAATCTAAACCAGTAAGCATTTTTCCTATTCATTTCTTCTTTTGATATAAAATCCATTTTTTCTTTTGCAAATATCAATGCATCAATTATTGATTCCCTATCATTTGGAAATGGAAAATTTTCAATTAATGATTCTAATTGTTGTTCTTCTTTAGACAAATTAGGCTTTGTTTTTATTTTTATAAATGGCAATAAAAAATATATGAACAGCGGTATAAAAGCAAATATTAAATTCAAAATTATAAATCCAAATTTTTTCCCACTACTCCAGCTAGACCATCCACCGTTACTTATTTTGGGACTATTAGAAATAGTTTGTTCACACTCATTTACTTTTTCTATAAATCTTTGTAATGTTTTTGATACTTCTTTCCCACTTAATTCAAATCCACAACTTGGACATACTATATCAAACGCTCTAACAACATCTCCACAATTTGGACATTTATGAATTTTTCCATCATATACTATTTTTCTTTCACTTAACTCTTCCATTTCTACTTCATTCTTTATTTCTTCTTTTTTTTCTTCTAAGGCATTTTCCTTAATATTTACAGAAGCTCCACAACAATTGCAAAATTTTGAGTTTGAATTTATTTCTTTTCCACAATTGCTACAATACATACTTTTTTCCTTTTCATTTTTTTCTTCAATTTTTTCATTTGGGTTATTATCTATTGTTTTATTTTCATTATCTATCTCTTTTTCTCTTTGTCTTTTTTTATTATTATTGGATGAAAATTCATTACTTTCATCATCTACAAAAATATCTTTTACAAAATCAATCTGATCTTTTACTTCATCGATTTGATCTTTTGCTATATCTTTTACAGTTCCAACAACACCTAAAAAGCTATTTACTATAGTATTTTTCTTTTCTTTAGAATTATCATTAAGATTGTTACTTTCATTTTTCTTCCCTGTAATAATTTCTAATATAGCATCATACCAAATTTGTAATTCTTTTTTCTTATCAAAAACAAAATGTGCTCTTTCTCCATTTTGTAAAAGGATTTGTAATCCTAGTCCATATTCATCATTATCTACTTTTGAGATTTGCAATTTATCATTAACTATTCTTATGCTTTGCAATGGGATTTTTTCTATAATTTCTTCACTTTTTGCAAATAACCCATTTGATTTTTCATAATAACAAATAATGTTCTTGTTAGTTAAATACATTTCATATATTTCTTCATAAACATCATTTGATTTATACACTTCAACGCTATTTGCTTGTTGAATTATCCCTTCATCATTCTCTAGTTTCAAATCTACCATAATTATCTCCTCTTTTTTAATTATCTTGAGTTTTTTCAAACTCGCAAATATCTCCTATATCACAATTTAAGTATTCACAGATACGCATCAATACAGATAGGGCAACTTCTTCGTTTTTTCTTAATTTTGTCATTGTTCCTGTAGCTATATTTAAATCTTTTCTCAAGTTTACTGGAGTGATGTCTTTTTTGATTAACAAAATCCACAATTTTTTATAATTAATTCTCATAATATAGTACCTCCTTAAAAAATCAATACTATACCTCCTTATATCTATATTATACGATTTTTGTCGATATTTGTCAATATTTTTCGCAAGATGTTGCGATTTTAGTTTTCTATCTTATTTTTTTCTTATCTTTGCTTTTAGCAATTTCTTTCTCACTTCTTTCCTTATTGTCTTGAAATCTTTTCTGTATTATCCAATCTTCTTTTTCTCCCTTTTCAGCTTTGTTAATTATTCTTTTGCAAGTTTGTATCTTTTTATTTAATCTTTCAATATCTTCATTTAAAATATTAATTCTTGCCTTTAAAATCGTTTTATCAACTGCATTATCTGTTTTATTATATAATTTCATATATATTTCTTTTTGAGCCTTTAAAGGGGAGATTTCTTCAAGATATTGCGTTCTTAAATTTTGTGCATCTTGTATTGATGTTAATTTATGATCACTAATCATATTTAGTTCATCACATAACTTATTAAATTGATCTATTTCTTTATAATACTCTGGAGTTCTTTCTTCATAATGTATTTTAGGTGGTAATTTTCCTAGAACATATAAAAAATGAACATATAGTCTATAAAAATGTGATTTTTTTAATAATTCTGAATTTATCTTAACTCCTTCATATATCCTTATTTTATATATTTTGTTGTTATCATTTTTTGACTTATAGTCGTTATAATATATCCTATACTTTATATTTTCAAAAGTATAGTCTTCCCCAAATGCTCTTGCAATCCTTATATTTCTATTAAAATATGGTGTTGATATAGATATAGAATTATTAGACTTTTTTACAAAATAACCTTTATAGCCTAATTCATCAACAAAATCTTGATATTTTACTGCATTTTCAATTGCTTCATCAATATCCTTTTTTATAAGTGCCATTTTGCCACTATTACGATTATAATTTGCAATTCTGCTTTCAGCAATTTCATCTTCTTTATTTGCTTTATCAGTTTCTACTATTGAAAGTCCATATTTTTTACATAGTTCATCATTTGTTTCTCTAACTAATGCTAATTCAACATTTGAATTGTGATATTTACTTCCTTCAACAAATGAAACCGAATTTAAAATAATATGGTTATGAACATTATCTTTATCAACATGTGTGCAAACTAATACTTGATATTTATCTCCCCATAAACTTTCAGCAAGTTTCATACCTATATCATTACATTGCCTAGCTGATACTTCTTTCCCTTTAAATGATTGTATAAAATGATAACCTAACCTTCCATCTTCTTTATGAAAATTCTTTTTAATTAACATCATTTCTTCATAAGCATTTTCTGGTAAACAATTTATTCCAGATACTAAAATCCCATGTTCAGTTTTTTCTCCATTCTTTGCATAATTTATAACTGCTTCTAAATTTTTTTTTATAACTTTATATTTAGTAATTGCCATAAGCCACCTCCTTATCTTTGTCTTGAATATACTTTCTTTTCAAATCTTAAAATAAAATCTGACAATTCTTTTGTAATATAACTATATTCATCATGTGATGTGCTATATCTTGAATTTGCAATTCTTGCAATCTGATTTATATTATTTGCTATTCCATATATTTCTTTTTGAAAAGATTTTATTTCTTCAGTTGGTTGTGCTTTTATTCTATAACCTTTAATTGTACTTCTAATAAATTCTGATTCAGTTAGTCCTGCTTCTTTTGATTTTCTCTTTAGTAATTCATCTTCTTTTGCATCTATCCATATTTGTTTCTTTATATTTCTCTTTCTCATATTTTTTATTCTCCTTTCAAAAAAAAAATTACCAGTCTTTTTTAGACTGGCTTAAAAATATTAAAGGGGTTTGGGGAAGTAATTCCCCATCAATCAGTTTTCCCTAAAAACTGACAAGCAGTATTTATATGGGAGTATAAATGCGACGCTTGCTTTCAAAATACTGTCAAGCTACTTTATACATATATCAACTCCTTTCCAACAATTTCTTCTGCTTGATTTTTAAAGTTATTCATCATTCCAACCCAATATAATGGATCAGAGTTTTTCATTTCTTCTGTTAAATTGCTTTGTTCTTTTAATTGTTTTATAATTCTTTCTACTTTATCTTTTGCTTGCATATCTGTTTCTACAATGTGTTTTCTTAAAGTTCCTTCCATAAGCATTATTGTATATTCTGCTTTCTTATTTTCTTTCAAATAATTTAGTCTTAATCGTCCATATTTTCCTATACAATAATCTGGATATTCATCCTTTGGTATTACTAAATTTGGTACATAATAATCTCCTTCCTTGTGATATTCAATTTTGTTTTTTCTTTCATTATCCATAATGAAAACCTCCTTTAAAATAAATTTTTATATAAAAATAGAATAGATTTACTATTCTATAATTACCTTGATTTTTCTACAATTAAGAAACCAGAGAGAGTGAGCTTTGTAGATTAGGCGTAATATATCCCATTTTGATAAAAGGATTATTACGCCTCTATTTATAAGAAACCGTCGGTCGTTCGCCGAGTTTCATAGGCAGTCTAGTAAGTAGCTAATGCTACTATAATTGCTGATAACTTAATATCCTTGCTTATACTTGTCCAAGCTTTTTACAATTATAAATCCACATCCAAGTATCCACCAATACTCTTTTTTTATTGTGAGTTTTTCGTTCTAAGTTCTCACTGACGCACTTTGTATAAATAGACTGTTTACACTCATACGAATAGACTTTATAGCATCGGCTCCATCTAACCTTATCACTTTTATAGAGTTTGAGGCATTATCTCTTACAAAATAAAAAACACCTACAACTTTTACATTGTAAATGTCTTTTATTTTAATATTCAATTATTTATAATATTCAAATATATCTATATCTCCTTTGTCAAAATTTCTTTCATAATCATCTGGATATTCTTCTTTAAACCACTTAACCTTATCTAGTATTTTATTCCTTACTTCTGTAGTATCAACATTTGAATACTTTTCTATTGAAAGTAATATTGGTATTATGCTGTTTCCACTGATACATAAATCATAATTTTCATAGTCATAAGAACCCCACTCATTCTCTTTTATCTTCAATTTTTCTTTATATGATATGTATATATAATCATCTTTAAACAAATGGTTAATTTTAAATGGCTTATATCCTACATCAATAACGTCTGATGTTTTTAAATAACCATACATATACCATATTGACCTACTATGGAATTCAACAAAATCTTCTGGTAAATCTTCTTTTTTTATTTTTGTTGGATAGTGTCCCCCTAGCATATAAATATTCATTATCTCTGTCTAATGTTTCCCTGTATGATTTACCAAATCTTCCTCTTGTATAAAATAAAGCTTTTATTCTACTCAATCTAATATTCCTCCTTTACTTGTTACTTAGTTTCCACATTATCATAGGATGTTCTTTTATTCTTTCCACAATTTCTTTATCATTAAATAATAATTCTGGTTCATAAATTCCTTTTTGAAATTTATTATAAAAAAGTTTTGTATTATCATCTATAACTAAAATATCTTTTAAATACTCTCTTACAACCTTTTTCATCTCATCTACATTACTCTTTTTTGGATTTCTGTCTTTTAATGTTGGTAATAATTTTGTTTTTATATCTTGTCTTTTTAATTTTTCAATATTATCAATTTTCATATTTTCAAGCTTGTACCCACAAACAGCAATATATTCTAGCATAAAACATTGCTTTAGTAATATTTTTTCCTCTTTATCAAACAAATCATATTTGCTTAATGTATATACATCAAATAAATCTCTAGCTGTTGTTCTATCTAATAAAGCACATATTTTTGCAGCATATATTTCTATTGGATTTAAACAATGAATTGTTAAATGCTTGTCCTTAAATACATTTGTACTAACTTCTAATTTTTTAGTTTCTAAAATATGAACTCTATTCATATAGTTTATTTCAATTTTTATATTATCAATATTTCCTTTTATATCAACGTATTCTGCAACAATAGAATCTAATGCATATACATTTTTAGATTTTTCCATATTTATTCTATAATCATTCACATTCAAATATTGTATAACCCAATTATGTATATTTTTTCTTTGTTCTATCATTTCTTCTTTTCCTATATTTTCCGTCAAGTCTAAATCAATATCAACTGATAATCTTGGAAAATTGAATACTGCTGTATTAATTGCTGTGCCACCTTTTAATGCTAATAGTTTATTTAATTTTTCATCACTGTTTATCCATTGTAAAATTCTTATTAATCTCTCTACCTTTTCAAGTGTTGATCCAATAAAACCCGTCTCTTTAGAAATATTCTCTATATAATTTCTATATTTTTCTACCAATATAATCCTTCTCCTTTATTTGTAAATATTTTTGGAACTACTAAATTCCATTCTTTAATATATTTGCTTTTCATTCTTTTAGTTTCTTCATTAAAATATAACTTTTTATTTTCAGATTTGCTTCTGCATTCTTCTATTATATCTTGCTCTACTCCATAATGCTCTTTAAATAATTCTAAGAAAAATCCTACTTTGCCATATAATTTGCTAGAATTGTATTTTTTTAAATATTCTAGTATCTTATTTTCATCTAGTTTTCCAAATAATTCTAAGCACATTATTAATTCTTCATTTCCTCCTGCTAATTCTGTTTTATCTATACAATCTATAAAGGTTCTTTCTTTATCGGTTATTCTAACTTTATCATCTTGTACTATTCCAAAATCATATTTGCTATTTATATATTTATATGATATTCCTTCAAATTCAAAATTTGTAAATCTTTTTTCTGTAGAAACATATACTTCATAAAAAACTTGATTTTTTACTCCATAATATTCTAAAGCAGAATGATATGATATGTATGCATCTTCCTTTATTTTAGAAGCTATCATGTACTGATCTGGAATTGTATTTTTAAACTCTATATTGCATACAACATATAAATTATGCTTTACTCTTTTTATATAACCAAATAGCAGCAAATTTCTTATTATGCTTTTAGCTGTATTCATATTTCCTGTTAACTTATATACATCATCAACATTAAAAACCTTTAAAATTAATATTTTTTCATATCTTTTCATTTCTATTTCCTCGTTTTTTGTATTAAAAGTGTGTGTTTTCACACCCTTTTGTTACATTTTAGCACACTTTTTGTTTTCTGTCAATAAATTTGTTTCGTTTTTTGTATTAAAAGTGTGTGTTTTCAAATCTTATTAATACAAATTTCGTGATTTTGCGTTTACTATTTATTTATCGATTTTGTATTAAAAGTATCAAATTTTTAATACTTTTGATACTTTTTCATTACGAATTTTTTCCGTTTATGGAACTTTTTCGTAATAACTATATGTATTTTCAATATCAATATACATTTTTAAGTATTTTAATATACAAATTTTAAGAGTATCAATATTTTTCAAAACTGTACATAACAACAACACTCATGTGTATATTGTCCTCCATTTTCTCTTACTCCTGGTAAATATGCTTTTATATA
>ERZ1643246.3557-NODE-3557-length-13231-cov-8.539693_pt1 | contig 13231 bp, 10 predicted proteins | sample MGYA00579265_ERZ1643246 | MGnify/ENA primary metagenome ERZ1643246 (study PRJEB29033, sample SAMEA4952261) | chicken gut metagenome | biome: Broiler Chicken; feature: Gastrointestinal Tract; material: Caecum | place: Ireland | collected 2018 | study: Broiler... | reverse complement strand
TTTTTCTGAAAATCCGCTGCGGCAGATTCTTTTTCTGTTCTTCATGCTTCATAAGCCGGATGCTTCTGCCGATTACTTCATGCAGCCGGTTTGCCGTATTCCAGTAGGTGACAAAGGACGTGGTTTCTTCCTCTTCGCCATTTTCGGGACCTACAGTAAATGTCCGGAATACTCGTTCTGACTCCCCGAATATTTCCCGATTATATGCTTTGCGCTTATCCGGATTGGAGAGTACTCTGTATGCCTCGAGAATGTTCTGCATCTGTTCTGTCGTGTCAATATCTTTATGTACATTTGCATCAGGATGATATACTTTCGCCAATGCATTTTTGGCCGTCGTGATTTCTTCTAAAGTCGCATCTCTTGAAACACCTAATACATCATAATAAGTGTGAGATTTCATCATGACCTCCTTATTAAACTTGTTCATTTAAACTCCCACAGGTAAATATACGCCATGAAATGGTAAAAGTCAATTGTTCTTAAGGATGGAAATAATATTTAAAATTAATGTTTTACAGGCATATTTACTGATCAGAAAGATTATATTATTAACAGACATATTATTGCGGCGAGGTATGCAATGAAAAGGTTTCAGGCATTACTGATCGGACTTATGATAATTTTTACCTGTGCCTGTGCACCGGCGGAAGTCTATGCTGACAACGAAGAAGAAAATGAGAAAATACAGAACAGTACAGAGGCTGCGGTGGAAGTGTCGGCGCCTTCGGCGATTCTGATGGAAACATCGACAGGAACTGTTATCTTTGAAAAAGATGCAGATACGGCACGCCCGCCTGCCAGTGTAACGAAAGTAATGACAATGCTGCTGATATTCGATGCAATAGAAGAGGGACAGATTCATCTTGAGGATCAGGTGAGTGTTTCAGAATATGCCGCGTCTATGGGCGGTTCGCAGGTGTTTTTGGAGCCCGGCGAAGTACAGACTGTGGACACGATGCTCAAATGCATTGCGGTAGCAAGTGCAAATGATGCATGTGCTGCCATGGCGGAATACATATGTGGAAATGAAGAGGAGTTCGTAAACCGCATGAATGAGCGTGCTGCGGGACTTGGAATGGAGAATACGCATTTTGTTAACTGCAATGGCCTTGACGCGGAAGGACATGTGATAAGTGCCCGCGATATTGCACTTATGTCAAGAGAATTGATTACCAAATATCCACAGGTGCATGACTACTCTATGATCTGGATGGAGAATATTACCCATACTACGAAAAAAGGATCCTCTGAGTTCGGCCTGACCAATACAAATAAACTGGTCCGGCAGTACGAATACACAACAGGATTGAAGACAGGATCAACCGGTGATGCAAAATTTTGTATATCAGCTACAGCTGAGAAGAACGGAATCGAACTTATCGCGGTTGTAATGGGTGCGGAAAATTCAAAAGACCGCTTTGCAGATGCAGTCAGAATGCTGAACTACGGTTTTGGAAAATGCCAGCTTTATACGGATGAAAGCAGTGACGGGCTCGAACCTGCTTCAGTTGAAAACGGAGTCAAAGACACGGTTGAAGTCCGTCGTGCCGAACCATTTTCCTATCTGGATACGAATGGTGCAAATATAAACGGAATTGAGCGTACAGTAAAAATAAGTAAAAAAATTCATGCTCCTCTCAAAGAAGGTGACACGGTAGGAAATATTATATATACACTTGATAATTCGGAGATAGGACGCACGGCAGTAGTGGCGGCGGAAAATATTAAAGAAGCTTCTTTTCTCGATTACCTGCAGGATGCCGCCGGACAATGGATGCTTTAACGGATCTGTTACTTGTTCTTCCCAGAACAATCGATTATAATGAACTGGACTGGAAACTGGAGGAAAAAACATGAAAGTACTGTTGGCTCTGACTGCCGTAATCATACTGGCAGCAGCTGTTTTTGAAATATACAGGGAGATACATCACTTTTGCATAACCCGGTATGAGGTAAAAAGCGCCCGGCTGTCAGGAATGTACCGGGAGACAAAGATTTTATTCCTCAGCGATCTTCACAATCGTATTTACGGATATGGCAACCGTGGCCTGATGCAGGCGGTGCGGGAAGAAAAGCCGGATCTGATTCTGATCGGCGGGGATATGCTGGTGGGAAAAGAAAACGTCCCATATGATACAGCTCTTGATTTTGTACGGCAGCTTCCGGCTGTCTGCCGTGTTTTCTATGTAAACGGGAACCATGAAGGGCGGATGAAAGAAAATCCTGAAATATACAACAGCGCTTATGAAGAATATATGTGTTCTCTGAAGAAAGCAGGTGTTGTTTTTCTGGAAAATGAGAGCTGCACCATAACATTGAACGGACAGAAACTGTCAGTCTGCGGACTTGAACTTCCGGTCCGCACATACAGGAAATTTCATAAATCCGACATTGATGCAGACGATATATCAGAATATCTTGGCTGTTCTCCTGAAACCGGAGGCTTAGCGGAATATCCTGCCGCAAACCGGGACGGCAGTTTTACGATTCTTCTTGCACATAATCCGGCGTATATGGATGCGTATCTGGACTGGGGAGCAGATCTGATCTTGTCCGGACATCTCCATGGCGGCCTGATCCGCATTCCCGGACTTGGAGGTATCGTTACACCGCAGGGATTTCTCTTTCCGAAGTATTCCGGAGAGATGACAAGGAAGGGCGGACAGACTGTAATTGTAAGCAGGGGCCTCGGCTCACATACGCTTAATATCCGGCTTTTCAATACTCCCGAGCTGGTCTCCATCACTCTTGTGCCTGAATAAAAACTATTGTAAACCAAACCGGTTTCCGCTATAATATATCATTGGCACTTTAGAAAATATAAGCTCCGGCTCAAGTAACTATATTTCTGCCGGCAGAGGATCATACAATGGGAATTCCGGTTAAACTGGAAGTGTTTGAAGGTCCCCTAGACCTTCTGCTTCATTTGATTGATAAAAATAAAATAGACATATATGATATTCCGATTGTTGAGATTACAAATCAGTATATGGAATATATCCGGAATATGCAGAGAGAAGACCTGAACATTATGAGTGAGTTCCTTGTAATGGCAGCCACTCTCCTCGACATTAAATGCCGGATGCTTCTGCCGAAAGAAATAAATGAAGAAGGCGAGGAGGAAGATCCCCGGCAGGAACTTGTGGAACAGCTTCTGCAATATAAGATGTACAAATATATTGCCTATGAACTCAAAGACCGGGAAGAGGATGCTGATATGGTTCTTTACAGACAGCCCTCCATACCGGAAGAAGTTGCACAATATACGGAACCGGTGGATCTGGATAAACTTCTGGGAGATCTTACGCTTCAGAAACTAAATGCAATTTTTAGGGATGTAATGAAGCGTCAGACCGATAAAATCGATCCGGTCAGAAGCAGATTCGGAAAGATAGAAAAAGAAGAGGTTACTCTTTCCGATAAATTTACATATATTCACAGTTATATGAAAGATCATAAGAAGTTCAGTTTTCGTCAGCTTCTGGAAAAGCAGCACTCCAAGATGCATATTGTTGTTACATTCCTCGCTGTTCTGGAAATGATGAAACTTGGAGAAATTAAAGTTCGGCAGGAAGAGACGTGCGGGGATATTATGATAGAGACGACAGGCATACTGATTGAAAGGACTGAAGAAGCGGATGGAAATTGAAAAATATCAGGCGGCTATCGAGGCAATTCTTTTTACAATGGGGGATTCCGTGGAGATAGGAAAATTGGCTGCCGCCATCGGACATGATGAAGATACGACCCGGAAACTGCTTCACAATATGATGGATCGATATGAGGAAGAAGACAGGGGAATCCGCATTATAGAACTGGATAATTCTTATCAGTTCTGTACGAAAAAAGAAATGTACGAATATCTGATCCGCGTTGCGAAACAGCCTCGGAGATATACTTTGACTGATGTGCTTCTGGAGACGCTGTCCATCGTGGCGTACCGTCAGCCCGTTACAAAGCTGGAGATTGAGAAAATCCGCGGGGTAAAATCAGACCATGCAGTAAATAAACTTGTGGAATATGGTCTTATCGAGGAGGCTGGACGTCTGGATGCTCCGGGCCGGCCGATCCTTTTCGGCACGACGGAAGAGTTCCTGCGCCGTTTTAGTCTGCAGTCACTGGACGAGCTGCCCAGTGTGGATCAGGAGAAAATAGAACACTTTAAAGAAGAAGCAGAGGATGAGGCTCAGTTAAAACTTGACATATAGACTGTAATTCTATTTCAAAGGATGTTTTCATATACTCAATGTAAGAGAGGAAATATGAGGCATCCTTTTATGATGAAAAAAAACATCAAACACCGGAAGTGCAGAAGCGCAGGAGTATTTCTTCTTCTGCTCATTTTAGAAATAACGATTCTTTCTGCGCGGACTGCATATGTGGATGCAGCGGATGCATCTGCGGAGCTTTCCGGAACAGAACTTAGGCCCTCCGAATTATACGCCCGCTATGCGGTCCTGATGGACGCTGGAAGCGGGCGCATTTTATTTTCCAAGAGCGGAAATACCGAAGCTCCTATGGCAAGCACAACTAAAATCATGACTTGTATCCTTGCATTGGAAAACGGCATTCTTACAGAAACAGTCACTGCAAGCGATCAGGCGGCCGCACAGCCGGAAGTGAAACTGGGGATGCACAAAGGACAGAATTATCTTCTCAGCGACCTCCTTTATTCGCTCATGCTGGAATCTCACAATGATACAGCTGTTGCGATAGCAGAACATATCGGCGGAAGTGTGAAAGGATTTGCAGATATGATGAATGAGAAGGCGGAAGATCTCGGATGCGAAGGGACTTACTTTATCACCCCGAACGGGCTGGATGCAAAAGACGAAAAAGGCTTTCATCACACAACAGCCATAGATCTGGCTCGTATTATGAAATACTGTATCATGGAATCGCCGATGAAAGAAAAGTTTCTTGAGATAACAAGGACGTCATCATATACATTTTCTGACTGCAGCGGCAGAAACTCATATACATGTACGAATCATAATGCTTTTCTGAAGATGATGGATGGAGCCCTCACAGGGAAAACAGGTTTTACGGCAGATGCCGGTTACTGTTATGTCGGAGCACTTGAAAGTGAGGGAAGGACATTTATTGCTGCACTTCTGGCGTGCGGCTGGCCGAATAACAAAGGTTATAAATGGGCCGATACTAGAAAGTTGATGAACTACGGTATAGATAATTTCTTTTATCAAGAAGCAGGGCCGGCTTCCGGAAACTCCGGCTCCCTGATTGTATCAAACGGCTATACGGGCGGTTTCCCGGATATCCTGCCCGTACATATTACGGTTGTTGAACAAGGTTCGCCTGTACAGGTTCTGCTGAGAAGAGACGAGCAGATTGAAAGAAAGCTGCAGATAGAAGAAAATATTACGGCACCGGTATCTTCCGGAGATCAGCTTGGGGAAGCTGTTTATTCGGTTAATGGAATCCGGATCGCAACCTATCCGGTTCTCGCAAAAGAAGCAGCGGAAAAAAGAACTTTTCAGGTGTGTCTAAAATATACCTTTAGAATGCTATCCTTAGCCGCCGTACAGTGATTTATAGTGAGATGTTAAAAAATATCAAGTGAAATGATTAATTTTGCCACTAGTTTACAGCGCATTGATATGATAGTATTAGTGAGAATAAAATAAAACAATAAAATTGATTAATTATAAGGAGATGTACTGTAATGGAAAACTGGAAGAAATACGAAAAGACCTATTTTATGCCCCCTGAGCCGTGCTATGACTGGGTGAAGAAAGATGCAATCGACAAGGCTCCCATCTGGTGCAGTGTTGATCTGCGCGACGGTAATCAGGCACTCATCGAGCCTATGAGTCTTGACGAAAAACTGGAATTCTTCCAGCTCCTCGTAGATGTAGGTTTTAAAGTAATTGAGGTGGGATTCCCGGCTGCTTCTGAGACGGAATATCAGTTCCTGCGCACTTTGATCGAACAGAACATGATCCCGGATGACGTAACCATTCAAGTGCTGACACAGGCCCGGGAACATATTATTAAAAGAACATTTGAGGCCGTAAAAGGAGCTCCTCATGCAATTATACATGTATATAATTCTACATCCGTTGCACAGAGAGAGCAGGTGTTTAAGAAGAATAAAGAAGAGATTAAAAAAATCGCAACAGACGGCGCAGAACTTCTGAAGAAACTTGCAGATGAAACATCAGGAAACTTTACGTTTGAATACAGCCCGGAAAGTTTTCAGGGTACAGAAGTAGATTATGCACTTGAGGTGTGTAATGCGGTACTTGATATCTGGAAACCCACAAAAGACAACAAGGCAATCATCAATCTTCCTACTACAGTAGAAAATGCGATGCCGCATGTATTTGCAAGTCAGGTGGAATATTTTAATAAACATCTGCGCGACAGAGAGAATGTAATTCTTTCTCTTCATCCGCACAATGACCGCGGTTCCGGAATCAGCGACGCAGAGCTTGGAATCCTTGCAGGCGCTGACCGTATTGAGGGCACGCTGTTCGGAAACGGTGAGCGTACCGGTAACGTAGACATCATCACACTTGCTATGAATATGTTTTCTCAGGGCGTGAACCCGGAACTTGATTTTTCTAATATGAGCGATATCTGCGAAGTATACGAGCGCGTGACAAGAATGAAAGTATCTCCACGTCAGCCATACGCCGGAGAGTTAGTTTTCACTGCATTTTCCGGATCACATCAGGACGCCATTGCAAAGGGCATGGCATGGAGAGAAGAGCACAACCTTTACAAATGGAACGTCCCCTATCTGCCTATCGATCCGCAGGATGTGGGAAGAAGATACGATTCCGATGTTATCCGCATCAACAGCCAGTCAGGAAAAGGCGGCGTAAATTATATTCTGAAACAGAGTTTCGGCATCAGTCTGCCGGAGAAGATGAGGGAAGAGGTGGGCTACCTTGTCAAAGATGTATCCGACAAAGCACACAAAGAGCTTACGCCTGATCTTATTTACCGTATTTTCGAGGATCACTATATCAATGCAAAACCGGTGTTTACTGTCGACGAATGCCACTTCAAGCAGGAGGACGGCATCATTGCGGAGGCTTCCATACACCATAATAACAACACATTCAAAATTACCGGTGTAGGCAACGGACGTCTGGATGCTGTCAGCAACGCAATTAAACATTACTTTGATATCAGCTATGAACTGTCCTTCTACGAGGAGCACTCACTGACAAAAGGCTCTTCTTCAAGAGCGGTTGCTTATGTGGGTGTAATCTGCAATAAGAAGCGGTACTGGGGCGTTGGAATAGATGCTGATATTATTAAAGCGTCCATAGAAGCTCTTGTTGTAGCGGTTAATAAGATCAAAGAGATAGCGGAATCTCAGGCAGGGAAAGATGAACGGCTTCTGGAAATCACAAACTACATTTACTCAAATTACAAGGATGTAACGCTTGATGACCTTGCGGAAAAATTTTATCTCTCCAAACCGTATCTTTCAAAATATATCAAAGAAAAATCTGGTATGACATTCGGAGATATCCTGAAAAAAATCCGGATGAAAAAAGCCCGCGCAATGCTCAAAGGAAGTACAGCCACAGTAGAGAGTATCGCGGAATCCGTAGGATACCAGAATGTAGAGCATTTTAACCGCGTATTCAAGAAAATGTATAATATCACACCGGTACAGTACCGGAACAGGAAATAAAACAGTTGAAAGCAAAACGGGCACGCGAAGAACTGCTTACGCCAGACAACTTCGCGTACCCGTTTTTTCTGGTTCCGCTTGTTCTCTTTTTGTTTTAGTGGTATCATATTAAAGCAATTTCAGGTGACGGATTTTTCTTTCGTCTGCGCAATTTACGGGAGGGATTTTATGAATATATCTGATCGGCTTACAGCTCTGCGGCATGAGATGGAACGTGAAAATATAGATATTTATATTGTGCCGACAGATGATTATCATCAGAGTGAATATGTCGGAGATTATTTTAAATGCCGCCAGTTTATTACAGGATTTACAGGGTCTGCCGGTACCGCTGCAGTTACGATGGATAAAGCGGGACTGTGGACGGACGGCAGATATTTTATTCAGGCAGAACAAGAACTTTCCGGGAGCGGCATTACTCTTTACAGATCCGGAGAGCCGGGAGTGGATACACTGGATGAATTTCTGGCAAAAGAGCTTCCCGAGGGCGGAGTGATCGGTTTTGACGGCCGTACTGCAGACGTAAATACCGGGAAACGGTTTGCCATGGCGGCTGTAAAGAAAAAGGGAACGGTTTCTTACCGGAAGGATCTGATCGGGAGGATCTGGTCAGACCGCCCCTGTCTTCCCAAAGAAAGGGTCTGGCTGCTGGAAGAAAAATACTGTGGCGAAAGCCGAAACTCTAAATTAGAGCGGGTAAGGAGAAAAATGAAAGATTTTTCTGCTGATGTCCATCTGCTTTCGAGTCTGGATGACATCGCATGGCTTTTGAATATCAGAGGCGGAGACATTGCCTATTGTCCGCTTGTTCTTTCATATCTTCTCCTTTTTGAAGACCATGCTGAACTCTTTGCGGACGCGGACAAGTTTCCGGAGAATGTATGTCATTCTCTCAGCGATCACAAAGTCATCCTTAAGCCGTATGATGAAATATACACGGCGGTCTGCGGTCTGCCCTCCGGCATTACATTGTTGATTGATCCTGAACGGGTAAACTACACACTTTATAAGAGCATACCGGAAGGAATAAAAACCGTTGCAAAAGAGAATCCTGAAGTGCTTATGAAATGCATGAAAAATGATACTGAGATCGGCAATATACGGAATGCTCATATCAAAGATGCTGTGGCACATACGAAATTTATGTACTGGCTGAAGACGGCTTCTGAGGCAGGTTCCCGGTGTGACGCCGGCATCATAAAAGATCCTCAGACCAATACACCTCTCACGGAGATTTCGGCTTCAGATAAACTGGAAGCTTTCCGAGCGGAACAGGAAGGCTATCTGGGGGCCGGCTTTGCACCGATCAGTGCATTTGGAAGCCATGGAGCCATTGTTCATTACAGTGCTTCACCAGAATCAGATGCAGTCCTTACAAGAGGAAAAATGCTTCTTACTGACACAGGCGGTCATTACCGGGAAGGATCCACGGATATTACCCGCACTGTCGCACTGGGAGAAATTTCCAAGAAAGAGAAAGAAGACTTTACCCTTGTCGCAAGAGCAATGCTGCGTCTGATGAATGAAGCATTTCTCCACGGATGCAGCGGAGCTAATCTTGACTGCATTGCACGGGAAGTATTCTGGAAAGAACACGTAAACTTTAATCACGGTACCGGACACGGCGTGGGCTATCTGCTGAATGTCCATGAGGCTCCTGTCAACTTCAGATGGAAGGAAGGAGCATCGCCGGCTCCCGCATTGGAGCGGAACATGATCATATCTGATGAACCGGGACTCTATATCGAAGGCTCACACGGCATACGTCTGGAAAATATACTGCTTGTCTGTGAAGATGAAGAAAATGAATATGGCAGGTTCATGCATTTTGAACCGCTCACATATGTTCCCATCGATCTCGACGCCCTGCTTCCCGAGCGTATGACTGCCGAAGAACGTATTATGCTTAACCGCTATCACAGTGAAGTATATAAGAAGGTATCCCCTTATCTGAATGAGAAGGAAAGGATATGGCTTAAGCAGTATACCAGACCGGTATAAACTATTGCGTTTAGGGCCGGAGTCTGGTACAAATATTCTGGATAGAAAAATAAGGATTAGTAGTAAAGTAATATGGAACCAACAGAAACAACAACAAATGAACTGATTCTCCGGATGGAGGCAAAATACAGTAAAATGAGCAAAGGGCAGCGCAGACTTGCGGATTATGTCAGGGAAAATTATGATAAGGCTGTATTTATGACTGCTGCAAAGCTTGGTGAAACGGTCGGGGTCAGCGAATCCACAGTCGTACGTTTTGCTATCCAGCTTGGTTACAAAGGGTATCCGGGATTCCAGAAGGCTCTGGAAGAGCTTGTTAAAAACCGCCTGAATTCAATCCAGCGCATGGAGGTGGCATACGGCAGGATCAGCCAGAGCGAAATTCTCGAGACCGTTCTGCAGTCTGATATTGACAAAATCAAACAGACCCTTGCTGTGATCGATCATAAAGCGTTTAATCTTGCAATCGATACCATTTTAAATGCCCGGAAAATATATGTGATAGGCATCCGCAGCTGTGCGCCTCTGGCATCCTTTTTCAGCTTTTACCTGAATCTGGTTTGTGATAATGTGACACCGGTTACGACTAACAGTTCCAGCGAAATTTTTGAGCAGCTCATACGCATCGGTGAAGAAGATGTTATTGTGGGCATCAGTTTCCCGCGCTATTCAATGCGTACACTGAAAGCGCTGGAATTTGCAAGCAACCGCAAAGCAAAAGTGATCACGCTTACCGACAGCATACACTCACCTATGAACCTGTATTCTTCCTGCAATCTCATAGCCCGAAGCGATATGGCATCTATCGTAGATTCGCTGGTCGCACCATTGAGTGTGATCAATTCTCTTATCGTTGCACTGTGCATGAAGAAACAAAAAGAAGTCGTCTCCACTCTGGAGACTCTTGAAAAAATCTGGGGAGAGTATCAGGTATACAGCGGTGATGAATTGAATCCGGTGGGGACTTCCCTTCCGGACGATACAGAAGAGGATGTGGAAGGTGCAGATACACCGTCAGTCAGCAGAAAGGGAGAAGAATGAGCAGAATTCTGATCGTGGGCGGCGGAGCTGCCGGAATGATGGCAGCAGTTTTCGCTGCAAAGAACGGAAATCAGGTTGAATTATTTGAAAAAAACGAAAAACTAGGGAAGAAACTTTTTATCACGGGAAAAGGACGCTGTAATATCACAAATGCAGCGGATCTTGAAGACTTTTTTCCTGCAGTGACGAGCAATCCCAAGTTTCTTTACAGCGCTTTTTACAGCTTTACAAATGAACAGGTTATTTCCTTTTTTGAAGATCTGGGAGTAAAAACAAAAGTAGAACGCGGCGGCAGAGTATTTCCTGCATCAGATCATTCATCTGATGTGATACAAGCGCTCAAACGGGAGATGGATCGTCTTGGGGTAAATGTATATTTAAATGCCGAAGTAAAGGAACTGATTATTGAAGAAAGCGCCGGCGGGAAACGTGCAAATGGATTAAGACTTTCCTCGGGCAGAAAAATATCAGGAGACGCTGTTATAGTCGCAACCGGCGGGATTTCCTATCCTTCTACCGGTTCTACCGGGGACGGTTACCGGTTCGCGGGTAAATGCGGGCACAAAGTAACAGAACTTTCCCCGTCTCTTGTGCCTATGGAAGTAAAAGAATGGTACGCCGGCGGGCTGATGGGACTTTCTCTCCGCAATATTGAAATCCGGATTACAGACGGTAAGAAAAAGCTGTATCAGGAGTTCGGAGAGATGCTCTTTACCCATTACGGCGTGACCGGACCGGTTATATTGAGTGCCAGCAGCATCGTCGGAAACAGGCTCAAAGATAAAGAGCTCACGCTTCATATCGATCTGAAACCCGCATTGACAGAAGATCAGTTGGACAAACGTGTGCTGAGGGATTTCGAAGCAAATCATAACCGGCAGTTTAAAAATGCGGTGGACAGCCTGTTCCCGTCAAAGCTCCGCCCGGTCATCGTAGAACTCTCCGGCATTCCGGAAGAGAAAAAAGTCCATGAGATCACGAAGGAAGAACGCCTCAGGTTTGTCCGGCTTATCAAAGACTTTACCATGACATTGACCGGACTTCGAGGATATAACGAGGCAATTATCACCAAAGGCGGCGTATCTGTCAGAGAGATCGATCCCGGATCAATGGAATCCCGGCTGGTAAAGGAACTTTACTTTGCCGGGGAAGTACTTGATCTTGATGCAATAACTGGAGGTTACAATCTCCAGATCGCATGGAGCACAGGGTATCTCGCAGGGGTCAATGCAGGTGTAAAAGTGCTTGTCCATCGCCCCATATCAGGTTATACTGTCTAAGTTGGATAATGAATTATCGGGAGGAATGAACATGGGATATAATGTTGCAATCGATGGACCGGCCGGAGCCGGAAAAAGTACTATTGCAAAGCTGGTGGCAAAGGAGAAAGGCTATATTTATGTAGATACAGGAGCAATGTACCGGGCGCTTGCCATCCATTTTCTGAAGAAAGGGATCGCGCCGGAGAATAAAGAAGGTGTCATTGATGCCTGCCGCGATGCGGATGTTTCAATCCGCTATGAAAACGGGATACAGCAGGTATATTTAAACGGTGAAAATGTAACCGGCATGCTCCGTACAGAGGAAGTCGGCAATATGGCATCCAGAACATCTGCAATACCGGAAGTGAGAGAAAAGCTGCTTGAACTTCAGAGAACGCTTGCCAGAGATAATGATGTTATCATGGACGGGCGTGATATCGGCACGAATATCCTGCCCGGAGCAGATGTGAAAATCTATTTGACAGCCAGTGTGGAAACTCGGGCTAAGCGCCGTTATGACGAACTAAGAGAGAAAGGAGAGGACTGTGATCTCGACCGGATCGCTCAGGATATCAAAGAGAGGGATGAACGCGACATGAACCGTGAAACCGCGCCTCTTAAGAAAGCGGAAGACGCAATCCTTGTAGACAGTTCTGATATGACGATTCCGGAAGTTGTGTCAGAGATCTGCAGTCACTGCAGATAATCGATATGAAAATAATAAAAGCAAAGACTGCCGGTTTCTGTTTCGGCGTGAAGCGTGCTGTTGATACGGTTTACGAACAGGTTGATAAATGCAGCGGTCCGATCTATACTTACGGCCCGATCATCCATAATGAAGAAGTTGTAAAAGATCTGGAAAATAAAGGCGTCATTGTTCTGCGCTCCGAAGAGGCGCTGGATCATATTACTGAAGGGACGGTAATCATCCGATCGCACGGAGTAGAAAAGAGAATCTATGATAAGCTGGAAGCAAAAGGAATACGCATCGTAGACGCCACCTGTCCGTTTGTTAAAAAAATACACAATATTGTCCAGAAGGAAAGTGCACAGGGACGGTATATTTTGATCATAGGGAATCCTGATCATCCTGAAGTGATCGGAATACGCGGCTGGGCAGGCAGCAATTCGCAGGTAATCCAGAACATCTCTGATATTGAAAAAATCGATTTCAGTAAAATAAAGAAGATCTGTGTCGTTTCACAGACGACATTTAATTACAATAAATTTAAAGATTTAGTTGAAATTATCA
>ERZ1643246.3556-NODE-3556-length-13232-cov-11.687258_pt1 | contig 13232 bp, 15 predicted proteins | sample MGYA00579265_ERZ1643246 | MGnify/ENA primary metagenome ERZ1643246 (study PRJEB29033, sample SAMEA4952261) | chicken gut metagenome | biome: Broiler Chicken; feature: Gastrointestinal Tract; material: Caecum | place: Ireland | collected 2018 | study: Broiler... | reverse complement strand
GTTGTTGCAGATTCAAGAAGCCCAAGAGATGGTAAAATAATAGAGCAATTAGGAACTTATGATCCAATGTCAGAACCATCAAAAATTGTTTTAGACAAAGAAAAGGTTGAAAAATGGATTAAAAATGGTGCAAAACCAACAGACACAGTAAAAGCATTAATTGAAAAAGCAAATGCTTAATTTATGCTTACAGCAGAAATTTTAGAATAAATCTGGAGGAATCATAATGAAAGAAATATTGGAAACTATTATTTTAAATTTAGTTGATAATAAATCAGAAGTTGAAATTAAGGAAACTGAGAATGAAAAAACTATAATTTATGAAGTTAAAGTCGCAAGCGAAGATATGGGCAAAATAATAGGAAAACAAGGTAAGATGGCTAATTCAATAAGAAATATTATGCATGCAATAGGTAACAGAGATAAGAAAAGAGTATCTGTTGAGTTTATAGGATAATTATGGAGTTGAAAAATGACGAAATATCTTGAAATAGGTCAAATTGTAAATACATTTGGAGTAAAAGGAATGATGAAAATTGTTCCATTTACTGATGATGTTAGAAGATTTGATAATTTAGAAACAATATATATTGAAGAACAAGGTGTTAAAAAAGAGTATAGAATTGAAGAGGTAAAGTACCACAAAAATCTAGTTTTACTAAAACTTAATGGAATTGATACAATGGATAGTGCAGAAGAATTAAAGCAATGTTATATCTATATTGATAGAGAAAAAGAAGAACCTCTTGAGGAGGGCATCTATTACATAGTTGATTTAATAGGTTTGGAAGTATATACAGATGATGGTAACTTACTGGGAAATGTAGAAGATATATATAACACAGGAAGTAATGATATATATGTTGTAAAAAATAAAGAAAAAAAAGAAATACTTTTGCCAGGCATAGCTGACGTTATAAAAAAAGTAGACTTAGAAAACAAAAAAATAATAGTTCACTTAATTCCTGGTTTGATATAGGGGGATGAAATGAAATTTGATGTTTTAACACTTTTCCCACAGATGTTTACACCTCTACGTGAAAGCATAATAGGAAGAGCGGTAGAAAAAAAACTAATAGAAATAAATTTAATAGATATTAGAGATTTTTCTAAAGATAAACATAAAAAAGTAGATGATACTCCTTATGGCGGTGGCGCAGGAATGGTAATGATGCCAAATGTTGTGTATGATGCTTATAAATCTGTTGAAACAGAAAATAGTAAAGTTATATATATGTCACCAAAAGGGCAAACATTAAACCAAAAAAAGGTAAAAGAATTGAGCCATGAAAATCATTTGATAATCCTTTGTGGTCATTATGAAGGAATAGACCAAAGAGTGATAGATAAAATAGTTGATGAGGAAATATCTATTGGTGATTATGTGCTAACAGGAGGAGAGTTACCAGCAATGGTACTAATTGACAGTGTTAGCAGATATATTGAGGGTGTGCTTAAAGCTGATTCAATTAAAGAAGAAAGTTTTTCAGATGGACTTTTAGAATATCCACAATATACAAGACCAGAGGTATTTGAAGGAGTAAGAGTACCAGAAGTGTTACTTTCTGGAAATCATCAAAATATAGAAAAATGGCGAAAGGAAAATGCTATAAAAGTGACTAGTGAAAAAAGGCCAGATTTATTGCAAAACAAAAATTAAATGATGTACAAGTTTGTACCGCTCGTAAAATATTAAGAAAAGGAGGAAGTTCTAAAATGGATATTATAAAATCTATTGAACATGAACAATTAAAAAGTAAAATACCAGAATTAAAAGTTGGTAATACAGTAAGAGTTCACGTAAGAATAAAAGAAGGAAACAAAGAAAGAATCCAAGTTTTTGAAGGAATTATTATAAAAATACAAGGGGGAGGAATTAACCAAACATTTACAGTTAGAAAAATTTCTTATGGTGTTGGTGTTGAAAAGACATTTTTAGTACATTCACCATTAGTTGAAAAAGTAGAACTTGTAAGAGTTGGTAAAGCTAGAAGAGCAAAATTATATTATTTAAGAGACAGAGCTGGTAAAGCTGCTAAGACTAAAGAGCAAGTAGGTGCTAGAATTGAAAACAGAGAAATCGTTTTAAAAGAAGATTTATCTGATAGCGAGCCAGCTACAGAAGAAGCTACAACAGAAGTAGCAGAAAATGCTAAACCAGCTGAAGCAGCTGAACCAGTAGAAGCTCCAAAAGCAGAAGAAGCAAAAGTTGAAGAGGCTCCAGTAAAAGAAGAAGTAAAAGCTGAAGCTAAACCAGCTGCAGAAGAGGCAAAAACAGAGGAAGCTTCTAAAGAAGAAAAATCTGAAGAAACAAAATAGTTTTTTAAATATTATAAAAAGTCGATATATATAAAGTATATCGGCTTTTTGTATATTATAATTTAAACATATCGTCCATACTATATAATCCTGGCTTTTGTTTGACAATAAATTGTGCGGCCTTAATGGCACCTTCTGCAAATACATTGCGAGAGTAAGAAGTGTGCTTAATTTCAAAAGTCTCAAAATCTCCAAAGAACTGAACAGAGTGCTCTCCAACAATATTACCCCCTCTAATAGAATTCATGCCAATTTCATTTTTATCTCTTTTTTCATGTTTATCATGTCTGTTATATTCACAGTGCAAAGTATTTCCCAAAGATTCATTTATTGTATCTGCAAGCATTTGGGCAGTTCCACTAGGTGCATCAATTTTTCGATTGTGATGTGTTTCAGTTATTTCTATATCACTGCCTTTTAATAAAGGAGCAAGCCATGAAACTAGCTTTTTCATTACCATAATTTCAAAAGACATATTTGCAGACTTAAAAATAGGAATTTTTTTACTATAATCTATAATCTTTCTTTCTTGTTCAGCAGAAAAACCAGTAGTAGCAATCACTATAGGGACACCAAATTTACAAGCATATTCTAATATATTCAAAGTGGCCATTGGGACAGAAAAATCAATTATAACATCTGGTTTTTCTTTAATATTTTCAATCTTATCGAAAACAGGAAAAGCAAATTCTCCTGTTATATTTTTATCAAATCCAGCCTTTAGAACCATATCTTTATCTTGCTCGATTAAATCACAAACAATTTGCCCCATTTTACCATTACATCCATTTACCATAATTTCTAACATATTTAATACTTCCTTTCTTATGTCATGATTATTTTAATCTTTGCTTTTTATTAATATTAACTGTTTCAATTAAAAAAATTTGTTATAGTCTCTTGTAACTTAAGTTCTTTATCTTTAGACATTGGCGTAAGTGGAAGTCTAGGTATACCAAAATTATAACCTAAAAAGTTTAAGGCAGCTTTTACAGGGATAGGATTTACCTCTGAAAATAAAGCATTTATTAAAGGGATAGCATCTAATTGCATTTTGGTTGCTTCACTTACTCTGCCATCTAAAAAATTATAAACCATATCATGAGTATATTTAGGCGCAATATTTGACAAAACAGAAATAACACCCAATCCACCTAAAGAAAGAATAGGCAAGACTTGATCATCATTTCCAGAATAAATTCTTAAATTGCCACCGCAAAGATGTGCAATCTCAGCTACCTGAGATAAATTTCCGCTAGCTTCTTTAATGGCTACGATATTTGCAATTTTTGATAACTCCAAACAAGTTTTAGGCTCTATATTTACGCCAGTTCTGCTTGGTACACTATATAAAATAATAGGTAAATTAACACTTTCAGCTATAACTCTATAGTGCTGGGCTAAGCCTCTTTGTGTGCACTTATTATAATATGGAGTAACAATCAACAAGCCATCAACCCCAAGAGATTCAAATTTCTTAGAAGTCTCTATTACTTGTCTTGTATTATTGCCACCACTTCCAGCAATAATTGGAATCTTTTTATTGGCAACTTTCAATGCACATTTAATAGTATCAATCTTTTCATCCATTGTCATAGTCGAAGATTCTCCAGTTGTACCACAAACAATTAAAGCATCTACATCATTTTTGATTTGAAAATCTACTAGCTTCTCAAACTCTTTCAAATTAACACCATTCTCATCGAAAGGCGTAGCGATAGCTGTTCCACAGCCTTTAAACAAAATATTTTTCACAAAAAATCACTCCTATATAATTACATTTTTATTTACAATGAAATTATATTATAAAAAATAAAAAAAATAAATATTTTTTGAAAATATAAAATCAATATTTGCGTTGATATGACAGTATAAGAACAAATGGTTGCCATAAACAACGAAAAAACTTTCGTAAAAAGTATTGACAAAATAAAAAAATGAATGTAAAATAATAACATCAAAAGCGAACAACAATTTGCAAAACAAAAATTTGAACACTAAATAAAAAAGGAGCGATAAAAATGAACTTGGTAAAAAGAAAAGTAACTGTGAAAACAATTGAGAATAAAGAGATTGAAAGGCACCCTGTTCCAGTGTTAGGAGTAGACTATAAAGTAAAGATTATTTACAAAAATGTGAAAATAATAGAACTAAATGTTGAAAATAAATTAATAAAAATATCACTTCCAAATAAATATAAAAAAATTTCCAGTTCTGAAATTTTAGACTTGGCAATTGAAAAAATGTATGAGCAAATTGCAAAAGTAGAAATAGAAAGAGCAATGGAAAAAGCCAGAATAACATTAGGATTTGCTCCTGAAGAATATGAAATAAAAAAAATAAAATCTTGGGGAAAATGTGAAAACGACAAAATTACAATAAATCCAGAAATAGTTAAATATAATCGTAACGTTATAGACTATGTAGTAATACATCAATATTGTCATTTAAAATATAAAACACATTCAAAAAAATTTATAAAAATGCTTGAAACTTATGCTCCAAACTATAAAAAAGCTGAAGAAATTTTGCTAAATATATAAAAATGATTATATATATGCAGCAAAAAGTTTGCTATAAAATATGGACACTTTTCCAAAATTGTGTTAATATATAATATGTAAAACTTACAAGTTGATATTGGGGTATCGCCAAGCGGTAAGGCATCGGACTCTGACTCCGACATTTCGTAGGTTCGAATCCTACTACCCCAGCCAATTAAATAGGGGGTTAACTAATGAAAAAAATTATAGGGGAAGAAAAAGGAATTACTTTACTAGCATTGGTAATATTAATAATAGTTTTAGGAATATTAGTTTCTGTAGCAACTGTTAGTGGAGTAGAATCAATAAATTCTGCAAAACTAACACGTTTTACATCAGAAATGGAACAAATGCAAACAGAAGTAAATGAGCTTTATGAGCAAGTACAAAATGGTAATATACAGTCTAATAGTATTGGAAAAGATATATCATATAGCCAAGATATAGTAAATCAAGCAAATGTAGTGTTCACAAGCAGCGCTTCTGGAATTACAAATCGTGATGGATATAGGTACTATGATGAATCAACTCTAAATTCTCTAGGAGTTGAAGATATGCAGCAAACTTTCTTTGTTAATATTGAAGAGAGAAGTGTTATAAGTTTTGAAGGACTAGAATACGAAGGAACTACTTATTATACATTAGAACAATTGCCAGATAGTTTATATAATGTAGAATATAACGATAAAAACACAGGAAAGCCATCAATTACAGGTACAAAAGTAGATAACATATCTAATAATAAATGGCGAATAACTATAGAAGGCATAAATTATTCAGGTAATATAGATAAATGGGAAGTAAAATATAAATTGCAAGGTTCTGATTATGAAAGCACTAGTGATAACTTGAGTTTTGTAGTAGATAATTATGGAACTTATGAAATATATGTTCAAAATGGAGATGTAATGTCAGATACAATAGCAGTTAAGATAGATACACCAACTAGAGCAATAACAAAGCCAAATAAAGCAACAGCTCAGATTAGTTCAACACAGCCTGAAAGTGATGGTTCTATTAAAGAAATAATACATCAAACACATAGTGATGGAACAATAGATTTCTCAAAATGTAAATGGGTATATAATACAACAAGTACAGAAATAGGCACAGATGAAAGTTTATATACTGGAGGCAACTTAACATCACAAGACCAAGAAATTACTTTAAAACCATCAGAGACAGGAGTTCATTATTTACATATATTAACAGTAGACACAAATGGAAACAAAATAGAAACAATCATAAGGCCAATGGCATTTGAGGTAACAACTGTTAACTCTCAAGGAACAGTCCTTCAAGGAGCAGAATATCAAATGACAGATGCTACTGGAAAAGCTGTCACAACCTCTACTGGAGCAACAACAGTTACATCAGATAATAATGGAAAATGCTATTTATTATTTAATCAAGAAGAAGACAGTACAACGTATAAATTAAATATAACAAATGTACCAAGCGGTTATGCAAGTATACCAGCATCATTGGAAGTAGATATTCTAAATAATACAGTAATAAACGAAGCACAAAATGATGCATCAAATTTAATAACATCAAATATTAATGAATATGGAATTATACAAGCAACAGTAACATATACTAATGAAACTACAGAATTACCATAGAATGAAAAATAAAAGCATTGATGACTTAACATAAATTATCAATGCTTTTGCCTTATAATACTTTACTTTTAAGCTGTTTTGCTATATAATATACACATATTGGAAAAAGGAGAGATATCAATGTCAGAAAATAATAACAAGAACAATCAAACAGAAGAATTAGATATGAATCGTTTAATGCAAATAAGAAGAGATAAGCTAAAAGAATTACAAGATGAAGGAAAAAATCCTTATGAAATTACTAAATTTAATAGAACAAATACGGCTGGAGAAATAAAAGCGAATTATGAGAAATTTGAACAAAAAGATGTAACAGTTGCTGGAAGAATAATAGCAAAAAGAATAATGGGTAAAGCGTCATTTTGTACAATACAAGATAGTGATGAAAAAATTCAAAGTTATGTAAGCATAAATGACTTGGGAGAAGAAAGCTATAAAGAATTTAAAACTTATGATATAGGAGATATAATTGGTATTACTGGATTTGTATTTAAGACGAGAACAGGAGAAATATCAGTCCATGCAAAAGAAGTTACATTACTTTCTAAATCATTAAGACCACTTCCAGAAAAATTTCATGGACTAAAAGATCCAGACTTGAGATATCGTCAAAGATATACTGACTTAATAGTAAATCCAGAGGTAAAAGAAACATTTATATTAAGAAGCAAGATAATTAGAACAATAAGAAGTATATTAGATGAAAAAGGATTCTTAGAAGTTGAAACACCAATATTAAATACAATATCAGGTGGTGCTACAGCAAGGCCATTCATAACACACCACAATGCATTAAATATTAATATGTATTTAAGAATAGCACTAGAATTAAACTTAAAAAGATTAATAGTTGGTGGATATGATAAGGTGTATGAATTAGGCAGAGTATTTAGAAATGAAGGTATGGATATAAGGCACAATCCTGAATTTACGATGCTAGAATTATATGCAGCATATCAAGATTATCATGATATGATGGATGTAACAGAAGAGATATTTTCAAGAACAGCTCAAGAAGTACTCGGAACGACAAAAATAAATTATCAAGGACAGGATATAGACTTAGCACCTGGCTGGAAGAGAATAACTATGATTGATAGCATAAAAGAAGTAACAGGAATAGATTTTAATGAAATTAATTCAAACGAAGAAGCAGTAAAACTAGCAAAAGAAAAAGGCTTAGAGATACCAGACAAAACTAAAGAAACTAGAGGAGACGTAATAAATCTATTCTTTGATGAATATGTAGAAAAAACATTAATCCAACCAACATTTGTATATGATTATCCAATAGAAATTTCCCCTCTTGCTAAAAAGAAGAAAGAAGACCCAAGATTAACAGAAAGATTTGAAGCATTTATTGGCGGACGTGAATATGGAAATGCATTCTCAGAGTTAAATGACCCAATAGACCAATATGAGCGATTTAAAAAGCAAGTTGAGGCAAGAGAGGCTGGAGACGATGAAGCTGGAATGATGGATGAAGATTATATCCAAGCACTAGAAATTGGATTGCCTCCAACAGGCGGGTTAGGAATTGGAATAGATAGATTAGTAATGCTTTTAACAGACTGTGCTTCAATAAGAGATGCATTATTATTTCCTACTATGCGCCCTTTAAATTAATTTAGAAAACTGAAAGATAGAAAATCAAACAAAGCCATTGCAAAAAATTAAAATAAAAGTTTAACAAAGGAGATAATATGTTTAATTTTTCAATTGATAAAAGAACACTTTATATTGTAATTGCAATATTAGTAGTAATATCATTAGCTACTTTACTAGCTAGTCCTGAAGAATTGTATTTAACATTATTAGGAATACCAGGAGTGCTAGTTGCAATTACATTCCATGAGTTTGCACATGGTATAACAGCATATATGTTAGGCGATAACACAGCAAAAAATGAAGGAAGATTAAGTTTAAACCCATTTGCACATTTAGATCCAATAGGAACATTAATGCTTGTATTTCTTCATATTGGTTGGGGAAGACCTGTACATATAAATCCAAGTAATTTTACAAGAAAATTTTCAATGGAAAAGGGTGAAGCGATAGTATCGCTGGCAGGACCATTAATGAATATAATTCTTGCATTTGTATTTGGAATTGTATACTTTGTGGTATATAAATTTGCAACAGCAGCATTTATAGAATCCGAAATAGGATTTATAATAATGCAAATGATAATGTCTACAATTATAACTAATGTTGGATTAGGAGTATTTAACTTAATTCCATTACCACCATTGGATGGCTCAAAAATAATTAGACCATTTTTACCATATAAAGCTAAACAATGGTTTATGAACAATGAGCAGATATTCTATCTAGTATTTATAGTAATATGGATAACAGGAATAGCTGGAAGGATAATATCACCAGCAATAGTGTGGCTTGCAGATAAAATAATGAATATATGTAGTTTAATATTATAATTAGGCACAGGTTTTAAATGCGGTTTTAAGTATTTGAAACCTGTATTAGTGTAGGAAAGGAATATGATATAGATGAAAGACATTCTAACAATGCGGAATTGAATCAAGTTGTGATGAAACATCAGTTGCAATAGTAAAAAATGGAAGAGAAATATTATCAAATGTTATAGATACACAAATACCTATACATGAAAAATATGGAGGAGTAGTGCCTGAAATAGCTTCAAGAAATCATATTGAAGCTATTTCCAGAGTAACAAAAAAAGCGCTAGAAAATTCAAAATTAGAATTTAAGGATATAGATGTAATAGCACCTACATATCGGGCCAGGTTTGGTGGGAGCTCTACTAGTTGGATTATCTTATGGTAAGGCGCTAGCATATTCACTTAATAAGCCATTAGTAGGGGTTAACCATATACAAGGTCACATTGCTGCAAATTATATTACATACAAAGAATTAGAGCCACCATTTTTATGTATGATGATGTCAGGAGGAAATACACAAATAGTATATGTTAAAGGCTACACAGATTTTAAAGTGTTAGGAAAAACAAGAGATGATGCTATAGGAGAGGCTTTTGATAAAGTTGCAAGAGTAGTTGGACTTGGCTATCCAGGAGGTCCAAAGGTAGATAAATTAGCACAAGAGGGTATGCCAGTAATAGATTTGCCAAAAACGCATTTTGATGACGATACTTTAGACTTCAGTTTTAGTGGAATAAAGACAGCTGTTATAAATTTGCATCATAAAAATCCTGACATAAATAAAGCTGATTTATGTGCAAGCTTTGAAAAAACAGTAACAGAAGTATTAATTACAAATATAAGAAAAGCAATAGAAATGACAGGCATAAAAACAATAGCATTAGCAGGAGGGGTGTCTGCAAATTCGTATATAAGAAATGAGTTCCTAAAATTAGAAAAAAAAGGAATGAAAATATATATGCCAGACTTGAAATTATGTACTGACAATGCTGCAATGATAGCTTCAAGTGGGTATTATAATTATATCGCAGGTAATATAAGTGGACTTGAGTTAAATGCAATTCCAAACTTAAAATTATAGTAAATTGAATGGAGAAGATATGTCAATATATACAATAGGAGACCTTCACTTATCTTTCCACAGTCCAAAACCAATGGATATATTTGGAGAAAAGTGGGAAGATCATGAAGCAAAAATAAAAAATAACTGGATAAATACGGTAAAAAAAGATGATTTGGTAGTGTTGCTAGGAGATTTCTCTTGGGCAACATATTTGCAAGATACATACCAAGATTTTGAATATTTGTCAAAATTGCCCGGTAAGAAATTACTATTAAAAGGTAACCATGATTATTGGTGGACAACAGTTACAAAAATGCGAAATTTTCTAAAAGAAAATAATTTTGAAAATATAGATTTTGTGTATAATACTGCCTATAAATTTGAAAATTGCATCATTGCAGGAACAAGAGGATGGGCTTTAACGAATAAGCCAGAAGATGAAAAATTTATAAAGCGAGAAGCGGACAGGCTAGAATTATCCATAAAAGAAGCCTTAAAGTTAAGGACAAATGAAGAAATAATAGTGTTTATACACTATCCACCTATCAATAAAGAAATAAATCCATTTATTACAACGATGCAAAAATATAATATCAAAAGATGCTACTATGCACATTTACATGGGGATTCAATTAAAGAGGCAATCGAAGGAAATTATTTTGGAATAGATTTTAAATTGGTAAGTGCGGATAGCTTGAATTTTAAGTTGCTAAAAATTGATTAATTTATATGTTGTTTCGAGGAGTAGAAATGATAGATTTAAAAAAAGATGTAAAGTTTATAAAAGGAGTAGGCCCTAATAGAGTAAAATTATTGAATAAATTAAATATTTACACATTGGAAGACTTAATTACATACTATCCACGAACTTATGAAGATAGAAGTAAGCCAAAAAGTATTGCACAATGTGTAAATGGAGAAGAGGCATTAATAGAAGCGGTGGCCTGTGGCAGAGTAATAGATGCTAGGCTACGCGGAAAAACAATGCAAAAATTAATGGTAAGAGACGAAACAGGCAGTGCTACAATAATGTGGTTTAATCAAAGTTATTTAAAAAGCAAATTTGAAGTGGGACATAAATATACGTTTTATGGAAAAATTTCAGAAACTTATGGTAAAAAAACAATGATGTCACCCGTTTTTGATGAGGAAGGGCAAAACAAAAATACAGGGAAAATAATTCCTATATATCCTTTAACATATCAATTAAATCAAAATACTTTGAGAAGGATAATCGAAAATCGGATTACTTGAGGTGCAAGGAAAACTACCAGAAACATTGCCGGAATATATCTTAGAGGAATATAATTTAGAGCCAATAAATGAAGCAATAAAATCAATACACTTTCCAAAGGAATTTAAAGATTTTAATGAAGCAAGAAAAAGGCTAGTATTTGAAGAGTTGCTTTCAACACAGTTAGCTTTGTTGGAATTGAAAAATAGTTATATGACAGAAGAAAAAGGCATACAGTTCAGCAAAGATGCAAAAATGTCTGACATAATAAATACACTTCCATTCAAACTAACAAAAGCCCAACTAAGAGTATTAGAAGAAATAGATGAAGATATGGAATCTAGTAAACCAATGAATAGACTATTACAGGGAGATGTAGGCTCTGGAAAAACAGTAGTGGCAATGTGCGCAGCGTATAAAGCTGTAAAAAGTGGATACCAAGCAGCAATAATGGCTCCTACTGCAATACTTGCAGCGCAACATTTAGAAAATTTTGAAAAGACTTTGAAAGGCAAAGACATTAAATGTGAACTACTAATTTCGGGAATTACTAAAAAGAAAAAGGCGGAAATTTTAGAAAAACTAGCAGAAGGCAAAATTGACATAATAATCGGTACACATGCATTAATAGAAGAAAATGTTATATTTAAAAATCTTGGCTTAGTAGTAACAGACGAGCAGCACAGGTTTGGAGTAAAGCAAAGGACGAAAATTGTTGAAAAAGGTCAAAATCCAGATGTGCTTGTAATGACAGCTACGCCTATACCAAGAACTTTAGCACTTATTTTATATGGTGACTTGGACATATCAATAATAGATGAATTACCACCTAATAGAAAAACAGTAGAAACATTTGCAGTCAATATGAAAGAGCGCAATATGAATGAGAGAGTTAATAACTTTGTATTAAAACAGTTAAAAGAAGGCAGACAAGCATACATAGTTTGCCCACTTGTAGAAGAAAACGAAGAGTTAGACCTAAAGTCTGTAGAAAAACTTTACGAAAACTACAAAAATGAAGTCTTCCCACAATATCATGTTGAATGTATTCATGGAAAAATGAAGCCAAAGGACAAAGATGACATAATGCGTAGATTTAAAGCAGGTGAAATAGATGTGCTAATATCTACAACGGTTATAGAAGTAGGAGTAGATGTTCCTAACAGTAACATCATGGTAATAGAAAATGCAGAACGCTTTGGATTGGCTCAATTACACCAGTTGCGTGGAAGAGTGGGCAGAGGAGAATATCAATCATATTGTATTCTAAAATATGAAGGTAAAGGCGACACCGTAAAACAAAGAATGAAAGTTATGTGTAGCACAAATGATGGCTTTGTAATATCAGAAAAAGACTTAGAACTTAGAGGCTCAGGAGACTTCTTTGGTACAATGCAACATGGCTTGCCAGAATTTAAAATTGCAAACCTATTTGAAGATATGCCAATACTAAAATCTGTGCAAAGTGTTGCAATGAAAATTTTAGCCGAAGACCCAAAACTAGAAAAAGATAAAAACAAGTTATTAAAGGAACTAATAAAAGATAAATTCATGAAACGTATAGAAATTTAAAAATAACAAAAAAAGGAGAATTATCGAAAATTTTCTTGAAAGACAGCGAAAAAGTATATTTTAGATTGTTAATGGCAGTTTGACTTTTAATAATGAAAATAGTATTATATTAACAAGTTGCAAAAAATATAATTAAAAGAAGGATGTTGATATTTTATGATTCAAGTAATACTTAGACTAATTGGAGCATTAATGGTATTAGGGGGGATAATCCTAATATATGATGCGCGAGTAATTACAAAAAACTTTTTTGGATTTGGAGATCAAAATGATGCATCGAACGGCCTAAAAATTGTTGGGTTTATTTTAGCAATTATAGGTGGAATAATTATATTTTTTGCTAAATAATGCTTGACATAGTTACTACAAATGTGCTACAATAACTATTGTTAAGTAAATATGCGGATGTGGCGGAACTGGTAGACGCGCTGGTCTTAGGAACCAGTGCCAAC
>ERZ1643246.3553-NODE-3553-length-13233-cov-13.531264_pt1 | contig 13233 bp, 11 predicted proteins | sample MGYA00579265_ERZ1643246 | MGnify/ENA primary metagenome ERZ1643246 (study PRJEB29033, sample SAMEA4952261) | chicken gut metagenome | biome: Broiler Chicken; feature: Gastrointestinal Tract; material: Caecum | place: Ireland | collected 2018 | study: Broiler... | reverse complement strand
GTGGGGAACAGCAGCACGTCCCGGATGCTGGCGGAATTGGTCAGCAGCATCACCAGGCGGTCAATGCCGTAGCCGATACCGCCCGTGGGGGGCATACCGATTTCCAGTGCATTGAGGAAGTCCTCGTCGGTGTGGTTGGCTTCTTCGTCACCCTGGGCCAGCAGCTTCTCCTGCTCGGCAAAACGCTTGCGCTGGTCAATGGGGTCGTTGAGCTCGGAATAGGCGTTGCACATCTCCCGGCCATAAATGAAGAGCTCAAACCGCTCCACATACTCGGGCTTGTCGGGCTTGCGCTTGGTCAGGGGGGAGATCTCCACCGGGTGGTCCATAATGAAAATGGGCTGGATCAGGTGCTCCTCCACATACTCCTCAAAGAACAGGTTCAGGATGTCCCCCTTGGTGTGGCGGGCCTCATAGTGGATGCCCTTTTCATCCGCCAGCTTTTTGGCGGCTTCGGTGTCGGGAATCTGGTCGAAATCCACGCCGGCATACTTCTTCACCGCGTCCACCATGGTCATGCGCTCAAAGGGCTTGCCCAAATCAATCATGGCCTCGGCATAGGGGATCAAAGTGGTGCCGCAGACCTTCTGGGCCACATGGCGGAACAGGTTCTCCGTCAAATCCATCATGCCGTGATAGTCGGTGTAGGCCTGATACAGCTCCATCAGGGTGAACTCCGGGTTGTGGCGGGTATCCACGCCCTCGTTGCGGAACACCCGGCCAATTTCATACACCCGCTCCAGGCCGCCTACAATGAGCCGCTTCAGATACAGCTCCAGGGAAATCCGCAGCTTTACATCCTCGTCCAGGGCGTTGTAGTGGGTCTCAAAGGGGCGGGCAGCCGCGCCGCCGGCATTGGACACCAGCATGGGGGTTTCCACCTCCATAAAGCCCTGGCTGTCCAGGAAGTTGCGGATCTCCCGCAGAATGGCGGAGCGCTTGATGAAGGTATCCCGGACTTCCGGGTTGACAATCAAATCCACATAGCGCTGGCGGTACCGGGTATCCGTATCCGTGAGGCCGTGGAACTTCTCCGGCAGGGGCTTGAGGCTCTTGCTCAGCAGGGTCACCTCAGAAGCCTTGACGCTGAGCTCCCCTTTCTTGGTGCGGAACACCTCGCCCTTGACGCCGATGAGGTCGCCGATGTCCAGCTTTTTAAAGGCGGCGTATGCCTCGTCGCCAATGAGGTCGCGGCGGACATACAGCTGGATGGAGCCGCTCTTATCCTGCAAATCGGCAAAGCTGGCCTTGCCCATCACCCGCTTGCTCATCATACGGCCGGCCACGCACACCTGGTCGCCGCTGTCCTGTTCCGGCTCCAAGGCCGCATATTTCTCCCGGATGGGCGCAGCATGGTTGTCTACCGGGTAGCTGGTCAAACGGAAGGGGTCCTGGCCAGCTTCCTGCAGCTGGGCCAGCTTGTCCCGGCGGATCTGCAAAAGCTCGTTGAGATCCTGTTCCTGGGCGGATGCCCGATTGGTTTCACTCATGGGGGATTCATTCCTTTCAAAAAATTTCCTTCTTTTCCCACGCATCAAAGGCCCCTATCGGGGCCTTCTCTCCTAAAAAAACAGGGGTGGGTATTACCCGCACCCCCTGCCGGGCGGACCCGGCTGCTTATTTTGCAATTCCCACTACGCGATAACGCATGGTGCCGGCAGGGACTTCCACATCCACCGTATCGCCCACCTGGTGGCCCAGCAGGGCTTTGCCCACGGCGGATTCATCGGAAATGCGGCCCTCCCGGGGGTTGGCCTCGTTGGAGCCCACGATTTTATATTCTTTGCTCCGCACGTTCCCATCGGGGCCGGTGATCTCCAGCTCGATGCGGGAACCAATGTGGATATTTTCGTTGTTCAGGTCCTCTTCGTTGATGAGTTTTACATTTTTGAGCATGACCTCAATATCGGCAATACGGGCTTCCATAATGGCCTGCTCGTTTTTGGCCTCGTCATACTCGCTGTTCTCCGAAAGGTCGCCGAAGGACAGGGCCACTTTGATTTTCTCGGCCACTTCTTTCCGGCGCACGGACTTGAGGTAGTCCAGCTCTTTTTCCAGAGCTTCCAGGCCTTCCTGGGTTAAAATAATCTCTTTTACTGCCATCTATGGTACCACCTTTTCGCTTTACTGATTGGAACAATGCTCTTATTATAATAATTCTGCCTCAGGATGTCAATAAAAAATCCGTGAACGGCAGGCGAAAAACCGCATAGCGCCGGGAAAAATCATTCTTCTGCCGAATCGCTCCCCGACGTCTGGGAAGGGGCCTGCTGCTCCTCGGTGCCCGGGACCTGCTGCACCTGGGCGCCCTGCTCAATGAGGGCGGTCACCGCCGTCTGCATCTGGGGGTCCTCCCGGGGGTCCAGCATCCCCCGCAGCAGCACCTGCTTTTGCAGGATGCTCAATTCTACTTCCCGGTCCGGCGCCACCCCCTGGCCATACAGGGAGTTCCCCTGGGCGTCCACATAGTAGCCCACTGTGAGAATCACAGCGGAGCCGTCAGACAGGGGCAGCGTCTCCTGGCGGGAGGCCGCCCCAGCGGTGGCGGCGCCCACCAGCACCGCCGCTTTGCCGTCCCGCATGGCGGCAGCCATGACCTCGGCGGCCCCATAGGTGGTGTCATCCGCCACCACCGCCAAAGGCAGGGCCAGCCGCTGGCTGCCTGCGGTGAATTCCACCACGGTCTCCTCGCTGCTGTTTACATACTGGGCCACGTTCCCCGCCGGCAGGAACTGCTGAAAGGCCTCCACCATATGGGCCACGCTGCCGCTGGTATTCCCCCGCAAATCCAGCACAATGCCGCAGACCCCCTGCTCCTGCAGGGCAGACACCGCTTCCTCCACTTCTTGGGCGGTTTCCTCGGTAAAACTGCCCACCGTGATGCAGCCCACGTTCCCGTTGATAATGTCCCAGTCAATGCTGGAATCCTCATAGGCCCGGCGCTCCAAAGTGAATTCCAGGGGCTCTGTCACCTCTTCGGTGACGGTTTTCCCGTCCCGCTCCACTTCCTGCTCCCCGGTGCGCAGAATCCGCAGGGTAATCTCGCTGCCGGCGGCGCCGCTGAGCCGGGTCAAAGCCTCCCCATAGGTGATGCGGATGACCTCGCTGCCGTCTACAGCCACAATCACATCCCCATTGCGGATGCCCGCCTCTTCTGCGGAGGAGCCGGGGAGCACCTCCACCACTTCCATATTGCCGTCCTCGTCCTGGATGGTGCGCACGCCTACGCCGATGTTTTCTTCCGCGCTGCCCTGCTGGAGAATCCGATACCGCTCCGCCGAAAGATACTGGGCGTTGGCGTCTCCCAGGCCGGCCACATAGCCCTCGCAGATGCCGTCCTTCAAGGCGGTTTCATCCAGCGTGCCCACGGCGTCCTGGCGGACCTTCTGGTCAATTTCGTTGAGCTTGGCATACATGGCCTGACGCTCGTTGACGTCGGCCACCTTGCTGTTAAACCGCTCCATGGCATAGAGATAAGTCAGGGAAACCGTCACCGCCGCTGCCATGGCTGCCAATGCCACTGCCGTCCCAATGGAAACTTTTTTCATATCCGCATCGTCCTCTCTGGTACTTGATAAAATCCAGGCTGGGGGAACGCAAAAGCAGGGGCAGGAGGCCCTTTTCCGGGGTTTCCGGAAAGCCCCCTGTCCCTGGCAACAGGTCAATAGGGTTTATACATAGCTGCTGGGGTTCACCGGCGTGCCGTAATGGCGAATCTCAAAGTGCAGATGCGCGCCATAGGATTGGCCGGTATTGCCCACATAGCCGATTACCTGGCCCTTGGTCACATAAGAGCCGGTGCTCACCGTCAAAGCGCTGCAATGGGCATACATGGTGGAATAGCCGTTGCCGTGGTCCAAGTCCACGCAATAGCCATAGCGGTTGTGGGAGTTGGCCGCGCTGCCGAAGCCGGCAAACACCACATAGCCGGAATCCGACGCCACAATGGGCTGGCCGTAAATGCCGCCGCCGGAAATATCCAGGCCCTTGTGGCCGGAATGGAAGCCCTGGGTAATGGCGCCGTAATAGCCGGGCACAGGCCACATGAACTGGCCGGTACCGTCTACAGGCTCATTGCTGCCGGTGTTCCCCCCGGAGGAACCGCCGGAGCCATTGGAATCGTCCCCGCTGCTCTGGGAAGCATAGTAATCCGCATACCACTGGTCCAGGTCTGCCTGGGCCTGCTGCATCTCTTCGCTGAGGGAAGCATTTTCCTCTTCCAGCTCTTTCTGCTGCCGCTCCAAATCCGTCAGGAGGGAATCGGCCTCTTCCATCAGGGTGGTCAGCTGGTTCTGGCTGTCCTGGAGCTTGGTGCGGCTGTCCGTCAATTCCGCCTTATTGCTCTCAATCTCCGCCTTCTGGCCAGCCACTTCTTCCATTTCGGTTTTCAGGGTATTCATCAATTCCGTATCGTGCTCGGTAACCGCCTGCATAATCTGGGTCTTGCGCAGCAAATCCGAGACGTTTTCCGCATTGAGGATAATCTCCAGCGTGGAGGCCTCCCCGGCCTTATACAAGGCGCAGAGACGCTCCTTGAGCTTTTCATAATTGGCGTCAATGGAAGCCTGCTTGTCGGCAATCTCCGCTTCCTTTTCCGTGATTTGGTCATTGAGGGCGTTGATCTCCAGGTTATAGGAGTCAATTTCCTGCTGGACCGTTTCAATCTGGGCGTTGAGGGTTTCCTTATACTCCGCCTGCTTTTGGGTATCTTCCTTCAGCGCGTTCAGCTTCTCGTCGTTTTCGGCCTTTTGGCTTTCCAGCTCCTGCTGGCGGTCCTGGAGTTCCGACAGAGTGGAGGCTGCCGACACCGGCGTCCCCGCCTGATAGGGAACGGAGACCCAGGCCACCGCCCCTGCCAGCAGCAGGGCGCAGACCGTCCTGGCTGCCCGCTTTACAAACTTTTTTGTTCTGCTCTTAAAGACCAACAAGTTCGCTGCCTCCCTTGCGAAGATATTTTCCAATGGAAATTGCGCCGCCCACTGCGCCGAAAGCAGCGCCGGCTATCACAAACACCAGGGTATAGGGCAAAATCAGATCCGTTACCGGGATGGGCACAAAGAAGGCCGCAATCCCCGTGATGACCTGCATCACGCTGTTATAGAGGAGCAGCAGCAGGACGCTGGCCAAAATGCCGGCCACCAGCCCGATGACAATGCCCTCTACCACAAAGGGCCAGCGCACAAACCAGTTGGTAGCGCCCACGGACTTCATAATGCTGATCTCCATCCGCCGGGAATACATGGTCACCCGGATGGTGTTGGCGATAATAAACAGGGAAACGATTCCCAAAAGGAGCACAATCCAGAAGCCCACCATGGAAACCAGGTTGTCCAGGGACGTGAGCTTGTCGGCAATATCCGAGTAGTCGGTAATCTGGTCCACGCCCTCTACCTGCCGGATGGCTGCGATGGTCTCATCATATTTTGTCAGGTCCGTCATGGAAATATCATAGGCGTCCGGCAGGAAGTTGTCGCTGCCGGAAAGGCCTTCCAGCACCGTACCGTCGTCCCCCAGCAGCTCCATCATTCTTTCCAGGGCCTCGTCCTTGGGGACAAACTCGCAGGTTTCGATATTGTCCAAACGCCGCAGTTCCTCGCCCACCTGGACCGATTCCAAAGTAGGCATGTCCTCTTTCAGGTATACGGTAATATTATTGTTGCCTTCAATGGCCTCCATGGCCAGGCTGATGCTGGAAGAAAACAGCGTGGCCGCGCCGGTGAGGATCAGGCACGAAACCAGCACGATAATGGAAGCGATGGTCATGGTGCGGTTCCCCTTCAGGTTCCGCAGGCCCTCTTTCAGCAAATAAGTGAAATTATACAGCTTCATCAGGCATCCTCCTTTCCCGGCTTCGCCGCCGCAGCAGGAGCTTCTCCTGGGGATTTCCGGGCGCTGTCCGCCACCACCTGGCCGTCGTGGATCTGCACCACCCGGCGGTGGAAATGCTTGACCAGGTTGTGCTCGTGGGTCACCATGAGCACCGTTGTGCCCCGGCGGTTGATCTCACTGAGCAGGTCCACAATCTCATAAGAAAGGGCCGGGTCAATATTGCCGGTGGGCTCGTCGGCGATAATCATTTCCGGGTTATTCACCAGGGCGCGGGCCAGGCTCACACGCTGGCGCTCGCCGCCGGAAAGCTCTGCCGGGAGGCACTTGGCCTTATTCTGCAGCCCCACCAGCCCCAAGATATAGGGCACCCGTTTCCGGATATTTTTCGGGGCCGCGCCCACCACGTGCATGGCAAAGGCCACGTTTTCATACACGGTCATGGTATCAATCAAGCGGAAATCCTGGAACACAATGCCCATGGTCCGGCGCAGATAGGGAATATCCCGGTTGCGCAGGGTGGAGAGCTTTTTGCCATTGACGATAATCTCGCCGGAATTGGCCCTTTCCTCTCCCATAATCAGCTTCAAAAACGTACTTTTACCGGCTCCCGAGGAGCCCACAATGAATACAAACTCTCCCTTATCCACCTTCAGGCTCACATTTTGCAGAGCCTTTGTCCCGTTGGAATAGGTTTTGGAGACATTCTGAAATTCGATCACACTTGTCCCTCCTGTCCTCAAATCACATACGGTATCTACACTTCCCGGCGACAGTCACCGGCCGGCCTATTTCCGGAATTCGACTACTTACAACAAGAGCTGCCGCTATAAAACGCAAAAATAAAAGCGCTTATCCGGCAGTACGTTCACATAATACCAACGGGCAGCGCTTTTATAATTCTTTTAAAGAATAAATTTGTAATAATTTTGTAATCTTTTGCGGGATTTCCCCATTCTCCCGGGTTTTTTAGAATTTCACCGGGTTGGAGGAGAGGTATTTCTTAACCATCAGGGCCACCTTAAACACAATGGCGTCCTCAAACTCCCGCAGGTCCAGGCCGGTGATCTTCTTGATCTTCTCCAGGCGGTAGACCAGGGTGTTGCGGTGGACAAACAGCTTCCGGGAAGTCTCGGAAACGTTCAGGTTGTTCTCAAAGAACCGCTGGATAGTGAACAGGGTCTCCTGGTCCAGGGACTCGATGGAACCGCGCTTAAAGACTTCCTTCAGGAACATATCGCACAGGGTGGTGGGCAGCTGATAAATCAAACGGGCAATTCCCAGGTTGTCATAGCTGACGATGGGGCGCTCGGTATCGAAGACCTTGCCCACTTCCAGGGCCACCTGGGCCTCCTTAAAGGAACGGGCCAAATCCTTAATGCCCGTCACCATGGTGCCGATACCCACCACGCAGTGGGTGTAGAACTCGCTGGAAAGGGTGTCCACAATGGAGCCGGCCAGCTTGTCCAGGTCCTTGGGCTCAATGCCGGGACGGACTTCCTTCACCAGGGCAATGTCCGACTCGTTGATGTTGATGACGAAATCCTTGCTCTTATCGGGGAACAGGTTCTGCACCACATCATAGGCGGAAATGTCCGTTTTGTTGGTAATCTTAATCAGCATGCACACGCGGCTCACGTCGGAATTGAAACGGAGCTCCCGGGCCTTGAGATAAATATCGCCGGGCAGGATGTTATCCAGAATCACGTTCTTGATAAAGTTGCCGCGGTCGTACTTTTCATCGTAATACTGCTTGATGCTGCTCAGGGAGATGGCCAGCAGGTTTGCATAACGGGCAGCTTCCGGGTCATTGCCGGAAACAAAGACCGCATATTCCGGGCGGGGACGGTTTCCAAAAGAATGGTAGGTGTAGCCGTTGACCACAAAAGCATCCGGAGAAGCCATTGATTCAGCGGTCACGCTCTCATTTACCTCGCCGATGCGTCCCAACTCACTGCACGCAATAATCACGGAAGTTTCGTCAATGACGCCAATAGTACGGTCGATAGCGTCACGCATCTGATGGATGACGCCCTGAAACAATCTGTTCGACATAGATTTTCCCTCACTTTATTCAATAAAATCGCCGGTGCATGTACGGCGCTGCCAGTAGGCCCACGCCTGTGGTTTGCCGTTTTGATAGGCAGCTTTCAACCTTTCCCGCTTGCCCCAAGCTGTCAGAGCCAGCGGAGACAAAACCTCTATTTACATTCTACATAAATTCAGCCGAAATATCAACAGGGAAATAGACGATTTTTTAAATAATTTATGATTACTGGGCACAGCGCCCCCGGAAAGCCCCGGAATTGCCGGATTTTTCGGGATTTTTGCCCAAGCCCTTGTGGAGAAATTCCCCCTGCTTCCGGCCCCAAAAAGGCGGCGATTTCCATAAAATGCCGGAAAAACGCAAAATTCCCGGGAGCGCTCAGCGCTCCCGGGAACCGGTTGATTATGTTAAGACAGTCGGCTTCCCTTAGTTCAGGATGGTCTTCTCCGTCTCTTTATCGAACACGTGCATCTTGCGCAGGTCGAAAGCGATCTTTACGCGGTCGCCGGGCTTTGCGGTGGAAGCAGGATCCACGCGGGCGGTGATAGCGTTGCCTTCGCAGTTCAGATACAGATAGGTCTCAGCGCCCATCAATTCGGTAACTTCCACGTCAGCCTCTGCGATGCCGTCAGAAACCTTTGCCAGGAAATCAGGCTCGTCATGCACGTCCTCAGGACGGATGCCGAACACAACATCCTTGCCCACATAGCTGGCCAGGTCGGTGCCGGCAGCCTTGTTGGCGGGAACCTTAATGGTGCAGTTGCCGAAGGTCAGGGTCAGGTCATTGCCGGCCTTGCCAACAACAGCATCGATAAAGTTCATTTGGGGAGAGCCCATGAAGCCGGCCACGAACTCGTTGCAGGGGAAGTCATACAGGTTTTGAGGGGTATCCACCTGCTGAATGAAGCCGTCCTTCATAACCACGATGCGGTCGCCCATGGTCATAGCTTCGGTCTGGTCGTGGGTAACGTAGATAAAGGTGGTGCCCAGTCTCTTGTGCAGCTTGGCGATCTCGGTTCTCATCTGGGCACGCAGCTTAGCGTCCAGGTTGGAAAGAGGTTCGTCCAGCAGGAACACCTTGGGGTCACGGACGATAGCACGGCCCAGGGCAACACGCTGTCTCTGGCCGCCGGAAAGAGCCTTGGGCTTTCTGTCCAGCAGGTGGGAGATGTCCAGGATACGGGCAGCTTCTTCTACACGGCGCTTGATCTCATCCTTGGGGGTCTTGCGCAGCTTCAGGCCGAAAGCCATGTTGTCATACACGGTCATGTGGGGATACAGAGCGTAGTTCTGGAACACCATTGCGATATCGCGGTCCTTGGGGGCCACATCGTTTGCCAGGGTGTCGCCGATATACAGTTCGCCCTTGCTGATCTCTTCCAGACCAGCGATCATTCTCAGAGTCGTGGATTTGCCGCAGCCGGAAGGACCGACCAGAATGATGAATTCTTTATCGGCAATATCCAGGTTGAAGTCGGTTACGGCTGTTACGCCGCCGGCATAGATTTTGTAGACATTTTTCAAAGTTACACTTGCCATAATGAACCTCCTGAAGACTGTTTGTTTAAATTGACCCTACACATTCCTATGTATTACTGACACGGGAATTTGCTATAAACAGTATAGCAGAAATTGAGAAAAGAAAATAGACTGGATTTACCCAAACTTTCGGTTTGTTGTTTATGAAAATCTTCTAAAAGCCAAAGGATTCCCGAAGATTTGGTGCAAGTTGCTATAAAAAGATGAGTTCCCGCTCCTTCTCTGTCAATTCCCGGATTTCCCCGGGCTTCAGGGAAGGGTCCAGCCAAAGGCCGCCCACCCGCAGGCGGCGCAGCTGAAGGACGGTTTTCCCCCGGGCGGCAAACATGCGCTTTACCTGATGGAACTTCCCTTCGCAGACCTCCACCCGGGCTGTGTTCCCCTCTTGCGGCAGATGGAGCCGGGCGGGCAGGCAGGTAAAGTCCTTGAGGGGGATCCCCTTGGCAAAGGCCTCCACATCCGCTTCCTCCGCCGGGGCGTCCAGCACCGCCTCATAGAGCTTGTACACATGGCTTTTGGGGGAAATCACCCGGTGGACCCAGTCGCCGTCATCGGTAAGGAGCAGCAGGCCGGTGGTATCCTTGTCCAGCCGGCCGGCGGGGAACAGCCCCCGGCACCGCAAAGGCTCCGGCAGCAGGTCCACCACCGTGGGGGTGCGGGGGTCCCGGGCAGCGGAAAGGACCCCGGCCGGCTTATTCATCATCAGGTAAAGGTGTTTCTTCACCGTCACCGGCTTCCCTTCCAGACACACTGCATCGGTCTCCGGATCGGTCTTCTGCTCCGGCCGGCGGACGACCTCCCCGTTGACCTGCACCAGCCCCCGGCGGATCCACTGTCCCACTTCTTTCCGGCTTCCCAAGCCCTGGGAGGCCAGTATTTTATCCAGCCGCTCCTGCGCCATGTTTCTCACTTCTTTCCGCTTCCTGTTTTGGGCAACGTCTCTATTATAGCGTAAAACCTACAGGAAACGCAAAGGTTTTTTGTCGAATTTGAGCCTTATTTGAAAATCGTCAACCTGCCCAAAGGTACAATGGCTTTTCCGTTGCCTCTCACCAAAACCTGGAGCCATCTCCAAAAAAGGGCCCTCTGGGCCGGCTCAATCCACCGGCCAGGCATCTGCGGGAATCTCTGAGGAAGCTTCCGGCTGGGCCTCTGCCGCGCCGCTCTCCGCCGGGGAAGCCGCTGCCTGTTCCGCGCTGCCGCCGGAACCGTCAAACCCCGTCATAAAGCCGTTTAGGGCCGTGGAGCTGATGTCCCCGCCCACTACCTGCCCCTCATACACCAGCAGCACCGCCCGGACCTCCTCCATGGGGTCAGGGTAATTGGTCACCCGGTAAATCCACTGCTTGCAGGTCTGGCCCGCATAGGGCAGCAGGTCCATGCCCTGCTCCTGCTGTAACTGGTTGTACCGGGTATACACCTGGTCAAACTCCTCGGGGATCTCCACCTCCCGGATCTCCAGGGGTTCGGCCTCCACCTCCCAGCCAAACTGCTCCAAAAACGCAATGCGTTCATCTGCGGTGGCCGCCGCCGTATTCAGGGAATTCTCCGGGGCGGGGCTTCCTTTGGGAACCAGCCACACCGCCGTCACAGTGACTACCGCCGCGGCTCCCAAAGCCAGCAGCCGCTTTTTGGTGGGCTTCCCAGATTTTTTCGCAGATTCCTTCACGGATTTCTCCATAGGCTCTTTCACGGGCTCCCCCTCTCTTTCCTTCTGAAAGATTCTTTTTGGGAAACTATATGCGCCCATACCGGAGGTTATGTCCCGGTATGGGCGCAGACAAAAAGGAAACCCCCAACGGCTGTGCACGGGCCGCTGAGGGTTCCTCTTGAGAAAGGATCTTCAATCAGAAGGAAATTCTGAACTCACACGCTTCGCTTTATGCTCTGTTCTTTCTGCGGATGATCACGAAGGCGCCGGCGGAGGTCAGCAGCAGGGCCAAGGCGGCCAGAGCGAAGGTGGTGTCGCCGGTGCCGGGCTGCTCTCCCGGCGTTTTCCAGGTATTGGTCACCGTAAAGGTATTGCCGGACTGGCTCACAGAAGCCTGGTAGCCATTGGGCACCTGGGCCTCTTCCGCCTGCCAGGTGTGGCCGGGGGTATCTTCCCAGGTATAGGTCCAGTGGTTATTGGCGTTGAGGGTGACGGTCTCCACCAACTGGCCGTCCCGCAAGAGACGGATGGCAACCGAACCCGGCCGGTCGTCGGCGTCATCGCCCTTCCACACCTTTTTCACCTGATAGGACACCGGCTCTTCTTCCACCGGCTCTTGGTCAGACTTCACCTGGGACAGGACGCTGCCGCCGGAAACAATCACCAAAAACGGCACCGGCGTATAGCGGATGCCATTGCTCACCGCCGCATTGCCGTCCACCAGATAGAGGCCGTCCTCCAGGCCGGAGAAGGTCAGGGAGCCCCCCGAGATCTCGCCCCGGACCTCCGGGGAAATGCCTGCGGCGTGGGAGGCCAGCTCCAAGGCGGCGCTCCGCCAGCTATCGCCGGGCACCTCCACGAAAAGCCCCGCAAAGTCTCCCACCAGGGTGTAGCTGCCGTCAATGCCGGGGCTGGCGTCAGCCACCCGGTAAACCCGGAACTCCGCCCCGGAACAAGGGTATTGCAATGTCAGGGAGTTTCCCCCTGCAGCACTGGCCACGGCGCCAAACGGAACCAGCAGCACCGTCAAAAGCAGCAGTGCCAGCGACCTGAAAAAGAGCTTAGTTTTCTTCATGGGAACCCCCTTCTTTCACTTTCTTTTGCTTTCTGCGCCGCCAATACGCCCGCAGGCCCCGGAGGGCCAGCAAGGGCAGCACAAAGAACGAAATATACAGCGCGCCGTTTCCCTGGGCGGGAATCCGGCTGAGGCTTTCACCCTCGGTTTCCTGATCGTCCACCCGCACGCCCCGCACCAAAAGCCGGTGGGTGTTGATGCCGTAGGGGGTGCAGGTATACAGGGTAACGTAATCCTTGCCCTCTACGATTTGCAAAGCGCTGGTATCCTCCGGCACCGTAACCAGAATCTGATCCACCTGATAGGTCAAAGTCCGGTCAAGGATTTGCAGGGAGAACCGGTCGCCCAGCTTCAGCTTATCCAAGTCGGTGAACATTTTGGCCTTTACCAGCCCGTTGTGGGCCGTGAGGACACAATGGGTGCTTTCGCCGCCGGTAGGCAGGCTGGTCCCCAGCCAATAGCCAGCGCCGGACTGCAGGGCCCGCTCCCCGGTGCCCTGATAAATGGGCAGATACACATCAATGGCGGGAATATCGATATACCCCATCATGCCGGTTCCCAGGGGGTTGAGCAGGTGAAAGACCTCCTCTTCTTCCTGGGTGGAAATTCCAAAGAGGGTGGCCCCCTGCTCTGCTAACTGGCGGTTATATGCTTCCGCAGCCTCCCACAGCTCGGAATAATCTTCCGGGGCGGCTTCGGTGACCTGGTTATACTGTTCAATTTCCTGTTCGGCCTGCCAGCGGTAAAACAGGTCGCTGGCGGTTGGATAGAGCACCACGCACAGGCCGGCTACCAAAAGAAGCACGACCAACACCGTGGATGCGCGGGGTTTTCGTTTCATTCTGCCAAGGCCTTTCCAAGTATTGTGATAACAATTGTATTATACCACACACCAAAGGGAAGTTCCATACCCAAAAGCCAAAAGGCGGAGGAAAAGACTTCCTCCGCCCGGGCAGGCCGGGAAAGCCCAAAATATCCCGGCTATTTCGTTAGGTTTTTAGGGGAATCAAGCCGCATTGCGGGCTCTCTTCTTCCGGGAAATCACAAAGATTACGCCAGCGGTAGCGATGAGCGCGCCGCCCACAATGGAGAACA
>ERZ1643246.3552-NODE-3552-length-13238-cov-10.275810_pt1 | contig 13238 bp, 10 predicted proteins | sample MGYA00579265_ERZ1643246 | MGnify/ENA primary metagenome ERZ1643246 (study PRJEB29033, sample SAMEA4952261) | chicken gut metagenome | biome: Broiler Chicken; feature: Gastrointestinal Tract; material: Caecum | place: Ireland | collected 2018 | study: Broiler... | reverse complement strand
AGGGATTTTCAGGATTTGAAGCTGTCAGCCCTGGGCATGGGCGCCATGCGCCTGCCGGTAGTGGAGGGCGACGACGCCCGCATTGACGTGCCGGCGGCTCAGGCCATGGTGGACTATGCCATGGAGCACGGCGTGAACTACTACGATACGGCGTGGGGCTATCACAACGGCCAGTCGGAGCTGGTAATGGGGGAGGCTTTGAAAAAGTATCCCCGGGACAGCTTCTATCTGGCCACCAAGTTCCCCGGCTATGACCTTTCCAACATGGATAAGGTCCAGAAAATTTTTGAAAAGCAGCTGGAAAAATGTCAGGTGGAGTACTTTGACTTTTACCTCTTCCACAACGTGTGCGAGATGAACATCGACGCTTATCTGGACCCCAAGTACGGCATTTACGATTATTTGGTCAGCCAGAAAAAGGCCGGCCGGATTCGTCACCTGGGCTTCTCCGCTCACGGCAGCTATGACGTGATGAAGCGCTTTTTGGAGGCCTATGGCAAGGATATGGAGTTCTGCCAAATCCAGCTCAACTATCTGGATTGGAGCTTCCAGGATGCCAAGGCGAAGATGGAGCTGCTGGCGGAATACCATCTCCCAGTGTGGGTCATGGAGCCTCTGCGCGGCGGCCGTCTTTCCAAGCTGACTGAGGAGGAAGAGGCCAAGCTCCGTGCCCTGCGCCCTGATGAGACAGTGCCTGCTTGGGCGTTCCGGTTCCTGCAGTCCCTGCCCCAGGTGACTGTGACCCTTTCCGGTATGTCCAACATGGAGCAGATGCAGCAGAACATCCAGACCTTTGAGGAGGACAAGCCTCTGAACCAGACGGAAATGGACGCCCTTCTCTCCATGGCCGATGAAATGGTGAAGAAAATTGTCCTGCCCTGCACCGCCTGCCATTACTGCGTGAGCCATTGCCCCCAGGGGCTGGACATTCCCGAATTGCTCTCCCTGTATAATGAGCACTGCTTTACCCAGGGCGGCTTTATCGCGCCTATGGCCCTGTCGGCCGTGCCCCAGGAGAAGCTGCCCAGCGCCTGCATTGGATGCCGGAGCTGCGAGGCCGTATGTCCCCAGCAGATTAAGATTTCGGAGGCCATGGCGGACTTTGCCCAGAAGCTGGGAATGTAAGGCCGAAAGGGAGCCGATTGTTTACAGGAGGAAATTGTATGGAATATCGGAAGCTGCCCAAGGGCAGTGAGCAGATCAGCATTTTGGGATTGGGGAACAGTTCCCTGGGCGGCGCCGGGGAAAAGGAAGCGGAAGCCACGGTGACCATGGCCCTGGAAAATGGCATCAACTACTTTGACATGGCAGCTGGGGATGCCGCTCCCTTCCCGGTGTACGGCAGGGCCGTGGCCGGCGGCCGGGAGAAGGTCTATTTCCAGGTGCATTTCGGCGCGGATTACCGCACGGGGAAATACGGCTGGACCCTGGATTTGGAGGAGGTCAAGCGCTCCATTGACTGGCAGCTGAAATCCCTGAAAACCGACTACATCGATTTCGGCTTTATCCACTGCATTGACGAGGAGGCCGATTTGGAAAAGTTCATTGCCCACGGCACCCTGGAATATATCCGCGACCTGCAAAAGCAGGGCGTGGTGCGCCATATCGGGATGTCCTCCCACACCCCCTCTGTGGTGCAGAAGGTGTTGGACATGGAGATTCTGGATATGCTCATGTTCAGCATCAACCCGGGCTATGACTACCGCCACGGGGAATACGCCATCGGCGAGGTGGACGAACGCCAGGCCCTGTACCGCCGGTGCGAATCTCTGGGCGTGGGCATCTCCGTCATGAAGGCCTTCAGCGGCGGGCAGCTCCTCAGCGCGGAGACTTCCCCCTTCCATCAGGCCCTGACCGAGTACCAGTGCATCCAGTACGCGTTGGATAAGCCCGGTGTCATTACGGTGCTCCCCGGCGTGCGGAACCGGGCGGACTTGCAGCGGATTCTGGGCTTTTTGCAGGCCACCCCGGAGGAGCGGGACTACTCCATCCTGGGCACCTTTGCCCCTCAGGATGCCGAGGGCGTGTGCGTCTATTGCAATCACTGCCAGCCCTGCCCGGCGGGTTTGGATATGGGCCTTATCAATAAATACTATGATTTGGCCCGGGCCGGGGATGCGCTGGCAAAAAATCACTATGCCAATCTGGAGAAAAAGGCCTCGGACTGTGTGTCCTGCGGCCACTGCGATGCCCGCTGTCCCTTCCATGTAGGCCAGGTGCAGCGGATGCAGGAAATCCAAAGCTATTTCGGCGAATAAACATGATAAAATAGAGAGAACCCCCGGCAAGCCCGAAAACAGGCCGCCGGGGGTTTGGTTTTGCTTCGATTTGTTTAGAATTGAAAGACAATATCCCGGTCTTTCAATTTTGCGCCGTTGTGGGTGGAAATCTGGACGTTGTCGGGCTGAGGGTCAATGCGGAGCTGCCGGTTAAACTGGACGCCGCCCAAGCTGTCCTCGTGGCCGTACACCACGCTGATTTCATTGGGAGCGCTGTCCTGGGATTTGTAAGCCCGGAGATACCCCACGCCCTGATATACGCCTTTCCCTTTGCAGAAATCGCCGAAGCCATCAAAGCCGTAACCAGTCCAGCCGGCGCTGCAAGCGGAACCCAAAGCGCCGCAGAATGCCCAGTTTTCACCGGACTTTTCGTAGAGGGATAAATCCTGCTCGCCAGGGACAACTCTCCACCCTTCCGGCAGGGAAAACCCGAAAACATCTCCCGCAATATGGCGGTCATCCTGCCACTGAAAGACGGGATAAAAGGCGTACACCTCATCGCCTTCATAGGTTCCCCCGCGAAAAACCACGGTGCTCACCGAGAAGCTTTCCGAAGGAAGGGAAGAGGTGACAATAAAGGGGATGCAGTCCTCCGAGGTTTCGGTCTCTACGCTTACAAATTCTTGAGGAGTTTCCGGAGCCGTTTCCCAAATCACCTGCTTCAGGCTGTCGTCCAGACTGTCAATAGTCTCCTGAGGCATCCCGGTTTCCAATAAATAGACATCGGCTTCCGGGGAGTCTGGAACAACCTCCGGGGCCGGGGAGCAGGCAGTCAGTCCCAGCAGAAGCAGGGCTGTAAAAACGGCAGCCGTTTTTCGCAAACAGGGTAACGGATGTTTCATCCATCATCCCTCCTTTATGATATTGGCGCGCGGCTTCTTTCAAAGCCCTCAGCGCGTCTATTTTCCTTTTGAATGGTTCTCTTTTTCTTCCTGGTACATGGGAACCGCCCCCGCTTCTTTTTGTAGTTCACTTTTATTCTATCATATTTTTCCAAAACAATCTATTTGCGTTTTGTATGATTTTCTGTTTTTTTATTCAACACGCCGTCTAAATAGATAAAATCACAATATCCGCCGGGAAAAGCACAGTTTCAGAAAATCGAACTTCTTTAGCAAAAAACAGGGGAGAGCAGCCCGAAAGCCACTCTCCCCTGATAAAAGCGATCAACCAATTACCGCTTCAAATCCTCGGAAAAGAACTTGTTATGGATGGAGGACACAGCCTTGTCGGCGTCCTCTGCCGCGATGAGCACGGAAATCTTGATTTCGCTGGTGGAAATCATCTGAATGTTGATGTTGGCCTCGAACATGGCGTCGAACATATCCGCCGCCACGCCGGGATGGCTCTCCATGCCGGCGCCCACAATGGACACCTTGGCCACGTTTTCATCGTACACCACACCGGAAGCCCCCAGAGCCTCGGCATAGGGATTGAGCATTTCGATAGCTTCCTTCAGATTGTCCTCGCCCACAGTGAAGCTGATGTCCTTGGTGCCGTTGCGGCCCACAGACTGCAGAATAATATCCACGTTGATGTTCTTGGCTGCCAGCTTGGAGAAGATCTTAAAGGCCAGGCCGGGACGGTCCGGCACACCCATAATCGAAATACGGGCGATATTTTCGTCCTTTGCTACGCCGCTGATGAGCATCTTTTCCACTTTTGTTTCCTCCTTCACGATTGTACCCGGAACTCTGGTAAGGCTGGAGAGCACTTCCAGTTCGATATTGTATTTCTTTGCCATTTCCACAGAGCGGTTGTTGAGCACCTGGGCGCCCAGCGTTGCCAGCTCCAACATTTCATCATAGGAGATGGTGGAGAGCTTTTTGGCCCCCGGCACCTTGCGGGGGTCGGCGGTGAACACGCCCTCTACATCGGTGAAAATCTGGCACAGGTCTGCATGGAGCACCGCTGCAATAGCCACTGCGCTGGTGTCGGAACCGCCGCGGCCCAGGGTGGTCATGTCGTCATAGCGGTTCAGGCCCTGGAAGCCGGTGACTACCACAATGTTCTTCTTGTCCAGCTCCTTGCGGATGCGGTCGGGAATCACCCGCTTAATGCGGGCGTTGCCATAGGCGGAGGTGGTGACGAACCCGGCCTGCCAGCCCAGCAGGGAAACCACCGGGAAGCCCATTTTTTCAATGGCCATGGCCAGCAGGGAGGCGGACATCTGCTCGCCGGCGGTGAGGAGCATATCCATTTCCCGCTTGGAGGCGTCGGGATTGATTTCCTTGGCCTTGGCGATGAGGTCGTCGGTGGTGTCGCCCTGGGCGGAAACCACCACTACCAGGTCATTGCCCTCCTTATATTTGCTGGTGACAATGTCAGCTACATTGAAAACCCGCTCTGCGTTGGCCACAGAGGAGCCTCCAAATTTCTGTACAATCAAACTCATAACTTTTTTCCCTCACTCTCTTACTCAATGACGATTCTGGCGCCCTTGGGGTCGGCCTTGAGAATCTCCGTCTGCCAGCCGTTGATCCCCTTCTCTTCCAGGTGAGCGGCCATCTGCTGGATAAAGACGTCTGCGTGGTCGGCGTCCACAAAGGCAATAATGGTGGGGCCGGCGCCGCTGACGTAGGTTCCCAGAGAGCCCAGTTCGTAGGTCATGCGGAACACCTGGTCGTAGTGGTCGATGAGGCCGCTGCGGTAGGGCTGATGCAGCCGGTCCTGGACAGCCACCCGCAGGTTCCCCAGGTTCCCGGAGAACAGGGAGGCGGTCATCAGGGCCGAGCGGGACAGGTTGTAAACTGCGTCCGCACGGGAATATTCCTCCGGCAGCAGGGAGCGGGCCTTCTCGGTTTTCAGCTCGAAGGGGGGGATCAGCACGGCGAACCGGATTTTTTCGGACACCGGCACGCTGACGCTGTACACCCGCTTGCCCTCAATGGCGGAGGTCACCAGGCCGCCGGCAATGGCCGGAGAGGTGTTGTCCGGGTGGCCTTCGATTTGAGCCGCCAGATTGATGAGGTCCTGCTGGGAAAGGGGGTTGCCCAGCATCCGGTTGGCCCCCAGAATCCCCGCCACAATACAGGCGGAGCTGCTTCCCAGGCCCCGGGCCATGGGAATGTTGTTTTCCTGGAGAATCCGCAGGCCCGGCAGCTTGTGGCCGCAGGTCTCATAGAGATAGTTGGCCGCCCAGAAAATCAGGTTGGAGGTGTCGGTGGGAATCTGGGTGCCGTCGGTGGAGGAGATGTCCACGTCGTCCCATTCCTCCATCCACACCCGGTTATACTTGTTCAGCGCAATGCCCAGGGCGTCGAAGCCGGAGCCCAGGTTGGCGCTGGTGGCGGGTACTTCTATGCGTATCATCTTTCATCAACATCCTATTCTATATGGTTTGCGGTGGTTCCGTTAAAAGTCGGCAACCCGGATGGTAGCGTCAATGGTCACGCCCATGCCGGCCAGCTGCTGGAGCTTTTCCCGAATCTCCCGCTCTTTCATTTCCTTGGTGACGAAGGCCAGTTCATTGCGGGGGGCGTTCTTTCTGGAGAGCTGCTGGACGCCGCCGAAAAGGGCGTCCGCCGTGCCCAGGGCCATGGTGGCGTTTTCCGCTGTGGCCCGCACATACATGGGAACCGTATCCTCCAGATAATCCTCCACATACTCCGGAGAACCGTCCTCCCAGAAGAGGTATTTCCGGGCCTTCAGGTGCTTGACGCAGTCGATAACGTCGGCCACTACTGCGCTGGCAGTGGGGAGCTTGCCCGCGCCCTTGCCGTAGAACACCACATCGCCGGTAGCGTCGCCCCGAACCAGAATGCCGTTGAACACATCGTCCACATTGGCCAGCTGGCTGTCCCGGTCAATGAACATGGGGCAGCAGATAATCTGCAGCTTGCCGCTGTCCAGCTTTTTCACCTTGCCGATGAGCTTGACTACGCCGCCCCAGCTTTCCGCGTACTCCACATCCGCCAGTTTCAGCCCGCGGATGCCCTCGGTATGTACCTGCTCGGGATACACATGGCGGCCAAAGGCCAGGGACGCCAGGATGCAGATTTTCCGGCAGGCGTCCGGGCCGTCAATGTCCGCAGAGGGGTCCCGCTCGGCGTAGCCCAGTTTCTGGGCCAGGGCCAGGGCGGTGTCAAAGTCCATCTGGTCGCGAATCATCTTGGTGAGGATGAAGTTGGTGGTGCCGTTGAGGATACCGGCGATGCCGATAACCTCGTTGGCGGCCAGGCACTGGCTGATGGGCCGGATAATGGGGATGCCGCCGCCTACGCTGGCCTCAAAGAGGAAATTCAGGTTGTTCTTCTGGGCAATGGCCAGCAGCTCAGCCCCCTTGGCGGCCACCAGCTCTTTGTTGGAAGTGACCACGCTCTTGCCGTTTTCCAGGCAGGCCTTCACATAATCAAAGGCCGGGTGCAGGCCGCCCATGACCTCCACCACAATCCGGATGTCCGGGTCGTTGAGGATGGTATTAAAGTCCTTGATAAACCGGCCGGCAAAGGGGCTGTCCGGGAAGTCCCGCAGGTCCAGGATGTATTTGATATGGATTTCTTCCTTGGCGCGCCGGGCAATACTCTCCGCGTGTTCCCGCAGGACCTCGCCCACGCCGGAACCCACAACGCCAAAGCCCATAATTGCGATTTCTACCATGTTGTCACACCTCTTCTTCATAACACTGCTCTCTGAATGGATTATTCATCAGATATGCTGTCAATACTCAAAACGCCTTCCACCTGCCGCAGCTGTTCCAGCAGCTCTTCCACCGAGGAATCCAGATGATCCACCCGGGCGGAAATGGAGATCAGGGCCCGGCCGTTTACCGGGATATTCTGGTTGATGGTGAGGATGTTGGCCCCCTTGGCATATACCGCCGAAACCAGGGACATGAGCACCCCGGGCCGGTCCAGCAGCATGGCCTGGACGGTAATCATGTGGTTGCTCAGCTTCCGGTTGTAGGGGTACACTGCGTCCTTATATTTATAGAAAACACTGCGGGAGATGCCCGCCATGCGCACGGCCTCCGATGTGCTGGAGGCCTCCCCGTCCAACAGGTACTGTTTGGCCTGGATGACCTTGGTAAACACCTCCGGCAGCACGTCCTGCTCCACCAAAAGATAGGCTGTATTCTTCATTGTTCACCACCTGCATACGATTGTATTTCAGCAAAAAACAGTTTATCACAATAAACCGCGCTTTTCAATAGGGAAATGGGCTTTTTTCAAAAATTTTACCGGCGAATGATGGTTCTTGGCCCGAAACTTTCTCTTTTTTTACAAAATCAAGCAAAAAGGCAGGGAGGTTTTTGTCTCCTTCCCTTGTTTCCAAGCGGTGCGGGTGATATACTATAAGTACCAAATTCTCACACAGGAGGCATCTTGCCATGCTTATTAAAAACGCAGCAGTCCTGGATGAAAGCTTTCGCCTTTCCAAAAAAGAAATTCTAATCCGCGACGGCAAAATCGCCGCCGTAGGCGTGGGCCTGCCCCAAGACGGGGAAGAGGTCTTTGACGCCGCTGGGCTCACCGCCGTACCCGGTTTTGTGGACGTCCACATTCACGGCTGTGACGGGGAGGACGCCAGCGACGGCACCGTAGAGGCCATCCGCACCATGGGCCGCTTTTTGCTCCGTCACGGGGTGACATCTTTCTGCCCCACCACTATGACCCTGCCGGAGGAGCGCATTGCCCGCACCCTGGCTTCTGCCCGCACCTGCATGGATGAGCCGGAAGAGGGCTGCTCCCGGGTGCTGGGCGTCCACTTGGAAGGCCCCTATATTGCCATGAGCAAAAAGGGCGCCCAAAAGGCCGAGTATGTGCGCCCTGCGGATTTTGAGGAGTTCAAGCGGCTGTATGACGGCTGCGGCGGCATTGTCCGCCTGGTGGTCATCGCACCGGAGACCCCCGGCGCCGATGAATTCATTCAGAAGGCCAGCCAGCTCTGCACCGTCTCCATTGCCCACACTGACGCCGACTACGACCAGGCCAAGCACGGCTTTGACATGGGCATCACCCACGCCACCCATCTCTACAACGCCATGAGCGGCCTGACCCATCGGGCTCCCGGCGTAGTGGGCGCTGTGTTTGACGACGACCGGGTCTGTGCGGAAATCATCTGCGACGGCTTCCACATCCACCCGGCAGTGGTGCGTACCACCTTCCGGCTGCTGGGCGACCGGATTATGGCCATCAGTGACGCCATGCGGGCTACCGGCCTGCCGGACGGGGAGTCCGAGCTGGGCGGCCAGACCGTGTATGTCCGGGACGGCAAAGCCTGTCTCAAGGACGGCACTATTGCCGGTTCCACCACCAACCTCCATCAGGAATTGAAGAACCTGGTTTCCTGGGGCGTGCCCTTTGAGCAGGCGGTCAAGAGTGTTTCCTATCTCCCGGCTCGGAGCGTCCGCGCCGACGACCAGGTGGGCAGCATCGCCGCCGGCAAGCTGGCGGATATTGTCCTGCTGGACAGCGAATTGAATATCGTCAAGGTCATGCAGGACGGCAAGTTCTGCTAACCCCCATGAAACAGAAACGGCCCGCCTTTTCAGGCAGGCCGTTTTTTGATGAAATTTAGCGCCGGCCTTCCCTCCGGATAAAGGGTTCCTGCACCCTTTCGTCCAGGAGGAGGCCATACTTTTTGGGCCGGCGGAAGGCGTTGCCGTGGACTTCTGTCCGGCGGTATTCCCGGAGCCGGTCCATGTCAAAGGAAGCCAGATAGATTCCCTCTTCGCCGCCGGTCTCCAAAATGCAGGTGTCCCGGGAAACCGGCAGCTCCGGCACATAGGCCACCCCGTCAAAGGCGTTGGAATGGCCGTTGCAGTCCGGCACACTGGAAGGGTAGTTGCAGGTGGCGATGCCCACCATATTTTCATAGGCCCGGGCGCGAAGCTGGGAGAGGCGGTTGATTTCCATCGGGCAGGCGTTGGGCACCAGGATGATTTCCGCCCCCTGGAGCATGAGAACCCGGGCGCTCTCGGGGAATTCCCGGTCAAAGCAGATCATCGCTCCCACCTTGACAGGCCCCATGGCCGTGTCCAGCTCTGTTGTGTAGAAATCCTCCCCGGGAGTCAAGGCCCATTCCGCGCCGAAATCGCAGGTGTGGACTTTGGCATAGGTGAAGGCCCGGTTCCCCCGGCGGTCCAGGAGCACCAACGTGTTTCTGGGGCCGCCGTCCCATTTTTCCAGGAGAGTAATGCCGATAGCCATGTCCAGCTCCCGGGCCAGGACGGCGAAGGCTTCCACAAATTCCCCGTCAGCGGGAATGGCCTCTGCGGTCCATTCCTGGGCGGGGCGGTCGTAAATTTGGTAGCCGCAGCTCCACATTTCCGGGAACAGGGCAATATCCGCCCCCATGGCCTTGGCTTTCCGGCAGGCGGCAAGGCCTTTTTCTAAATTTTCCTCTAAGCGATTTTCGGGGGCGATTTGTAACAGGGCAATGTGCAGACAGTTCATAGGGTCTCCTTTTGTTTTCCAGAGATAGGTTTTCTCATATGTAAGATTGCTTTTCCGCGGGCTGGGGCATGAGCTTTTCCAGTTTCTCCAACAGGGATTGCAGTTCCCCAAGGGGCAGCTCTTCGGATTTTTCCCCATACCGCACCCGGTTGTAGGCGGGGGTCACGGGGTTGGCAAAGGATTCCCCAAGAGCAGGGGAGAGCTTTTGGGAAAGCTCCAACGGCGTATCCCCAGGGGAAACCGGCAGTCCCCGGAGCTTAGCCCCTTCCAACGCCAGGCCGTAACCAAAGCGGAATTTTTCCGGGCCATCGGGCATCTGGCGAAATTGACGGCGGGCCTTTTTCCACTGGCGCAGCCGCTGCCGGCGGGTCAGGTCTTTGGGCGGTTCCGCCAGAGCCGGGGCGATGCGCACGTCCTCGTCCACATAGTATTCGCTTTCTATTTTTTCAGGGTCAGCTTTTGGTTTCCGGAAAAACAGGGATTCCAGCCAGTGGAGCAGCCGGCGGAGCCATTCCAGCAGGGCCCGGCCCAAACGGCGCAGCAGAGCCCGGCCGCCTTTGGTGATGAGGATAACCGCCAGCACCAAAACCAAGATTCCCAGCAAAAAAACGCTGACGTTCCAAATGCCGCTTGCGCTTTCATCCAGAAGGGGCGACATTGGAGTGTCGGTTTCTTCCCCGGGCTCTGAAGAAGTGGCAAAAAAGGAGGACAGCCAGCCAAAAAACAGGGAAATTCCCCGCCAAGCCAGCTCCAGGAGGCCCCAGCCCACTTGGGCCAGAGGCCCGGCGAAGAGGGCCAATATGAGAATTCCCACCAATACCAGGGCCAGCAGGCGCACATTATACCGGCGGATACGCTCCGGTAGCTGGGAGAAGCTGTGGCCCCGGCGCTCCATCAGGCGGTCCAGATTCCCCTGATTCAAGGAAAGGCCGTAGCCCGAAGCCATGAGCAGCAAACACACCACATAGGGCACCGTGGGAAAGGCAGTCTGGTGGAACAGGTATACTGCCAGGGCGCAGAAGGAAAACACCAGGTATGCCAGATAAAAATTCCGGTGCAGCACTTGGTCATAGGCTTTGCCCTGCGCCAGCATCCCCAGTATCCAGGGCAGCAGCAGAAAGGCCCCCAGCAAAAGAGCGTCCGGCAAAGGCAAGTGCAGGGAGAAAAAGCCCACGAAGGCGCCCGCTGCTCCAGGAAGCAGGCCCGCTATCCAGGAGATAAGGCCCCACAGCCGCCGAGACCCCCGAGAGCATTTTTGCAAAAGGATAACGGTGCCCAGCCCCAAAAAGCACAGGGCGCTGCAAACAGCTTGGAGGGGCAGGGCCCAAGATTCCGGCAATCCCAGCAGCAACAGGCCGGCGGGCAAAAAGGGGAAGCACAGCAGGCTGCGGCCAAATACAGCGAACAGGCGAACGGCTTGCAGCAGCAGGATAGGCTTGGTTTTACCAGTGCTCATGCGCCCGCCTCCTTTCTCCAGAACTGAAAGATTTCCAGACTGTCCGGCAGGTTTTCCGGCAAGCCGGGACTGGTACACACCAGTTTTACCCGGATGCCCTCTGCCTGGCGCAGTAAAGCGTATTCCAAAATTCCGTCACAGAGATAGGGGGTCACCAACACCAGGTCGCTGGGGTGGATTTTCGCGCAGTCACTGCGGAGATATTCCGAAAACTCCCGGGTGTTTTCCAGGGGGAGCCGGGCCAGCAGGTGCAGCAGTTCCCACACGTGCTCCCGCCCCCAGGCAAAGCCCGTGGCTAAGGGTTCCTGGCCGTCGGTGAGGCTGGCGTTGGCCATCAGAGCGGAGGGAATGCCGGAACCTAAGGTGTCGTCCAAAAACCCGGCGCAGGCCCGAATGGCCTCTTCTATCCGCTCCGGGTGCATGGGCCGGGTGTGCTCAAATTCCCGGGACTGGACATTGAGGATGACCACCAAGGTCTGGTCGGCGCTGTATTCGTTGCGGTGAACCATGAGTTTTCCCGTCCGGGCTGTGGCCATCCAGTGAATGCGGTTGGCAGACTGCCGGGGGTCGTATTCCCGTACCCCGGCAATGAGGAAGGGGTCTGGCAGCAGATGGCGGCGCACCGTCACCGGGCCGGAATCACTGCGCACCTTCTGAAATCCCAGCTCCATGTCCACGGGCCGGGGCAGAACCGTCAGCTTGGCGTGGGGTTCCACGGAAATAGAGGGGGCCACGCTCCCCAAAAGGTCTGTGGCAATGAGAACCACCGTGTCCAGGTGGTATTCCCCTCGCTTCAGGCACTTGACCTTCCAGCGGCGCACCACCCGATGGCGGCTCTTCATCATAAAGAAGCTGGGGACAAACCGGCTGTCCTCGGTGACCAGGGATTGGGAGCCGGCGAAATCCAGCCACCGGGAGGTGGAGATTTCCGCCTTGAGCCAGGGCAGGGGCAGAAATTTCCCGTTGGAGACTTCCTCCACCAGCTCGATTTCGTCCCCTTCCATGGCCTCGTCTTTGCTAAAAAAGCAGCGGTATTCCAGCTTATCAAAGGCGTTTTTTCGATAAAACTGCCCTTCCGCCCACACCACTGCGCAAATGATGAGCAAAATCACCACAAATTCCATGGCAGCGCCCCCTTACCCGGAAATTTCCGCCTCGGTGGGCACCGGCACCTGCTGCAAAAGCTCTGTGAGAACCTCCCGGGCAAACTGGGGGCCTTGGGAGAGATGGGAGCCCCGGCACAGGAGCCGGTGGGAGAGGACGTCGCAGCACACGGCCTTCACGTCATCGGGAATCACATAGTCCCGCCCGGAAATTCCGGCCCAGGCCTGGGCGGCCCGGAGCAGGGCCAGGGAGCCTCGGGGGCTGACGCCCAGCCGGATTTTTTCATGGCTGCGGGTGGCCTCCACAATGGCGAGGATATAATCCTGCACCGCTTCCCCGGCCCGAATTTCCCGCACTTGCCGCCGGCCCTCCAACAGCTCTTCCCGGCTCATCACCGGCTCCAGGCTGTCCAGGGGGTTCTCCCGGACAAAGGCGTTCAGCATTTGGCGCTCGCTTTCCTTTTGGGGATAGCCCATGGCCAGGCGCATGAAGAACCGGTCCAGCTGGGCCTCCGGCAGAGGGAAGGTGCCTTGGATTTCCACCGGGTTCTGGGTGGCCACGACAAAGAAGGGCTGTTCCAACCTGCGGGTTTCCCCGTCCACCGTCACTTGCCCCTCTTCCATGCATTCCAACAAGCTGGACTGGGTCCGGGGAGTGGCCCGGTTGATTTCGTCCGCCAGCAGGATATTGGTAAACACCGGCCCCGGACGGAAGGTGAATTCCTGGGTTTTCTGATTGTAGATATTGCCGCCGGTCAAATCCCCGGGAAGCAGGTCAGGGGTAAACTGCACCCGGGTAAAGGCCATGCCGTCAATAGAGCGGGAAAGGGCTTTGGCCAGGGTGGTCTTGCCGGTGCCGGGCACGTCTTCCAAAAGGATATGGCCGCCGCAGAACAGGCAGACGGCGGTTTTCCGGATGACGTCGTCCTTGCCCTTAATCACCTGCCCTACGGAGGCGATCAGGCGGTCGGCGGCGGATTGCAGGGAAAAGGGAGTGTTCATG
>ERZ1643246.3551-NODE-3551-length-13239-cov-39.156098_pt1 | contig 13239 bp, 18 predicted proteins | sample MGYA00579265_ERZ1643246 | MGnify/ENA primary metagenome ERZ1643246 (study PRJEB29033, sample SAMEA4952261) | chicken gut metagenome | biome: Broiler Chicken; feature: Gastrointestinal Tract; material: Caecum | place: Ireland | collected 2018 | study: Broiler... | reverse complement strand
TTTACCCTCGCCCAGACGAGCATGGAATCTCTGCTGCAGCTCCCGGCCAGCGCCGGCCGCAGCCGCTTCTATCCAACCTCCTTTCAATCAGGAACCGCTGATTCGCAGCCCCTAAATAAATACGTTCCTTCCCACTGTCATGTTACCATAGAAGAACCTGGTTGTCAACATACGCAGAAAAATAACCGTATAACGGTTTACCCGTTCATAATATAAACGGGTAAACCGTTATACTCATCATTTCCACTAAAATATTTACAGTTTCGGCTTGTGCAAATGCAATAATTGTGATATGGTTGTTGTGTAAGAATAAGTCGTTTTTGTACAACTAAATGAAAGGATGTGTTATTGGATGAGACTCAGAGGTCGTTTGCTTGCTGTCTGCATAAGTTTTACTCTAATAACAACGCTTTGTCCTTCTGCTTTTGCTCAAGGAGTTCGAACGGAACATGTGAATATTAATGGAGTTGTACAAGCTAAGTCAAATTGGTGCTGGGCTGCCTGCGCCGAAACAGTTGGAACTACGCTTTATCCTTCTTCCCAGCGAGATCAATATGATGTGGTCAAATATATAAAGGGGACTCCAGATGATCCGTATCCAAATGTACCAGGTTACACAGAAGATTCGGCAGAAGGCTCTGAATATGTGACATATAATCGATTTCAATTTGGAAGAACAACCTCCCCATTCTCTTTTCTAGATATTGAATCGGATATTGCGGACGGATTTCCAATACAGGCATCTGCTGGATATTATTCTGGGTCAGCCAGATCTGGCGGGCATGTGGTTGTAATCTACATGACACAGAACTTTGATTATGGTGAACAATATATAAACTATTTTGATCCTTGGGATGGCACGAATCATGTTTGTACATATTCTTCCTTCTGTGATGGAAGCTACAACGGCAGACAATATAATTATACAATTTTTGTAAGTTAAATAGATTGGAGGGACAAGTGGTGAGTTCTGTAAAAAGGCTCTTTTATGTAATTGCAGCATCACTATTATGCATGCCATTGAGTCTCTTTGCCAAGGCAGCTGATGTTAACACCATGTTGTATGATAATCTATTTGATGCAACAGAATTCCGTGAAGTTCAAGAAGCTATTTGGGGGACAGATGTCCTTTATGAAAATGGGATTTTGAGTGAAGCTCAAACAAGAAGCAATGGAGAAAATGAGTTCGATAATTCCTATAAATTGCATTTTTTGGAAGGCGATTTGGTATCGGTTCTAAATAATGGCGGATCTATATCAACTTTAATTTCTGACGATTACGTATGGATCGTTTCAACTGCTAATAATAATGCTATTCGGGTAGATGATGTTAATGGAAAGTGGGAAGTACTTGGGTATAGCACTCCATCCTCCAAAAATTCAACTACGGATTTGATTCAAATGGATACCTTGATTACCAATCTTTCTACTTTCTCTACAGATCAAAACGCAGTAACTGAATTGATCTGTTTCGAAGCCCCTATGTACCATACCAACTTCGTTTACATGAATACGCCAGATGGTGAAGTTCTTATTCCATATGGTAGCCGTCCAGATTTAACCGGCTTGGAAAATGGAAAGGTATATACCACTCAGGAAGTCAGTGATATTCTGGCCGACTCCTTTAGTGGTTTCTATCCTGCGGATGCTAACGGAGGGCCAGCCTCTCAAAGTGGTTTCTATCCTACGGATACTAACGGAGAGTCGGCCTCTCAAACTGGAATGATATCTCCGTCCGTTTTAATCGCTACAGTTATATTATTGCTCACGGGCGGTTGCGTATTATTCCTAATTCGTAGACGTGTAATCCGCTAGATATTATTGCTCTCAACTTGTCCAGAAACCTGGTTCCGAAATAAGTGGAACCAGGTTTCTGATGTAATATAGGAATGCAGAGAAATGAGTGTGCAATAAAATAAGGCGTCTATTGGATATTGAAAGTTTAGACTAAAGCCGGTCATATTCGTCCAATTCCTCTATATGTCTTTTCCTATAGTCTTCCATCATTTCCTGTACCACTTCGCTTGTGCTTTTCCGCTGCACATAAGCTATCTTCTGAATGTCCTCATACAAGCTGGGAAGCACAGAGAGGCTGATCCGTTTCTTCAGCTCCCGATCTTCCTTCGGCCGGCCCCGCCGGCCGGAGCCGGCGGCCGCCATGGGCGTCTGCCCTACTATCTTCCCGACGGTTGACCTTCTGCGGTTCTCCCGATCTTCCAGCTTACTCATGATCCAGTTCCTCCCGTTTTTCTTTCCCGGCCATGAGCAATTCTGCTATGGCCCTGTACTCTTTTGCCAGTTCACTGTTGGGGGCCTGCTCCACGGCCGCCAGGCCGTCATAGATCCCCTTCTTCGCCACGGCCAGCCGCTTGATCACGCCCAGCAGATTGTATTCCTTCCGGAGCAGGGCCAGGATATCCCGGTCATCTGCCACCCTGGTATCATACAGCGTGGCGATCACCCCCAGCACCTTCAGCTCTGGATTGATCAACTCCTGGATCTCCTGGATACTATCCTGGAGCTGAGTCAGGCCCCGGTAGGCCAGGTAATCCGTCTTGACCGGGATCAGCACCCCGTCGGCGCAGGACAGGGCGTTGATGGTTAGGATAGAGAGCTGGGGCGGGCAATCGATCAGGATGTAGTCGTACTCCCCACGAACCGGCTTCAATGCCCGGTCTAAGATCTTCTCCCGGCTGGCTCTGGACAGCATCTCCATCTCCATGGGCGCCAGGTCGATGATCGACGTAACGATGTGCAGCCGGTCACTGAGCTGCTGCACACAGTCCCCCAGCGGCGTCCCGTCCTTCCGAAGGACGTCAACGATCGTCCGCTCCGCCTCCAGGGGCTCCAGGCCGACGCTGATCGTCAAGCTGGCCTGACTGTCCAGGTCAATGAGCAGCACCTTCTTGCCGGCGGCCGCCATGGCCGCCCCCAGGTTGTGCGTCGTGGTGGTCTTGGCCACCCCGCCCTTTTGGTTTGCGATTGCAATAACTTTCAAGCTGTTCACGCCCCTTTATATATTTTATTTCATTTATGTCGATTATTTATATTATATAGATTATATACTGTATTTATAGCATTGTCAACACGCCGACATTATGTGTGTATTATTTATAGTTTACTGGTTGATTTATTCCATTATTTCAGCTATAATTACTATATCAATAAATGAGATGAGGTAATTCCCATGGGCCAAAAATCTAAACTTTTCCAGATTGCTCCCATCACGATTTGAAGGAGACTTTGCTATGAAAAAAGTTCTTACACTTCTTTTATCGTTGTCTTTAATTTTTTCTTTTTCCGTCACTGCTTCTGCTGCCTCGCCAATGACTTTTGATGAGGCTAAATCATATCTACAAAATTACAGCGTTACGAAAGAAAATTCTCTTGGCAAAGGATATACTACCCAGTATGTCTTCGATTCTGAAGAGGATCTTAATAAGGCCGCCGCATATATTGCAGAAAACGGTCTCGATGCATTCAACGAATCTCTTGAAGCTGCTATAGCAACCGCAGTTGCAAACGAGCCGCAGCGCACTTTGATCATGCCCCGTACTACAGATCCAACAACTGTGTTCAAAACCGTTTCCTCTGATGGAAATCATTATCTCTCTGGTGAAGCATATGGGTTAGCCAGCTTCGATACTCTCGGTACCGTTGAATATCTGGTAGAATTGGGGTATCGTGTAACTGTATCTAATGGTAAATTTACAGACCTCACCAGCATCTCCTTTGATATTCCCACTATTTCTGCTGCTGGAAGCTGGGGCGATACATCGTTTCCTTCGCACTGCCTCGACTATAATTGTGGTGTAACAGCAAACTATGTCATCACAAAAACCGTGGAGATTGGTATTGGAGATTTTTCATTTGAAATTAAAGCTGAAACCGATAACGAGATCTTCGCTCTTCTAACCAGTATCGTATAACAGAAGAACATAAAATAATAGGGGGACAGCTTATAGTTGTCCCCCTATTATTTTATGTTCTTCTTCGCTTCAAAAAAGTATACGCCAGAAAGGATGATATAAGGATCAAACATAATGTACCCATAATTCCCCATACTGGAAAAATATAATCACTCAAAAAATCCATATCCAAAAGGCCAAACGGAACAGTACACACAATCGTTATAAATACTTGCGTTACAAAATAGAGGAGTATTTTCTTTAATGCCGCAGTTTCTCTTTTTTTTATAGAAATCCAACACATAACAATATTCCCTATACAATAAAGCGAACTACATACAGCAAAAACCGTTTCGGCAATCTTCCTCCAGGAAATTCTTCGAATATACTCTTGCCCCACCCCTTCTGACATAATTTCTATTGGATTAATTGTCTTATTAATTATTAAAAATATCAACGAATGCACTAACAGCGCAAAGGCCAACAAAAAAGATAAAGTTAATGTCCACTTTTTATATTGTATATTTCTCATAATCGCACCTTATCTTTTCACAAACAGGCCCACCGGGCAGATGTCCCCGAAACCAGCCGTCGAGATGTACCAGCATCCGGGAACAAAGCCGTGAAGCTCTCCCCGGCTAAGCTCCGCTTTTTTTCCAGTTGTGATGGTCTACTCTTCACGCTCACGGGCCCACAGGCCCACCGGCGATACCCCAGGCTGCCCAGGCATATACCACCCGCTGGCGTTGTACTCAAAGGACACTGGCCTCCAGGTTCCTCCGCCGAGCCGATCCGGGAGCAGCACTTCCAGTCCCTGGCCACAATGAATATCCCAGCCGTCCCAGGTCAGACGATCCCGCTCCGGCTCATAGCCGATCTGCAATACTTTCCTCTGCACTATCTACACCGTCCTTTACTCCGCCCAGTTTTCGAGTTCCAGATCCGGCACACGCTCAAACTCCCGTACATTATTCGTTACCAGGATCATTCCCTCTGCACGCGCATGGGCAGCAATCAGCATATCCAGCGGGCCGATCGGTGTTCCCCGGCTCTGCAAATAAGCCCGGATCTCCCCATACTCCGACGCCGCCCCCGCCCCAAAGGGCAGGATGCTCAACGGAGCCAGGAATCTCAAAAGGGCCTGCTCATTTTTAACCGGGTCAGAGCTATGTTTCATCCCATACTCCAACTCGGCCAGAGTAATAGAGGAAATGCAGAGTCCTCCGTCCAGCTCCTCCCGGAACCTGTTCAACACCTTTTCCGGCTTTTTCTTCATAGCATAGATACAGATATTTGTGTCCAACATATAAGTCATAGACTTTCCCGCTCCTCCTGGACACCTTGATCTCGCCCATCCTCAAAAATATCGCTGGTGAAGCTGTTTAGACCATCCATGAACGTCTGCCATAGGGACTCTTTGGGAACCAGGAGAACCGCATCCCCGAGCTGCTGCACAATAACCTCGTCTACATTGAAACGGAATTTCTTTGGCAGGCGCACAGCTTGGCTCCTTCCGTTTTCAAAAATCTTTGCCGTCTCCATAAAAGTCACCTCCCAATCAATATATATCACAATATATATTTTTTGTCAACAGCCTTTCATCACACCAAAATTTTATCTAATTATCACCCTGGTTATCCCACCACTTCCGGATTGTCTTTGGATCAAGACCTGTATCTCGGTGGCAGTCGACCTTGCGGCCCTCCGGGTGCTGCAGCCTCCATTCTTGCACCCGGCTCTGAGCCGTACCGCTGCCTACTGGACGCCCTTCATTCACCGGTTCCCCCAACTGCTTTTTCAGAGCCTTCATGGTGTTCATCACTTGAAGATGCTCTTTTCGCTTCCGCCAGTTCCGCTTATTGACGGGCATAGTCAGGCCAGAGATCTTCGCTATATCATCCCTGGGAAATGTCACATAGTCCTCATTGAACATCTCCAAGGCACACACCACATCGTCCTTCGTAAAACGGTTGATTTCCTCCACACTCATATCATCGTATGGCTTCAGCAGGGCAAAAGCGTCATGGCGCAGCTCCTCCTCACTGATCCCACACTTCTTTGCGTAAATCGCCAGCGTCATAATGCCGTAGAAACGGTGACCAACCCGGATTTCATCAGCAATGCGGTGCAACCACCAATCATAAAGATCACGTTTGACCGTCCAGCGGCCCCGCCGCTCCTTTTTGACGATCCGCCGCTCATACCAGTCCGGGTACTTCTCCTTCGCCTCGGCCAGCGAGAGCCGTCCCTTCCTCATAAGGCCAAGGAGCTTCTGCCGCTCCCCGTTGCTATCAGGGATAAACTCCAGGAGGCTTTCCAGTGTTACCCTCCCGCCGAGCCGATAGGCCGTCACAGGATACTCCCGTCCCAATTTAGAGCCAGAGCCGACCACCCGGAAGCCCTGCAGAATGCCCTGCACCTGCGGCTCCTTAATGGTGGAAGTATATCTGTTCCATATTTGCCGAGTAAGAGAGTATTTCAGCTCCTTCAAGCATTTTTGATTGTACGGGTACATTGGGATCGGCTCCTCCAGGACATAATACAAATGAAGCCCCGTCCCGCTGTTTACAACAAAGGTCGCCTTGGGCAAAATATCCTTGTCCATCTGATGGAGTGTATCCCGGAGCTGCGGCATCCCTACCCCATCCAGGTCAAAGACCAGAGCATAGAGATACCGGGCATTCTTGCCGCACCGACGCCGGCCGAAGTAAGAAATAGGAGACATGATCGTGAAGTCTGTATCAAAGACCTCGGACAGCTCTGACAGCTCATCGGTAATGGTGTAGCGTTTGGCCTTACCGTCGCCCTCAATCTCCAGGGCAATCCCTGCGGCCTTCGGCACCGTCACCGCAATCCCGTTGCCCTTCGCGTCCTCAAAATGGCCTTTCCTCTCGAAACTCCCCTCTGGAAAGATCTCCCGATAAAATTCAAAGGGAGTCACCGGCTCCAGGAACTTCTCCAAATGCGCATTCTTTTCCCGATACAAGTCCTGTATCTGCTTTACGGCCGCCTGTTGATCTACAACCATGCACTCACCTCCAAAAGAAAAAATAGCAAAAAGGAAAATCCGCTGCGGCGGGAAGGGGGGAAAGGGGGAGCCAAGAGCGGCGGCTACGCCGCCTTAAAGAGAAAGTCACCTCCCCCTTTCCCCCCTGGCTCCGGCCATGGAAATGATGGAAAACCCTATCGGGTTTACCACATTACCACAGCCTCCGCCTACCCCCTATTTCCCCTCTGGCTTTCTCCCCTTCCGAGAGAGGAAAGAAACATTTTTTTGAGGGCCTAAAGGCCCTTAGGGGGGCATATATTATCAATAAGTTTTTTCCCTATTTTTGACCAGTCAAATCGGAGCCTTATTTTCACCCGCTCCAGGCCCCTTTACACGGCATATATTATCAATGAGTTTTTTCCCTGTTTTCAGATGCTATTATAGCCTGCCCAGGCAGCCTTTTCAAGTCCCCTGGGCAGGCTTCTTTTTCGCCGGCATCAAATCATCCGGAATCTCCCCCAGCGGCTTAGTGTGCACGAATGCCACCTCCCAATATCGGGATCGGAAATTCCTTTTCAGTCGTTGATGCCGATCTATCAGTACATTCCCATTGAAGAATGGATCTCCTGGATTCTGCTCCCTGGCTATCCGCATCTCTTCATAGCTGCCGCCATACCTACCTGTTATACCAAGGCGGGCAATCAGCCACTCTTTCCCCTCTGGAAATAACTCAGCCTCGATCTGCTGCCTTGCCACAGCTTCCGGAAATTCTACCGAATACGGGCTCTGAAGAATGGTCTCCCACAGTTTTACTTTCTGCAACCGTCGGATTCTATTATCCCTAAACGAGAACTCTTTTTCTTCTGAATTTATTACGACATACCCGGGCCGCTCTTTTTTGGGCTTCAATCCCCGTTCCGCATTCGCGCGCTCTTTGCAGATCCGCAGTAAATTGGCGTTCAGAGCCCGCTGGCGGGCGCTCTCCGCCCTTTCTTGCTCCAGCTCGCCCTGGGCGGCCTCAACCCGCTTACGGGCCTCCTGTGCGGCCTGTTGGGCCTTTTGAGTGGCCTCCCATTTGGCGTCAGATATCGCCCTTTCAGCCCTGTGTTTTGCTTCGCTGACATCCCGCTCTGCCACGGAGATCTTGCGGAGCAGCTCATTGTACTCCTCTTCCGTTAGAAGTACGTGAGTACAGTCCGCAGAGCTGCGGCCGCCGGCGACCTCCGGATATCTGTCCAGGGCTGCTTTTCTTACAAACTTAGGCATATCTGCACCTCCCTACAGATCCCGAATGTAATTGTTCGCCACAACCTCCAGGCGGTTATGGCCCAGGGCCTTGCTGCAGAGCAGCATGGCCGCCTTGTCCAGCTTCCGGCCGGCCTCGTCCTTCCTGCAGGTATAAACCTGGCTCTGGTAGCGGTGCCCCGTCCCCTTGTTTACCCGGTCATAGGGGATCTGATCGATGGGACGGGCATGGGCTTTATAAATGGCCGTGGCGTACTCGGCCCGGTAACCGTGAATGTCGGCGCTCTGGTGGACGTGCTGCCACACCTTTTCCTCCGGCGGCGTGCTCCTGATCCGGTCAACGATCTGCCCCGCGTTGGGCCCTGTGATGGGGCTCACGCGCTCTCTGCCGCCCTTTCCGTTGCGGACGTGGGTAAAATACTCCTCCGGGAACATGAGGGCGTCCCGGAGCATCCCCAGGCGCTTCTCGGCCTCCGGCGTCAACTCTGCAGGGGGCAGCTTCTCCATGGCGGAGATCTCTGCCTCGATCTGTGCCCTGGTCATGAGATCCTTTCCCCGGAGCTCCTGCAGCTCCTTCCGGCGCAGCCCCGTGCCCTGGCAGAATTTGATCAGGCCATCGTTGTTGGTCTTGGAGAAATGCCGGTCACGCACCCTGGTGCCGCGGCTCCGCTTGATGTTCTCCCGCTCCTTTTTGGGAGCCTTGAAAAAATCTTCATCGTCCGGGGAGATCCCGTACAGCTTCCCCATGGCCGACCGTTGCACGCCTATCGTCCAGGCAGAGAGGCCCCGATCCATGCCGTCCTGCAGCCACTCCCCCACAAACTTCCGCGCCTTTTTCAACGTGGTGCATTCCGGGTGGTGCTCCTTGACGTACTTGATGAAATACTTGGTGTGCTTCCAATAGCTCTGGTAGGTGTTGAAGGAAAAGATCTTCCCCTTGTCCTCCCCCTCGGCCTTGGCCGCCCGCCGGCTCTCCCCGAAGGATTGCATACTGGTGAGCCGTTCATAGGCTTGTTGGTGAAGGTCTTTTGAGTATGACTTGTTCCGGCGGCCCACACGGCTCCCTCCTTCTTTTTTATATATGTTAAATATATTATATAAATTATTTACTGTATATATTTTTTATTTCAATTATATGGCTTATATAAGTTCAAGCTAAGGCCGCCTCCTGCCAGCTCCCTTTGGAGACTCGGCATTCGGCAAAGTACACTTTTTAACGTCTTATGTGTGACGGGTTTGGGATTGCTCCCTACACTTTTTTATACTGCTTATGTGTGCAGCCCCATTTATTCAGTTCTACGGCAGTTGAGGATCTGTCGGCCCATTTTAGAGGTGGGCGGCTCTCCGGGAGATCTACAGTATCCCGGCTACTCTCAGAGGGTGGATAGGGACACGATACATTTCACTTACCCATCACTTTCAAAAGGATTACTCATGGTGGGGTCCATGGTGCGCTTTCCAGTTCACAAAGGTTACTTCGGCAAGCCCGCGCACCACACAGGAGTATCAACCCTGTCATGGCTTCTGATTAGCAAACTGCTAAACCCCCGGCCGGCAGCTCCCGGCCAAGACGCTCTGAGCCTAATTACTATTTACCCTCGCCCAGACGAGCATGGAATCTCTGCTGCAGCTCCCGGCCAGCGCCGACCGCAGCCGTCTCTATTCAGCCCCCTTTCCATCGTCGGAGCCACTGATCGACGTCGAGCCAATCCGCAGTCTCAACAACTATTTTTCTCCATCCTCATGTTACCATAGAAGAGCCAGGTTGTCAACATATTCAGAAATATAACCGTATAACGGTTTACCCGTTCATGCGTAGCATAACGGGTAAACCGTTATACCGACATTTTTCCTCTTATTCACCAAAACTTTTTACTATCAAAAGATTTCCAATGTGTTGCGATAACATAATAAAGACAGTAATCCCCGGATCAAAAGGATTCGGGGATTACTGTCTTTATTATACTTACAGTCACTTGCAATCAAGTGACTCTGCATCATTGAGGTAATAGCCCCCAACTGCTAAGATCAATATTGTTTTCTGTTACCATATCCTTTGTAATGATCCACGCACCATTGACTTGCTCAGATTCCGTATAAAACTTTTGTGTATCACTGTAGTCAGTAATTGATAGTCTTCCCACATGACACAACTTGATTCCATCCAACAAATACTTGTCAAAGATCCTGGGAGCATCCATTGGCATAGGTTCCGTTACAAAATATCCATTCAAAAAAGTGGGGTTATTCAGTTCCTCAAAGTCATTAACAAATACAAATTGCTGGGTCTCATCGTTATAAACCAGACACGCTTTGAGCCTCATCTGTCCATAAATACCCAAGTCAAACAAAAAATCATCAACACCATCCGAATTTACATCCATAATCTCCATACCATCCATAACCGTCTTTGGCATAAAATCTTCTCGTAGCGGATAGGTTATCGTTTGAAAAATAGTATCATCTAAATACCGTTTGAACGTAATTTGGATAGCAGACCCATCATTTTGTGTAACTTGAATGTCATATACCAGAAGTTCTGCCGCAATTCTGTTACTGCCAAAATATCTTGATATTGGCTCTTCTATCAAACTGGTTTCGCTACTTTCTACCTGACACATAGTTTTTACTATACAAATGATTATAATCAAGCCAATGACACAAGCGATGGAAATCATATATAAGATTGGTCTACATTTCTTTTTTTTCATATTCCCTCCTTACCTCTGTTACCTGTTTAGATGAAATATAGTTCATAGATACTCTACTAATTCCTTCCTTAAGATCTTGTTAACTGCTTCTGTTAAGTTTATCTCTTCTTCCAACGCCATCCTTCTCAATGCCTTATCTATATCCCGATCCAGAAAATAAGACCGCTGCACCCGATCCTTATTTTTCACTTTCAACACAGGCATTTCTTGGCTTTCTGCCTCCGGCTCCCGGCCGGCCCCAATGATAGACTTGAACGCAGCCTCCTGGTCGAACTTCGTTTTTCCTGCCATCACTCATTTACCCCTTTCAAAAATTCCTTGATAAAGGCCCTGTAATCCTCTGCCACGGTAGACTTCCCGGCATAGTCAAATATATCGGCCCGGTTAGCCTGGGCCTCCTCCACGGCCACCGCAGAACGAATGTAGGTCTTATAAATCGGCGCCGAGATGTACTCGCTCAGCTGTTCCGCCAGCTCCTTAATCTGCCGGCTGATGTTGGCCCTGGGATTGAACCGGGTAAAGAGGATACCTCGGATCTTCACACCAGGATTGCAATACTTCTGGACGCTGGTGACCGTTTCATTGAGCTGGGAGATCCCGGCCGTGGCGAAGATCCCGGCCGTGGTGGGGATCAGTATATCGGTGGCACAGGTAAAGGCGTTCACCGTCAGCACGCCCAGAGAGGGCGGCGTGTCAATCACGATGAAGTCATAGTCGCCGGCGACCGGAGCCACGGCCTCCTTCAGCCGATGCTCCTTCCCGGTCTGGGACAACTCCTGCTCGGCCCCGGCTAACATGATGTTCGCCGGCACCAGATCATAATCGCCCTTCGTGTGTTGCATGGCTTCCTGGATGGTGGCCGCCCGCTTCATCACCTCATAGATCGTCGGGACATTGTAACTCTCCACTCCGCAAGCCGTAGAGAAATTACCCTGGGGGTCGAGATCAATCCCCAGCACCTTGTACCCTTTTCCGACCAGACCTGCAGCCAGGGCCTGAGCCGTGGTCGTCTTTCCGACGCCACCTTTCTGATTGGCTACTGCAATTATCATTGGTCATCACCCCTCTACAATTATAGAATCATACTTTTCTATGTATCTTGATTTCTATTTTACTATACATCTATTTTTATAGCAATATAGAAATACAGAAAACAAGAAAAAGCCGGCGTCTCTTTTGACGCCGGCTTACTTTTAGCCGTCCTTGCTCTCCCTGGCCCACAATCCAACCGGGGAGACGCCAGGGCACCCAGGCATATACCAACCTTCAGAGTTGTACTCAAAGGAGACTGGACGCCACGTGCCCCCACCGAGCCGATCTGGTAGTAGCACATCCAAGCCCTGGCCGCAGTGAATGTCCCAGCCGTCCCAGGTCAGTCGGTCACGCTCCGGCTCATAGCCGATCTGCAGCACCTTCTTTACCATGAGGACCACACCTCCTATTTTCTAATCTTCATAGTGGCCCCTACAAGACAACACCACAATGCTGTCATTCTCCACTGTATACTCCAGCCGGTTTTCCTTGTCGATCCGCTTACTCATGCCCTTTTTTCCCCGCAAGATCTCACTCTTACCCATTCCCTGCACTGCTCCATCCCGCTGCAACTCCTGGAGCAACTTGTTGATCCGCTTTAGCGTTTTCTTATCCTCTGACTGCCAGTAAAGGTAGTCGGCCCAGGCATCCGGCGAGAAAGTAATGTTATGCGCCATCTTCCGCCATTGCCTCCAGTTCCTCCATTGTCTTTGTAATACCAAGCCCAGCATGGACCTGTTCAAGCCCTCTCTCCAGCTTGCTCAAATAGGCAGCGTTCCGCTCTGCCTTCTCCAACTCGTTATACCGTTCCTCACTGATGATTACCACATTTTTTTCTGCCTTTCTCGTTACGATAACAGTCTCAGCATTATCCGTAACTCTGTCGCAGAAATCCTTGAGCCGGCTCCGGGCCGTTGAAAAGTTAATAGCGATCATTCTACACACCTCCGCCTCATTTTATGTACTATATTCTGTACTGTTTATTGTACCATATTCGATTATCTAAATCAAGCCCCTCCTGCCTCTGAAGAAACGCCATCCCACCATTTACGAATCGTCTTAGGATCAAGGCCCGTGTCCCGGTGACAGTCGGCTTTCCGGCCCTCCGGGTGCTGCTGCCGCCACTCATACACCCGTTCCTGAGCCGATGGGCGTCCACCACCAGCTATAGACTCACCAAGTTTGCCCTTAACCTCTCGCACACCACGCGCAAATTGTAGATGTTCTCTCTGCTTGCGCCAGTTCCGCTTATTGACGGGCATAGTCAGACCGGAGATCTTCGCTATATCGTCCCTGGGAAATGTCACATAGTCCTCGTTATACATCTCCAGAGCGCACACCACATCATCTTTCG
>ERZ1643246.3548-NODE-3548-length-13244-cov-4.565699_pt1 | contig 13244 bp, 15 predicted proteins | sample MGYA00579265_ERZ1643246 | MGnify/ENA primary metagenome ERZ1643246 (study PRJEB29033, sample SAMEA4952261) | chicken gut metagenome | biome: Broiler Chicken; feature: Gastrointestinal Tract; material: Caecum | place: Ireland | collected 2018 | study: Broiler... | reverse complement strand
AATAGTTTTTCTAACCAAATCATGATCCTCGGAACTCAATTCATAATGATTTAAAATTTCATCTGGATTGTAGTTCATAATGACATTTCCAAAGTCAAAGATAATATTCTTAAGCATTAACTTCCCCTCCATCTTTAATAGTCTATAGTAAAAATATTGCTCTTTTTGCTAGAATCTTGCAAGAAAAAACGAGAGATTTGATAAACTCTCGTTTTAAGGGTTAATTATTATCTTATCGACCGCGATGAAGAGTATTATTTTTAATTCTTATGGGAACTCGTTTAGGTTTAATACTTACCGAAAAGAATAAAGTTCCTAGTAACACTGCAATTGCTAAAATATGATTCATAAGTAAAGTATCTCCTCTTACTTTTTGTTAGCTATAATTATATACTAATTAAAAGTAAGTTCAATGCTAATTTTTTAATAAAAATTAATACAACACAGTTAAGTTGCCAATCATAACGAATACATAATTGAGATACGGTTACACCATACTTATCAGCCATCTTTTTAATTTTTGGATCATTTAGAGGAGCACCGTGAGCAATTGGTGAGAAAGCTTCAACTACAATATCATTTCCTTGAATGTAATCAATTAAGTTCATCGGGTTTTCACCATTGCGAACTAAAATTTGATTAACAGCAGGCTTAGTAGAACTATTCTGCATTAAGTTATACCAGTTATTTCATTTTTATTCCCTGTTAAGCGTAATAAAATCATGTAATAAAGGCAGAAGCACAATTAAATGCTTCTGTCTTTTTAACATTTCCAAACAAAAAAGGCGATATTCCACTTTAGGGAGTATCGCTCTTTTTCGTATCAACGATGTTGACTATTTATTCTTTTACTATTAACTCCCATACTATTTCGATTCAAAGAGTAAATAAGAATATTCTTTCCAGTTTATTACTAGCCTTTATCGCCGGAGGTATTAGTGCAGTCTTTAAAGTTGAAAAAATCTCTCTTGGACTTGCAACTATGATTGATGCGATTGTAATTTACATTGACTACCTTCTCTTTTATGTTTTTAACAATTGGATTGAGTTACAAATTATCCCATTTCTGGTTTTTACGGTACTTTATATCATCGGCCACTTAATCATTTGGCTCTGTATCTACCATCAAATAAAAATCCAAGTAAAGCAGTTAAACCATAAATTATAAAAAAAGCAGATCACTACCATAATTAAACGGTAATGATCTGCTTTTTTATCCTTCAGCCTTTTGGATTTGATCATGCATATCAGCGATATCCAAATCTTTGTTCAAAAATTCCTGATTATCAATTGGCAAATGTTGCTCAATACTAGTAAATGGCTGTAAATAAACAGTTGCTTCTTCTATCTTGAAATCTAATAAGTGTCCACCAATTGATTTGTTATCTGCTAAAAAATGTAAATGGTATCCAGTAGCAGCCATACCTTGGAACATCTTCGGTGCAAAATAACCTATAACTGTACCAGAAACATCAGTAGATTCAAAAACGGCTTGTTCATTTGCTACTTGCAATAAGGTCTTGTAAGGTCTTGTCTGCTTTTCAACTACTCTTGTTTTAACAGTTGAAAAATTCCCCACAATTTTAACTGCAAAAAAGACATTTTTATAAGGATAGTCAGCTAAAATCTTATCTTCTAATTCTTTTTGAGTTAAATTTTCGACCTTAAAACTATCTTTTATCTCTTCAAAATGAACTGTCGCAAATGGGACCTTTTCTTCTGGTTTTAAGATTCTAATTTCACCATTGCTTTGAGCTAAATACGGTACATGATCAAGTAAAATCATTTCACCATCAAGCCCACTAGCTGTTCCAATGCCCCAGTCACCGTGCTTTAACAGATCTGCAACTGTCATTGTCCCTTCAAACAATCCTGGCACCAGCATCCCCAAGGTACCATGCTGATAAACCTTGCTTTCATATTTTGCCATAATTTTCCTACCTTCTATTAATGTAGCTGATCCTCTAAAATTGTCTTTCCTAATTCTTGATTGAAACTATAATCAACCGGTATATCAACAACAGTTGGTCCATCTTCTTTAAAGGCTTTATCCAAAATCTTATCTAAATCAGCTGCCTTCTCTACACGGTAGCCCTTAGCACCAAAACTTTCTGCATATTTAACAAAGTCTACAGGACCAAATTTAACAGCTGCTGAATCGCCATACTTCAATTCTTCTTGGAATTTAACCATGTCATAATTTCCATCATTCCAGATAATATGGACAATATTCAAACCTAGCCGAACAGCAGTCTCTAAATCTTGTGACGAGAACATGAATCCCCCATCCCCAGAAACCGAAACAATTTTTGTATTTGGTCTTACCAAAGCTGCTGCAACTGCCCAAGGAAGAGCAACTCCAAGTGTCTGCATTCCGTTACTAAAGAGCAAATGCCGTGGTTCATAACTTCTAAAGTGCCGTGCCATCCAGATGTAAAAACTACCAACATCCACTGTTACCGTCATGTCATCAGTAACTCGGTCTTGTAGGGCCTGAATAATACTCAAGGGATGACTCTTCACTTGATCCTTAGTAACAGCAGGTGGAGTATCACGTTTTTGCAGGGTTTTACGTAATGAATCAAGATACTCTTTAGATTCATTCGGCATTGAATAGCCCTTCATATATGGTAAAAGAAAGTCTAAAGTTTGAGAAATATCTCCAACCAATTCTCGCTCAGGCTGATAATTTTTATCAATTTCTGCCCGCATAGAATCAATTACAACGATATTTGCGCTTCGATCAGAATTCCAGTTTCGAGGTTCATATTCGATTGGATCATAACCAATTGCAATAATCAGATCACTCTTTTTAAGCAATTGATCCCCTGGTTGGTTTCTAAACAAACCTACACGACCGAAGAAATCATCCTCTAATTCACGTGGTATAATTCCAGCACCTTGAAAAGTTTCAACTACAGGTAGATGAGTTTCCGCAATTAAACGTCTGATAGCTCTGGTAGTTTCTGGATCAGATGCCCGCATTCCTAACAAAAGTACAGGAAGCTTTGCGGCTTTAATACGCTGTGAAAGCAAAGTTGATTCAATTGGACTAGCTGGGCCTAGCTTCGGGGGCTCAAGTGGCGCAATCACGCTCGTTTTTACTTCTGCATCAGTTACGTCCTGCGGAACAGAAACAAAGCTTGCCCCTTGCTTAGATGCCTCTGCTTCTTGATATGCGTTAGCAATCACCTCAGAAATATTCTCAGGTTCTTGAACTTCGGCACTATATTTAGTAATCGGAGCAAATAAAGCTGCATTTTTCATACTTTGGTGAGTTAAACGCAAAAGATCAGTTCTTTGCACTTGGCCAGAAATAGCTAGTACCGGATCACCTTCTGCTGTAGCAGTTACTAAGCCAGTTGCTAAATTTGATGCACCCGGACCTGAGGTAGTAAGAACAACACCTGGTTTTCCTGTAATCCTTCCTACTCCAGCCGCCATGAAGGCCGCATTTTGTTCGTGCCGCGTTAAAACAAATCTAGGCGTACGTGGATCTTTAGAATGTTCAAGTAATTCAAATACTCGATCAATTTTGGCACCTGGAATTCCAAAGACGAATTTAACATCATGATTAATTAAGCTATCAACAATTGCATTTGCACCGTAATATTTTTCTTCTGCCACAGCAATCTTCCTTCTTCCAATATAGATTGTATATCTACTTACAAATTAAAAGTATACTTACAAGCCAACATACTTTCAAGTAAATATAATTATAGAAAACTTCAAATCAAATACTTCTAATATAGATATATCACAAATCCATTCTATAATAGAACTTGAATAAAAATAAATTTAAGCGAGGAATAGACATGGTTAGTATCTTAAATAATCAAACTAGTAATGAAGAGTTCTTAGAATTTGCGACTAATGAGGTCCACAATGTTGATGTTGCTACAACACATCATGGTGCACCTTCTGCTCAAGTCTGTGATCTAGTTTTGAATAAAAATGGTAAGCTCTACATTGTTACCTCTAGTCAAAATCCCTTCTTTCAAGATTTGATACATCAACCTAAGGTGATTATCAATGGGTACAAAGGGGATGGCACGATGGATTCATGCGGCTTTTCAATTCGGGGAACAATTAAAAATGTCGAACATGAATATATTGACGAGATTTTTGAAAAAAATGATTATTTAAATGAAATATATGCAAATGATATTGAAGGTGCAAAAGAAGATCTGCGGGTTTTAGAAATTACACCAAAAGAAGCAGCCTACTTAGATCATCGTACTCACCCTATTTTTACAAGAAAATTTGAATTTTAATTAATCATTTTTTCCACATAACTAAATAAGTAAATAAAAATGGATAAGTTTCTTTCCCCTATCCATTTTTTAATATGGTTTAGTTTGCTAATTTAATTCTTTTATCGGCAACTTGTTCAATAAAATACTGGTCATGGTCAATTAAAAGCATTGCTGGTTTTATTGCTTGTATAAACACATCACTTATTCCACACAAACTTAATGAGAGCTTTATCAACTTGCGAATTTTCATGGAGCTTTGAATACTGTGCATTTTTGCCGTTAATCTTCAAAACACGACAAGTACTGTTACACCCACTAACAAGATACTGCAATGAAAGGTATGACTTGTTATCAACCCTACCATCACTACCATTTAATTTTCCTATTGAAGATCGTTATATTACCTCTACTTATTTAGGTACAGAATCCATGTCAGTTAACTTACCTACCGAATGTAAGCTTAATGAAAATTCAGAATTATCATTTAGAATGCTAAAAGGAAAAATGATTTTAAGCCCTGCTAACATCGGTTTTTGGACCCAGATTTATCATGATGAAATTCCTGATAGCAAAATAATCTTCCTAACAACCGTTCCGCTCGTCCCTTATCAGATGAGGTGGCTCATCAAAAGTTCTATGCTTGTTACTTAAAGAAAAACCAAACTCGCCTCATGCCTTTAATTGAAAAATTGCAGGATCAATGGAGTAAATATGATCAAATGTAAAAAAGCCGATTGCTTGGTGAAGAAGCAATCGGCTTTTTATCATTAATTTAAAAGAATAACTTACTCATAATAATCATGAAGATCATCAAGCAAGTAGAACTAATTGCAGCAGCCCCAAATACGGTACCACCACGTTTGAAGATAACACTGAAGTTAACTGAAATACCTAAAGCGGCCATTGCCATCCCCAAAAAGACATATGCTGCTTGAACTAAGCCATCTAAAACTACTGGTGGGAATGGTAAGAAAGTACCTAACATACTGGTTAAAATAAATCCGCCTAAGAACCAAGGAATTGGTAATTTCTTAGGTGCTTGTGTATGATCTTGCACACTTTCTTTTACCAGTCTTCTTTGGTACCAGTATCCAATTATTAAAGCAACGGGTGCTAAAAGTAAAACACGTGATAATTTCATAATTAATGCACTATCTAAACTTGCTTCACCAAAAGCACTACCAGCTGCAATAGCATGGGCAATTTCGTGAAGAGATCCACCAGCAACAATACCAAATTGTGAATCTGTTAACCCAAGCATTGGTTTAATCACAATTTCTAAGAGTGTAAATACTGTTCCCATCACACAAACTACGGCAACAGCAAGTACCTCGTTTTCTCTTTTACGTTCTTCATCTCTACTCTCAATTTGAGGGGAAACGCCCATTACAGCAGCTGCTCCACAAATTCCGCAGCCACAAGCTGATAACACTGCTAGTTCATCTTCTGCCCCAAATTTTTTACTAAGCCAGTAAGTCAAAACAATCGTTCCACTTACCCCTAGCATTGCAACTAAAATTGTTTTAATACCAGCATCAGCTAGCTTAGTAAGATTAAGTCTAAAACCCAGTAAAATGATTCCTAATCTCAAAAACTTATTAGAAATAAAACCAATCCCTGGTGCTGCTTCTTCTCTTACCCCAACTGGTAAAACCTGCAGTGAAATTCCCAATAAAAGTGCAATTACCAACGCACCAATCAAGTTAACATAGGGTAATTTTGCTATAAAAATACCTGCCACGGAACAAATTAAAGTCATTGCAGCTGCAAGACCAAATGATTTACTCTTAACAATACTTATCAATAAAAATACCTGCTATACAAAACATGGAAATATGTAGAAGAATACGAATTTTCTACATATCAGAAAGATATATTTTTTCCTTTCTTTGTTTCATTTACTGTCGTCTTCACTAGTATTCTGATATTCCAATCTAGGAGTAATCACATTGACTAGCTCGTACAGCTTAAGGGCCTAGCCAGCCCTGTTTATTTTCTTTATTTTGCTAAAGCTAAAAGGTTTAAAACCGCATTTTCATCTCGATCATTACTATAGCCGCACTGATAACAAATATACTCATTATGCTTTGTACCATGCTTTTTATTGCCTTGCAAAGTGATTTTTTCATCACCTTTTTTGACATAGCCGCACTCAGCACATCTTTGAGTTGATGGGTATGTTTTATCAGCCAAGATTAATTCTTTGCTATACCAATCACACTTATAAGTTAATATCTGCCTGAATTTGCTAAATAATGATCGTTGCATACCTTTTGAAGCTACATGCGTCATCATCATTTCTTTAACTGCTAAATCTTCAATTACAATTTGGTCGTAATCATCTACGAGGTTAGTAGTAAACTTCTGTAAAAGATCATTTTGAATATTAGCTACTTTGCGATAATCTCTTTGCAGTTTGGTTCTCACTACATAGTAATTATATGATTTTGTAGCTAACTTACCGTTAACTTCTCTTTTACGTGCTAACATTCTTTGATAATGTTTGATACGCTTATAAAGCTTTTGCAATTTAGCTGGCAAAACATTGATTTGTCCATCTGTGTAATTAAAGTGACCGACATTGACATCAACTGCTGTCTTTTGATGAGTTTTAGATTTATATTCAATCTTTTCTTCATAGGGAAGAGCCGCATAATAAGCGTTTTTTTCTTTGAAGATACTTACTACTTTAACTTCACTCATCTTTAAGGCCTCATAACTAGACAAATCAAACCAATCTTCTTTTGAGACACTTCTAGGTTTATCAAGTCGAAGTTTACCGTTCACAATCTTAGCTCTGTCAGTTTTAAAGCCTTGTCTGGGATCTTTCTTAGATTTAAAACTAGGCATTCCCCAATCAGGTTGTGACTTATTAAAGAAGTTCTTCCAAGCATTGGCTAAATCTTTAACAGTTAATTGCAAACATCTAGCAGATAAACCATATTGCCAATCTGCTTTATAAGCAACTAGTTCATCACGGACTCTGCGTTCATTGGGACTTGGATTATCTTGCTTGTTCAAGGTATATGCTTCATACATTAATTGCCAAGTTTCGAGCCCTTTATTCCAGCAATATCTGCGATAGTCGCATAAAGCATCGAGATACTTTTGCATGGTTTTATTAACTTTTAGCTTAACTACTTGAGTTTTAATCATTGCTTCACCTCCTAAAATCCAAACATAAGTTTATCTAAGGAAGGAAAGCAAAACAAGTAAGTATGGAATTAAAGCTTATTTTCCATGTTTAGCTTTCTAAATAAGCCTAATTTTCTATCTTCTTCTATAAATTTCTATATTTTGGTTAACAGTTAATCAGCTCCAGTTTAATTACTTATTCCCACCTAGGAAAATTTACAGAATAAGCAATCATATAGTGTTTTAAAGTGATTCTTTCTCGAAAGCAAAATTCTTATAGTACTATAGTATCCAATTCAATAATTAAAGTAAAATAATATGCTCACAAAATCACAAATATTTTTATTGATATAAAAAGAATGAAAGCTTAAATTGTACTTTCATCCTTCAATTTTGTGATATTATTCATAAAATCTTTCAAATCAATTACAGTCTCAAATGTTAAGAAAAACAGTAAAGCCTTAATCCAAGATCGACTAAGTAAAAAGAAAAAGCAAATTGCTAATGCTATAAGCCCTATTCCCACAAACAAAGCTAAAGCAGTTAACTTTGCTCCAAATAAATTAACGACCTCCTTAAAACTGCTTGGCTCATTTTTAACTAATAAAGATAGGTCATGATATTGCTTACTAGTCCTTACTCGAAATGATAAAAAAGTAAATACGGTTCCAATAATAATTAAGCCGGCTCCAAGTAATTGAAATAAAAGGCTCATTGGAGGCTGTCTAAACATTAAAATGCCTCCAAGAATTAGCAAGATGTCCGCAAGCAAATTATAACGTAAACGTTTATTTTCTAATTTAATAAAAATTAATTCATTCGAATCCATACTTCATATCCTTTAATATTCTTCTTTCTACCAGTATACTGGTTAAACTAAAAATGACCAAGAGCAATTTTAACTCTTGGTCATCTAGGTCAATTAACGTCCTTTATGAACTGTGTCATTTTCAACTGGAATTGGCTGGGCTTTAAGCTCAACTGCACCATACAAAATACCGATTAAACCGGCTATTACTAATAATTGGGACATATTCAGGACTCCTCTCTTGGAATCTTCTCCCCAGTACCTATCTTACAGGCTTAAGTTTACTTTTCAAAACAAAAAGACTTGTGTTGCAGGTGTCAAAGAAAGCCAAATCCAATAAAAAGTCATCATAATTACTGCTAAATAAGACATCATAGTTAAAAAGTTCTCAAAGCAACCTCCAACTTTATAATGAATTGGTGATTTTCTCTTTTTCTTATAGAATGGCGCTAGCCACTCTACTCCTTGCTTACTGAAACTATCTTCAACTAGATGCAAAAAATAGCCAATTACTAGCCCAAACCAAAGTGCACTCCAATAATTCTGAGAAGTTAAGTTGTTGATATGAATAGGAATAAATTTATTCATTAAATAATATAGACCACCAGAAAAAATGGCCCAGCCAAGGAAAGAATGAGTAATCCCACGATGTTTAAGAAAAAGACTAAAATTGATCACTGACTTCTTGCTCGCAGAACTGTTATATTCATCAATATCAGGTAAAGAAGCGCCAATCGCAGTCGCAGCCAGAATAATAATGTTGTTAACTGGATCGATCAATAGACGATTAGTTAATAATAAGCTTAGTTCCACGATTGCACTACTGCAAATTCGATGTGACCTAGTTAGCACTTCTTTTCACCCTCTCTAGAACATATATTCTATTTTAACAAAATTCCCACCAGAATGGGAACTTGTATACGCCAAGGTAAAAAAAACTCTAGTTTTGCACTAGAGTTTTTAAGTAATATCATTTTATAGCTTTACATAATTATTTTACTTTTAATTGCTATCTTCTTTTAATATCTTGCTCAATTCTTCTACTCGCTGATCTTCTGGTTTAGCAATAAAAGCATATTCTTCAGTGAGTTGTTTTCCATCTCGCAACAAGAACAACTTTTGTACTTGGTCATTCTCAATATGGGTGGCTGTTTTTTCATTCATAATTAAGTAGCCAGATCCAGATTCAACCATTAAAATTGCTTCTCCTAAGGTTTCAACCGCAAGTAAATCACTATCAACTTGAAGAACATCTTTTAAATAGTGGTATTCACTATTTTCCTCCTCTACTCCCGCTACCATAATGCAAGGCAAATTCTTTAAATCACTCACTTCAACAGTTTGTTGATATTTATTAAAATTACCCGCTTGCACCAGGGCCACTAAAGCAACCTCATCAACCGGATAAGTAGCTAGTTGCTGATAGATAGTATGCCTTGAATTAACTAAGACTGCATCTAACTCATTGTTTTGAATCTTAACTTCAATCTCATCATATGAAACAGGCTCTAAACTCACCTTTTCGTCTTTATGTAAAGTTTGCCATTTACCTGCTGCCTGTTCCAACTCATGTCTACCTAAATTTTTTAAATATCCAATCTTCATTTTTTCACCTGTATACAAAATAAGACTTTGATCTTTCAACCAAAGTCTTATTTATCTTAATTACTTAGCTTTATCATGAAACGCAATTGTAAAACCATTCTCCCAAACTTCACTTGGAGCAAGATGGTTCATGCCACGTTTATGTTCTAGTTTACCATCACTATCTAAAGTATCTGCAATGCCCCACCATGGTTCAATACAGATATAGTTGCCAGTCTTAGGATATTGTGACCACAAACCCACAAATGGTGCATTTTCCATTTTGACATTAATGTGATAGTCACTCTTATCAGTTCTAATAGAAATCTTGTTAGGTTGCTTTAATTCAAAGACCCAGGCATCATCCTTAAATAATTCATCACTAATTTCAAACATTGAATCAGTTGCGAGCAAAGAACGATTTTCCCAGTCAAGGTATGGTGCCTTTAAAGGAATCTTCACATGGTCCATTGAAGGATCAAACTTAAAGTAGTAATCATTCTTATTCAACCCATTATCAGTTGGTAAATTAAAACCTGGGTGGCCACCAATACCAAAGATCATTTCTTTAGTATCAGTATTAGTTACTGTAAAGTGTTCTTCCAGCAAATTATTCATTAAACTGTAAGATACTCTCAGTTCAAAATCAAATGGATACATTTTTTTAGTATCTTCATTAGAAGTTAGAAGAAAAACAATGTGCTTATCATCTTGTTCTTCAACAGTAAATTGTGCATCCCGAGCAAAACCATGTTGTCCCATATGGTAAGTTTTACCATCATAAGTATATTGATCATCCTTTAAACGTCCAACTACTGGGAACAAAACCGGAGCATGCCGTCCCCAAATTTCGGGATCTGCCTGCCACATGTATTCTCGACCACTATTTACATCTTTAACACTTTGAATTTCAGCACCCTTATCAGAAAGTGTTACTGTTAAAAAATTATTCTTTAATTGATAATCCATAATTTAACTTCTCTTTATCTACTAAAATTACAAAATAAATTTTGTTAAGTCTTTATTAATAATTATATCACTCAATTTTTGATCAACATACTTCTGAGTAATAGTGATTTCACCCATATTCATGTCTGGTCCTTCGTAAAGAACATCTTCAAGTAATTTTTCTAAAATAGTTGCTAAACGACGTGCACCAATATTGTCAGTTCCCTGATTTACTTCAAAAGCTATTTGAGCAATTCGATCAATTGCTTCTTGAGTAAAGACTAATTTAATACCATCAGCCTTAAGAAGTGCAATATATTGCTTCAAAAGTGAGTTTTGTGGATCCTTTAAGATCTTAACAAAGTCTTCTTGAGTCAAGGCATTTAATTCAACACGAATTGGGAAACGTCCTTGCAATTCTGGAATTAAATCGCTTGGCTTACTTTCGGCAAAAGCACCCGCTGCAATGAAGAGGATGTGGTCAGTAGATACAGGACCATACTTAGTTGAAACAGTTGAACCTTCAACAATTGGTAAGATATCTCTTTGTACACCTTCACGAGAAACTTCACCAGAGGTCTTCTTGTTACCAGCAGTGATCTTGTCAATTTCGTCGATAAAGATAATACCATTTTGTTGAGTACGCTCAATTGCACGTTGGTAGAGAGAATCGTAGTTAATTAACTTCTTTGATTCTTCTTGAATTAAAACTTCACGTGCATCTGATACTTTTAATGTACGCTTAACAGTCTTCTTAGGCATTAAGTCACCCATCAAACTTGACATGTCAATTCCCATTTGGCCCATCATGTCGCCCATTGGATTTACCTTTGGAGCTTGTTCTACTTCGATGGTAACTTCACGATTCTCAAGTAATCCCTTATTAAGTTGATCAGCTACGCTAAGACGTTCATTACGAATATCATCAGTTACTTCTTCATTATCTTGATGTTGATTCATGTTGAAATTACCGGAAAGCATTTGCATCATTTGTTGCAAGGAATTTTCACGGTTTTCACGCTTAATTTCGGGCACAATTAACTTCACTAGACGATTATTAGCTTTCTTAGTAGCTTGCATTTTAACATGTTCAAATTGATCTTTTTCTTCCATTCGAACTGCTTCTTCAACTAAGTCACGAACCATTGATTCAACATCACGTCCAACGTAACCAACCTCAGTAAACTTAGTTGCTTCAACCTTTACAAAAGGTGCATCGACAATTTTAGCAAGTCGACGTGCAATTTCGGTCTTACCTACACCAGTAGGACCTGCCATTAACATGTTTTTTGGCGTAATATCTTGTTGCATTTGTTTTGGTAGTTGCAATCTACGATAGCGATTATATAATGCAACAGCAACAGACTTTTTAGCTTCGTTTTGGCCAATAATATATTTATCAAGTAATTCTACAATTTGTTTTGGAGTTTTTTTCTCAGTCAAAATATTTCACCTAGATTTCATCAGTAGTAATGTGGTCATCTGTAAACACATCAATTCCAGAAGCAATCTTAACAGCTTCTTTAGCAATTTCACTTGCGCTCATCCCATTACTGTGGCGAGTCATGGCAATTGCAGCTGCTTGAGCAAAGTTACCACCAGAACCAATAGCTACCACGTCTTCATCTGGTTCAAGTACTTCACCATTACCAGAAATTAATAATAAGTCTTTATCATTAAAAGCAATTACCATAGCTTGTAATTTAGCTAAAGTTGGATCTTTACGCCAACTTTGCGCCATTTCAACGGCAGCTCTACGTAAGTCACCAGAATAAGTTTCAAGCTTTCCTTCAAGCATATCTTGCAAGCTAACTGCATCTGCAACACCGCCAGCAAAGCCGATTACTACTTGATCATGATAAATTCTTCTAATCTTTTTAGCAGTTGCCTTAGCAATAACTTTTTCACCTAAGGTAACTTGACCATCACCAGCGATGGCGGTTTTATTGTTATATCTAACAGAACAAATTGTTGTCATATTATTATGCCTCGTCTTTCTTATCTTTTCTTGGGAAAAATTTTTGATAATCAGCTTGTAAATGCTTCATTGTGACATGAGTATAGATTTGCGTCGTTGACAAAGATTCATGGCCTAAAAGCTCCTGCACACTCCTTAGGTCTGCTCCATTATTAAGCATTTCAGTTGCAAAAGAGTGTCTAAGCATATGGGGATGAACCTTTCCACCAACTCCCGCTTTAATAAAAACTTGCTGCATAATGTATTCAATTCCGCGACCAGTTAACTTTTGTCCCCGGTTATTTAAAAATACATAGCCTAGATCTTCATTTTTACCTAGTAGATCTAGTCGACTTTCATCACAATATTCTTTTAAAGCATTGGCCGCATCTTTTCCAAAGGGAACATAGCGGTCTTTATTACCCTTCCCATGAGCTAAGATAATCTTTAAATCAAAATCAATCTGATCTAGCTTTAAAGATGCCATCTCACTTAAACGCATCCCAGTCGCATAAAAAAGTTCAAACATTGCACGATTTCTTACTACCAGCTTTTC
>ERZ1643246.3546-NODE-3546-length-13247-cov-8.680261_pt1 | contig 13247 bp, 12 predicted proteins | sample MGYA00579265_ERZ1643246 | MGnify/ENA primary metagenome ERZ1643246 (study PRJEB29033, sample SAMEA4952261) | chicken gut metagenome | biome: Broiler Chicken; feature: Gastrointestinal Tract; material: Caecum | place: Ireland | collected 2018 | study: Broiler... | reverse complement strand
AAGAAAGGACATGACATTATGAAGAAAAATCTTAGAAGCAACGAGTTGCAGAAGGTTATTGAGTTATAATAAAACCAAGTTAGCAGAATACCTTTAAAATCAAGGGATTGCACCAACTTGGTCTTACTTCATTATATCATATTATATGATAAATTTATAGCCTGGGAATAAATTTGTAGTAGGAAAAGTGCAAACTCTGAGGAAAAGGAGTCTAGCTGCTTAGTCCTGCTTTTTTATATCCGCAGAAGTTCTTTTCTGCATAGGCAGCAATGCCAACAGTATACTGTTTTAATAAATTGAATTATGGGGACTAAGTAGGTTGTATTTTCTGCTATCTGCTTAGTCCCCTCTATTTTTGTTTGGAGGATGGACGAATGATTATAGTAATTGTGATTTGCTTTTCAGTGCTTTCTGCATTTACACTTTGGGCGTGTTGTATGGCAGGTAAACGAGCTGATGAAACAATGGAAAAAATAAATAAGAAACAATCTGAATTAGAAGGGTAGGTGGAAGTATGGAAAGTATTTTTACCTCTGGAAATAAGATTGTGGACCAAAGTTCACAGCTGAATATAAGCGGAAATATTATTCCGCAGGCATGGTACAAAAGTATTGTGAGAGAAAACGGAAAACCGCACTTAACTGCCATAGTAATATTAGCCGATATTGTTTATTGGTATAAACCGACAGAAATAAGAGATGAAGGAAGCGGTCAATTAGTTGCTTTAAAGAAAAAATTTAAAGCAGATCTTCTTCAGAGAAGTTATCAGCAGATAGCTGATGAATTTGGAATCAGTAAAAAGGAAGCAACAAATGCAATCATATTTCTTGAAAAACTGGGAGTGATTCAGCGGGTATTTAGAAATCTTGTTGTAAACGGGATTACCGTTACCAATGTTTTATTCATTGAATTAAAGGTAGATCGGTTAAAAGAACTGACATATTTCCCCCCACTCTCTTTAAAAAGGGATACCTATAAGGAAAAAGGAGAGGAACCTTCTGAAAAGGAAAGGGATACACTGCAAAAAGAACAGGGTATCCCTTTCAAAAGAGGGAGGGTATCACAGAAAAAAGAGATACCTGCCCCTTTAAAAGAGGAATCCTCTAGTAATGCAAAAGAAATACCTATCTATAGGGAAGGGGAAACAAATACAGGGAATACAACAGAGAATACTAATGGAAAATATCCCATCTTATCTTATCAGGAAATCAAAAATATTATGAAAAAAAGGATAGGATATGATGCGATACTGAATGACAGACCATATGAAAAACATATGCTTGATGAGATTTTGAATATAATCGTAGAGGTTATGTCTTCTAAAAGTTCTACTATACGTGTGAATCGGGAAGAAAAACCAACACCGATTGTAAAAAGCACCTATTGGAAGCTGGATATGGGAAGTGTCTTATATGTGCTGGATTCTTTGAAAAATAGTGGGAAGAAAGCACATAATATACGGGCTGTAATGATTACGGCTTTGTACAATGCTTCTATGACAATCAGCAGCTATTACAGCAATTTGTATGCGTATCATCAGGCAAGTGAGGCTATCCCCCAAACATAAGGGGGTGAAAGAGTAACAGAATTAAAAAAGTTAAGAGTGGCTCATGGAATGACACAGGCAGAACTTGCAGATAAATTACACGTTAGTCTGCGGACGTACCAAAGAATTGAATACGGTCAGCAGAAACCGAATGTATATGTTGTCATTTTATTACAAAAAATTTTTCAGAAAAATATAGAGCAGATAATGAAAACAGAATAATGAGGAAAGTACATAGGAGGTTAAACAGATGTTAGAAAGAGAAGTTATCGGAATTGATCATGGGAACAGAAACATGAAAACAGTACATACAGATTTTTCATCGGCCATTTCAAAGTTAGAGGTCAGACCGGATAATCTTGAAAATGTCTTAGAATTTCAGGGACAGTGTTTCAAAATAGGGGAAGGGGCCCCGGAATTAGAAACCGTAGACAAAACACAGAACATGAATTATTATCATTTGACTTTGGCAGCATTGGCAAAGGAATTACAGTATCGAGGAAAAAACGAAGCGTTGGTTCGTATCGGAGCAGCGTTGCCTCCGAGAAGGTACGGGTTACAGAAAAATGATTTCAAAAAATACCTTTTGCAGTCTAAAAAGCTGAACTTCCGTTATGAAGGAAGGAATTACCATGTAGAGATTGAAAATGCACATATTTTCATGCAGGGGCATGTGATTGTATTATTGCATCAAGAGGAACTCATGGGAGAATGTGTTCTCTGCGATATGGGAGGTGGAACGAATGACATTATGGGGCTGATTGATGGAAAGCCAACAGGACAGTTGTTTATAGATAAAAATGCAGCCTTGACCTGTATCAATCATATCCGGGAAGTGGTAGAGGCAAAGACCGGAGAAAGTATATCTACTTATGCGTTAGAGAAGTTTATGGTAAATGGAGATTATGACTGTTCTGATGCTTACAGGAATATTATACAGGGGGAACTAAAGCAGTATGCAGAACAGATCTATTTAATACTGAAGAAATTTGGCTATAACCTGGACCTTACAAAAATTGTGTTTGCAGGGGGCGGTTCAACTGCAATCCAGCACTTTGGAAGGAACGAAGGTAAGAAAGTCCTATTTTATTCAGATATCCATGAAAATGCAAAAGGCTGTGAAATGGCAGTTCGTTCGATTTTAAAGGAAATTGCCAAAAAGCGAGCAGGGGCATAATGGAGGAATATCATGGAAAAAGACAGGATATTTAAAACAACATTACGGCTTTATCGCGATAACAGCAATCATCAGAAAGCATTAAAATGTCTGGAGGATTATAACAAGGATATTTTTAAGAATCTGAATAACTACATCGCAGAAGCAATTATTTATTATAGCAACTATCTGAAACAGCAGACACAGGAAGCCGAATTAAAAAGTATCGAACAGATACTAAAACAAAATCGGGAGTTCTTCAAAGAAATTGTTGCAGAAACATTGAATGATGTAGAAGTAATAAAGCGAGATACGGATATAACAAAAGAGAAGAACGCACAAGAAGAAAGTTCTTCTGTGATTGACAATAACTTTATGTCATTTTACATGGATGAAGAGGAGTAGGAATATGGGAATAGCAAAAGGTGTTTTGGGCGGTACAATAAAAAGTATTGGGTTTTTAACCTATGGAGTATTAAAAATAGGATTGCTTGCAGTAAAAGTTCTGGCTATTTTATTCCTGTTTCTATTGCAGTTATTTTTGATATTGATTCATGCAGGTACACCGGATTGACAAAATGGGATGTACATGGTATAATCAAAAATGAAACAATAAATAATAAAAATAGAAAATATTTGTTTCAGAAAGGATGATTTGCATGGATAATGCAAATAAGTTAAGAGTACTGCGGCATGAGGCTGGACTTAGCCAACAGCAGGTAGCGGACGCTATTGGTGTGAGCAAGTCAACCTATTTTCGGCTAGAAAAAAGTACGGAATGCAATGCAAATTTGACAGTAGATATGCTTTTAAAACTTTTACAATTATATCATATTTCTTTTGATGATTTCAATGAAATCAAATTTCCGATTATAAAAACAGAAAAATTTCCTGTTTCATTGGTGCGAGAACTAGAAAGTGTTGTTACCGATGATTTTGCAACCTTATCTCCGGACTGGAGAGAAAATAGAGATAAGCTGAAGAAACTTCAAGCTGTTCTATTTAAAGTAATGGATGAGCGGGCAAAATTTTTTGATTTTCCCGAACTCGATTTAACTGCTTTGACGGAAATGCCTATTACGGTAAAAGCAGTAAATCTTGATATAAAAGTTGAGAAACTTTTGGAGAGGGCGTTTAAAGTGCAGAAAAAGTTTTCAAACGCAATTTTTTAGAAAGAAAGGCGAATAATGAACAGAATACGGGATGAACCGTAGCTGATTCGCCGTACATACAACTGAATATGGAATTCCCATAGTCGGGAACTATGTACGGACAGGCTATGGGAAAAGGTAATAAAAAGCAGGCTGAAATCAGCTTGCTTTTTTTGTGTAAAAAAATAAAAAGGAGCAGGATATGAAAAAAATAAAAAGGAATAGGATTTTAGCCGGCACTCTAGCATTTCTGATTAGTTTCTCCACCATCGGAAATGCAGGTAGTGTTTTGGCAGCGGAAACGGATACGGAAACTTCTGTAACGGCAGAAACAAGCAGTGGAGAATTGGAAAAAACGGAAACACCAATGCTTAATGAAGTGATGGATCAGCTTACGGAAGATGAAATCGTAACGGTTGAGGAGTTATCGTTGGAAGCCGGAACAGAGATTGATCTATCAAAAGATTTTTCAGGTATCCAGTATAATACTGAAAAGGTAAAACTGACCTTTGAAAAAGCGGAAACCCAGGAAGGAAAAGCATTTGACTATCAGAAACCGGGTAACTACTACGCAAAGTATTATGCAGAACCAGTAAGCGGAAATCCCTCGTATCAGGTCATCAGAAAAGTCATTGTAAGAGAAAAGGAGCCGGAAACTTCTGCAAAAGATGATAGTTCCGGCAACCAGAATCCATCTGATGATAAAGGCTCTGATGATGAGGAGAGTGATTCGGAGAAAGAACAGAAGGTTGATATAAAAGAGTTAGGAACAGAAATTGGAGTTTTTCTATCCGTTGTTCCGGCTGCAATGGAAAATTCCAGGGAGACGGTATCTCTGATAAAAGGAGAAAAAATCTGGTATCCTTCTGATTTGGGATATTACAATACATGCTATTTTTATGTAAATGGAAAGATAGCATATTGTATTGAATCCAGTATGGCTTCCCCGCCAAGTAGTGATTATGTAGCCGATATTTACGAAAGCAATCTGAATTTACAGAAAGTCCTCTACTACGGATATGGCGGACCGGGAGATTTAACTGGTTCCTATTTAAACGGATACAGTAATGACATGAAATATATTATGACACATTTGGCAGCAAGTTATTGTTATGCAGGAGCGGATGTTGCATTTACCGGTTGTACGCAATCCGGTTTGGAAAAATATGGTGTCATGAATTATATTAATTTTCTTTGCGGTCAGGAAGCACCGCCGACAGCAGCACTTGAATTATCTTCTACACATGAAAACGCATATCTGGAAGGTGATATTCAGAGAACAAAGAATATGACCTTAAAAGGCGATCACAGAAATTATGTGACACTTCCATTGCCGGCAAATGTTACTTATCATAATACTGCTGGAGCAACGCAAACAGGAGGAAATGTCAAGATTTACGGTGGGACTACTTTCTGGTTTACTGCACCGAAGATGTCTGTATCTGGAACCTGGAATACCGGAAAATTGACGGGACAGATTGGCAGTCAGTGGAAAACATTGGTAGTCAGTACAGGAAATGATACGCAGGACATTGGGTATGGAGATTTTTATGAAGAATCTGCGAATAATGTGAGTTTCAGTGTTACATGGAAAGAGTTTGCAAAGGTAAAAGTGATTAAGGAAGATGCAAAAACCAATGTAAAATTGGCAGGAGCGGTTTTTGGTTTATACTCTGATAAAGGTTGTACAAAACTGATTATAGAAATGCCTCCAACAGATGAAAACGGAGCAACAGAAGTTGAAGTAGAAAAAACACAGGATACGATTTATCTGAAGGAGATTTCTGTACCGGCAGGATATAAATTAAATACAAAATCCTTCAATGTGAATCTGGAAACCGGTAAGACTGTTACTACTACGGTGACAAATGAAGAACAGAAAGGAAAGATCATCATTCATAAAACCGGAGAAGTCCTGACAGGAATTTCCGGTTCAGAAGGCGATATAGATTTTACTTATACAGAGTCCTCCTATGCCGGAGCAAAGTACAAAATCTATGCGGCAGAAGATATTTATAGCCAGGATAAGAAAACAAAGATCCATAAAAATGGAGAACTGATAGCGGAACTGGAAACCGGAGAAGATGGGAGCTGCACATCAGGATTTTTGTATTTAGGGAAATATCGGGTTGTAGAAGAACAGGCACCGGGAAACTTGGTCATTGGAAAAACGGAAGAGGAACGCACCCAGTATGTGACACTAAAATATGCCGGACAGACAGTGGAGCTATCACAGGAAGAAGTAGCTTATCGAAACGAAAGACCGGAAATTGAAGTGAATGTAATTAAAAAGTCGATCAATGATGGAGTAACTTTAGAGGGAGCTGTATTTGGACTTTACAGTGGTGAGGATATCCATGCACAGGACGGCAGCCTTCTTGTAGCAAAAGACACACTGATTCAAAGGGGAACATCTGACAAAGAGGGAAACGTAATGTTTACAGCAGATCTTCCTATCAATCACAAGTATTATATTAAAGAGATTCAGGCACCGGACCTTTACTATATGAGCAGTCAAATTTATACATTTACATACAGCTATAAAAATGACAGCACATATACCTATACATTTACACATGAATTTGAAAATAAAGAAGTGAGAGGAGAAGTACACGTTAAGAAGATTGACAAGGATACCAATGATTCTGTCAGCCAGGGAAATGTCTCTCTTGATGGTGCAGTGTATGGGTTATATGCAGCGGAAGACATTGTATATCCAAATAAAAAATCCGGGATTGTCCACAGGAAAGACGAACTGGTTGCACAGGGTACGATTCAAGATGGAAAACTGGATTTTACCGAATTATATCTTGGAAAATATTATGTCAAAGAGATCACGCCGGGAGCAGGGTATCTTCTGGATGAAACCAAATATCCGGTTACGGTGGATTACGAAGGACAGAATGTAGAAATTGTTCATAGAGATGTAACGGTAAAGGAAACAGTGAAAAAACAGGCGTTCCAGTTGATAAAAATCAGTGAAGACGGAGATCAGACAGAAACAGATTTAGTAGAAGGTGCAGGCTTTAAAGTTTTCCTGATTTCTGACCTTTCCGGTGTGAAAGATGGCAGCCTGAAACCTTCAGGAGAGGATTTTGTACCAGAGGATTTTATTGGTTATGATTATGCAAAAGATAAAACAGCGTCTTACTGGGAAAATGGAAAAGAAATTCATGTACCGGAACTCTTTACTGATAAAAAAGGGTATGTATGCAGCCCGGAACTTCCGTATGGAAAATATGTGGTATTTGAAAGTACCACGCCAGAGAATCTTCAGACCGTCAATCCATTTCTTGTAACGATTGACGAAGATTCAAGAGAGCCTCAGACATGGAGAGTCTTTGATGATCGGCCAATCCAGTTTTATTTTAAGATTATCAAAAAAGATAACCAGACCGGAAAACCGGTGCTGAATAACAGTGCATATTATAAAATCTTTGACGTGGATAAGAAGGAATATGTAGAAATGAAAGTGCGTTATCCGAAACCGGAAACTATTTCTGTATTCCAGACGAATGAGGAAGGCTATTTGCAGACACCGGAACAGCTAAAGTGCGGAACTTACCGCATAGAAGAAGTCCAGGCACCGGAATCTTTTGTCAAAGTCGGAGAAGAAAAGAAACTGGTAAAAGATCAAAAGGAAATTCCATTAAATGAGGTAACGCTCGGAGGAAACTATGAAGATGCACCGAAGGACAGTATCACGATTACCGTAGATTCCAATACGGCACATGAGGTAGAAGAAGGAACCGGAAAATATATTGTTGTGGTAGAACAGCCAAATGATGAAGCGGTAGGCAGCCTTACACTCCATAAGAAAGGGGATATCCTGACAGGTGCGGATAAAAAAGAAGAGCAGCTTGTAACAAAGATAAGAAATGGATTTGCGAAGATTGTAAACAAAGTATCTTCTTTCGTCACAGGAGAGGATGTGATGGAACTTTCAATGGGATATGACTTTACCTATAAAAACAGCGGTCTGGAAGGCGTGGAATTTGAACTGAGAGCAGCGGAAACCATTTACAGCCCAGACGGGCAGAAAGACGAAGATGGAAACAGGCTGGTGAGGTTTGAAAAAGACGGACTGGTTGCAAAAATAATTACGGATAAAGAAGGAAAAGCGGTGGTAAATAATCTGCCAATCGGAAAGTATTACCTCAAAGAAACAAAAGCAGGACAAAATTGCGTTCTTGATCCGGAAAAGAAGGAATTTGAAATCAAATATCATGGGCAGGAAACAGCAGTTGACTATGTGACAATGGACCTTACAAACCAAAGACAGAAAATAGAAATAGAACTTTTGAAAAAGGATGCCGTATCAGAAAAACCATTGGAAGGTGTTGTGTTTGCTTTATTTGCAGAGGAAGACATTTTAAATGCTGCAGGAGAAGTCATTGTAGAAAAAGACTCCCTGATTGAAATGGCGGTTTCTGATAAAGAGGGAAAAGTACAGTTCCAAAGCGATCTGCCACATGGCAAATATTATGTAATGGAGGTTGAGGAGAAACCAGGATATTTGCCATATGAAGAAGTGATTCATTTTGACGCATCGTATTCCAATCCAGAAATAGAAGTCATTGAACTTAGCAGAGAAGTAGAAAATCAGCCTACCATTACAGATTTTACGAAAACGGATCTGACAACCAGTGAAGAAGTAGAAGGAGCTAAAATGCAGATCCTGGATATGGAGGGAAATCTGATTGAGGAATGGACTTCTACCAATGAACCACATAGAATCTATGCCTTAGTACCAGGAAAGTACATTTTGCATGAAGAACAGGCACCAACAGAAAATGGCTATGTACGAGCCGAAGATGTTGAGTTTGTTGTAGAACTTACTGGAGAAGTCCAGAAGGTAGAGATGAAAGATGACCACACGAAGGTTTCTATCAGTAAAACGGATATTACGACAGGAGAAGAAATTGATGGAGCAAAGTTACAGATCATTGATAAAGAAGGAAATGTCGTAGAAGAATGGGTATCCGGAGAAGAACACTTGATTGAGTATCTTCCGGTAGGAGAATATACCCTGCATGAAGAAGCAGCACCAGAGGGATACGTGATTGCAAACGATGTAAAATTTGTTGTGGAAGAAACTGGAGAGATCCAAAAGGTAGAAATGCAGGATGAGCGTGCAATGGGGCGGCTGAAAATCCGAAAGACAGAAGAGGGTTCTAAAAAACCGCTGGAAGGCGTTGAGTTTACTTTAACAGAAAAGGAAAGCGGAAAAGAAGTTGCAAAATTAGTGACAGATAAAAAGGGTGAAACAGTTTCTGAACTTCTTCCAATCGCAAAGTATGAAGAAGGGAAAATGAAAGAACCAATCGTCTATGTTTTAAAAGAAACAAAAGCGTTGGAAGGCTATGAAAAATCAGAAGAAACTTATGAGATTGTTTTTGAGTATGAAGACGGGCAGACACCGATTATTGAAGTTCTGAAAGAGATTACGAATAAAGCAATCCCGGATACGCCAGGAACCCCTATCGAGCATGGACCAAAAACAGGAGATGATACGAACATTCTTCTTTTGATTGGAGGATGTCTGTTAAGCGGAAGCATTGCAGGACTGGCATTTTGGCGTAGCCGAAAGAGAAAGAAGAAACAGACAGAATAAGATGTAAGAAAAAGCAGAAAGGCTGATGGATATTCCGTCAGTCTTTTTGCAAAGAGAGGTATGGTGTGAAGATAGGAATTATAGATGCAGATTTGTTGGAAAGAAGAAATCATAGGTTCCCCAATCTGGCTGCTATGAAAATCTCTGGCTACTATAAGGAAAAAGGAAATCCAGTGGAGTTATTATTTGATTATGAAACCATTTCAGATTTTGATAGAGTGTATATATCAAAGGTATTTTCAGGAACAGGCGGAACAGGAAAACTTACCGAAGAGATTTTGAAAAGACCCAATGTTTTTTATGGTGGCACTGGTTTTTTCTATGATCAGGCACAGCCCCTTTCCGATGAGATAGAACATCAAATGCCGGACTATCATTTATATGACAGATGGTTGGAAAAACAAAAGACAAAAAATGTATCCGCAAACAGTTTGAAGTTTTATCAGGACTATTCTATTGGGTTTCTGACAAGGGGATGCTTTCGGCATTGCCCTTTTTGTGTGAATAAGAATAGCAGCCGGAGCGTTCCGGCAAGCCCTTTGGAAGAATTTATGGATTCAGAAAAGAAGAAACTCTGTTTCCTTGATGATAATTTTCTGGCTTGTTCTGAATGGGAAAGGATTCTGGAATCGGTACTCAACAGCGGAAAACCATTTCAGTTTAAACAAGGACTGGATATTCGGATTATTACGAAAAAGCAGATTCAAATGCTGTTTGCAGGAAAGATATTGGAAGATACCTATTTTGCTTTTGATGATATAAAAGATGCGGAAGTGATTGAAAACAAACTGGAACTTTTACGTTCGACAGTGGAAAATCCGAAAGCCAGGATAAAAGCATATGTATTGTGCGGATATGATCGGACTGGAAAATGGGATATTGATTTTTGGCTGAATGATATAGAAGATTGTTTCCGGCGGATACAGATTCTTATAAAATATCGGTGCCTGCCGTATCTTATGCGTTATCAAGCATATCAGCAGTCACCATTTCGTGGAATCTATATCAATCTTGCAAGATGGTGTAATCAGCCAGCAATTTTTGCCAAAAAGAGTTTCCATGAGTTTTGTGCAGAACATAAACTAGAAAGTGCCACGAACAGATACTATACCGAATTTCTGAAAGAATATCCATATATGGAAAAATGGTTTCATATCAAATTGAAAGGACAGTAAAAGGAGGGAAAAGAAGCAGTACATATTTCGTTCACAGAAGAAATGAAAGCTGCCGTATCAGAAATTGATCTGGTTTCTCTTGCGGAGCGTTTCGGCTATACGCCCCAGAGGATAGGAGCAGGAAAACATAATTTAAAGGAAATGGATTCTTTGGTTATTTATAATCGAAAAACATGGTACAGGTTTAGTGGAAAAGGTAATCGAACAGGGGGGAATCAAATTATTTTTGCAGAAGAATTTGGAAATATGACATATCCAGAAGCTATGCTGTATCTTTTGGAGAGTATCGGCTATCCTTTGCCGGAAAAGACTGGGAAAAATCCCTCCCGGCAGTTCCTTCCAACCATAAAAGAGAAAAAGGAAGAAGAAAAGGTTCCCTTTGTCCTTCCAAAACATTCCTGGGATTATGAAAAACTATATCAGTATTTAGGAAATGAGCGAAAACTTTCTAAAGAAGTGATCGCTTTTTTTATTAAAAAAGGGCTTTTATATGAGAGTTTACCTTATCACAATCTTGTATTCGTAGGATATGATCCAAAAGGAGAAGCGAGATTTGCCAATATGAGGGGAACCTTTGAACCATCACAAGCGGGGAAAAAGCCTTTCCGCATGGATGTTGCAGGAAACGATAAAAATTACGGAGTCAATCTGTGCAATCCGGACAGCAAGGAACTTTATGTTTTTGAAGCAGCGATTGATGCGATGTCTTTCCTTGATTTGTACCATGTTCAAAAAGAAAATCTTTTGGTTTTAGGCGGTACATGGGATGGGCCATTAGAACAGTTTTTAAAAGATTATACACACATAAAAACACTGATCTTTTGTTTAGACAATGATGAGGCAGGAAGAAAGGCAACAAAGGAATATTTAAAAAAGTATGAGGAAAGAGGGTATGAAACCAATTTTGAAATCCCAGAGAAAGGAAAGGACTTCAATGAGTATTTGAAATTACTTCGATCGAAAGAAACTTCTATAGAGTATCCGTTTAGACAGGCCATAAGATAAAAAGGAGGATGAAAAACTTGAAGAGAGATGTCGTGATTGAAAGAGAAATCAATGCCATGATAGACGCAGATAATTATGAGGAGCTTGTAGAACACACGATAAGGAATGTTCGAAAATGGAAATTTCATGGGAAAAAGGTAAAAGAGTATGCAGAACGTATTTATGAAATATATGGTGAGAAAGTATGTAAAGGGATACCAAAACAGAAATTTCTTTCTCAGGTTATGAACCGGTGTAGAAAATAGGAGGCAGTATGAGAAGAGATGGCAGTATGAGAATAGAAGACTTTATTATTCCAGAAAATGTGATTCCGATTATAAGAAATAAACAGGTATTAGAGGATTTACCAAAAGACAACATTTTTGTAAGTGAAGAGGATCTGGTTGTATTATTCCGCATTGAAATACCCATGAATCTTGAAACGGGAGTGGGACTGATACAGGTAACGGATAAAATCATAGATATATGGGGAATGAATACACAGGAGGTCTATGAAAAAGCCTTAAAAAATATGCAAGAAAGAGATATTATTAAAATTTATACGATGGATAGTGTACTTAACCATATTCTTTCAGGAACACAGGAGGAAGAAGTTTCTAAAGAAACTCTGGAACAAGTGGAAAGCCCAATGTTGGTTGTTACGAATGAGAAACATATAAATGGTGCGGTGGGAATTTTAGATACCGATAAACTACAGGAAATATCCGAAATGGTACAGGATGATTTATATATCCTTCCTTCCAGTATACATGAATGCATATTGATTCCTAAAAGCGAAAGGGATTTACAGGAGCTTAGAGAAATGGTAGCGGATATAAATGGGAAAGAGGTGATACCGGAAGAAAGGCTTTCTGACAATGTTTATGAGTATTCTGCTGCTACAAAAGCAATAACAATAGCAGGAAATAATACGAGGGAGAAGGGGGCTGTAGAACATATTCGATAGACAATAGAATTTTGCATGAATATCGTTTCAATTTCAGCAGAATTGGATTGCAAACTGTAAAGGAATTTTGAAATATGGAATATGAAACATTTAAACAACAATTAATAGACAATGTAAAGTATATGGCTGGTTGGTCTAAAGTTCCCGGCAGATGTGTGATAGAGTCGGCTCAAATATCAGGAATAGAAACAAGCAGAATCCGCTTTGACTGTACGGATAAAAGAGTTGTTTTGCCGGAAATCTATATTGAAGATATATGGAATACAACAGAATCTTGGAAAGAGGATCTTCGGAGAATCATTAAAATATCAGATATTGCATTTTCCATACGAAGAACATGGGAAACAACTTACGATACAGCGATATACAGGTGCAGTAAAAAGGAAGGTCCAGGAAGAACAGATGAAATCCGACCGCTGATTACGAATAGAAAATCAGAAAAAGAACTGCTTAAAAATTTGTTATATCTGCAACATGATGAAATTGCTGTATGTTTTTATGTGACGAACAGAAGAAATAAGGCATGTTTTTTATCAAAAGATTTAGCAGATATTTGGAATATCAGGAAAGAAACATTGCTGAAAAAAGTCTTAGAAGAGAAAGGAGCTTCCTGTATAATTCAAATATAGGGAATCCCATGAAAGGTGGTTGAGA
>ERZ1643246.3545-NODE-3545-length-13253-cov-7.595469_pt1 | contig 13253 bp, 13 predicted proteins | sample MGYA00579265_ERZ1643246 | MGnify/ENA primary metagenome ERZ1643246 (study PRJEB29033, sample SAMEA4952261) | chicken gut metagenome | biome: Broiler Chicken; feature: Gastrointestinal Tract; material: Caecum | place: Ireland | collected 2018 | study: Broiler... | reverse complement strand
TGTCCCTGCAGATATCTGATCGTTTTCCGTCATACGGTTCCACAGAAAATTTTCCATTTTCATCCGTAGAAAAACTGCCTGGAATACGGTTCTATAAGAAAAACTTGTCAATTCCTCCGCATCATTTCGTCCAAGGCTGATGTATGATTCAAAAATGCTTTTTCAACCGTGGCACCGGCAAACATGCATTCGAAAATTCTGGATACGTAGCCATGAATCCTATTTGATCCTTCTACGGTACCAGCCGGTGGATGTCTCTTGGAAACATGGAGGCTCTTCTTACATTTTCAAATCCGAGCAGTCTGCTTGTGAAGCGTTCCAGGCCAAGTCCCAGGCCGCCGTGCGGCGGAAGGCCATAGCGGTGCGCCATCAGATAACTTTCAAAGGATTCCGGATGCATGCCTCTCCGCTTCATTTTGGCCACCTGTTCCTCATAGTTGTGAATCCGAAGTCCACCCGTAGTGATCTCCAGTCCTTTATAGAGAAGGTCGAAGCTTCTGGTCACCTTCGGATTGGTCTTGCTGTCCATGGCGTAGAATGGGCGTTTCTTTTCCGGGTACTCAGTGACAAAGACAAAGTCGCTTCCGGTCTGTTCCCGAATCCACTCGGAAAAGATCTTTTCCTCCTCCGGCTCCAGGTCTTCCGGATCTGCCGCCGCCTGATTTCGGATGTGGGATACGATCTTTTTGACCTCCGCAAACGGAACCGCCGGAATCTCCTTCCATTCCGGAATCTCCACATTTAACAGTGCAAGCTCTTCCCGGCAATGTTCCGAAAGCCAGCAAAAGACCGCATGCAGCATGGATGCTTCCATCTCCATCAGCTCTTCCGGTGTCGTCACATAGCCCATCTCAAAGTCTACGCTCGTATACTCGTTTAAATGTCGGGATGTGTCGTGCTTTTCCGCCCGGAAGACCGGACCGATCTCAAAGACACGCTCGTATACGCCCACCATCATCTGTTTATAAAACTGAGGGCTCTGGGCAAGATAGGCTTCCCTTCCAAAATAGTCCAGCCGGAAGATATTCGCTCCGCCTTCCGCCCCTGCGGCTCCGATCTTTGGCGAGTGGATCTCTGTAAATCCATGTTCCTTCAAAAATCTGCGGATGCCGTCCGTAATGCCGTTCTGGATCCGGAAGATGGCACGCTCCCGTTCATTTCGAAGAGTCACCGGACGGTAGTCCAAAAGAGTGGATATGGATGTGTCCACTTCCTTTTGATTGATGACCACCGGACTCATCTCATATGGTCTTGACAGCACTTCCACCCCGGTCAGATGGAACTCCGCCCCGGTCCGTGACCGCTCTTCTTTCACGACTTCCGCCTCAAAAATCACACAACTCTCTTCTTCCAGCTCCTCCAGCGGAAAAGCTGCTTTTTCTTTCGAATAGACGCACTGCACGATATGCGCTGCCGTCCGAAGCAGCACAAAGGCAAACCCTCTCATTTTACGGATCTTATAGATGCTGCCGTGGATCCGGATCGCCTCTCCGGTATGTTCCAGGAGATTGGTCTCCTCTTCTTTCCTGATATTGGTTCCTTCGATATAATTCCATTCTTTCATATTGATCTTCCTTTACCCTTTCCATGAATTTTTATGATTCCCTGATCATCCGGGTCCTCATCCATGTGGGCATCGTCTTTATGTCCCATTCGATCACAACCTTTCCCAGCCGTCTTCCTCATCATCGCTGTTTTGCGAAGTTCCAAAAACTCCGCCCGTAAAATAAAAAAACAGAACCATACAAGAATCTTCCATCCTGTGTGGTTCTGCTGTTATCTCTTTCACACAGGTACAACACAAGAAGCGCTTGTACCTGTGACTCCATTCACAATACAAGCGCTACCTATCGTCGTCCCTGTTCATGCTAACCAAGATCTTCATCGGGCTCATCAGAATTCGCAGCTCCTTTCAAGTTTTCTTCATTTTAAATCCAGGAAGTGCCTCTGTCAAGCCCTTTTACCTCTTTTTATATTTTTCGTATGTTTGCTCCCGGAACACTCTTCCGCGAAGAAAGGCTGCAAGCCAGACTCCCAGAAACGCAACCGCCAGAAACGGCGTCACAAAATATGAAAGCACTGCTCCCAGTACAAACCACAGGGCCCAGAGCAAAAAGCCGTTTCTCGCTCCATTTACTACAAGACCTGCATCGTACTGATCCCGCTTTTCTTTGGGAAGATCCCGGTAGCTTTTGACCAGCCAGACACACTTTTCACCAAGAATGGTAAAGACAACCCCGTGGGCCGTCAGAAGTGCTGTCATCATCATACAAATAAAAACTGCAATTACAATGATTCGTTCCACTGTTCCTCTCCTTTTCATCGGTCTTCTTATCATCTTACACCGATTTTCGGAAAAGGCAAGTCTTTCTTTTTAATCTTCCTTTTTCATCCGGATCCACACGGAGATTCCAAGAAGCAGAATTCCGGTCATGGCCAGGTACCGTTTCTCGGTATAGCTTCCCGCCGCCAGGGAGAAGAGATACCAGTTTCCAAGATACTTTTCTCCTGCTCCAAAGGAGAACAGATAATAGCCAAATGCAGCCATATAGCCGATCACCAGATTGCCGGTACAGGCCGTGCCAAGTGTGCCAATCCCGCCAAGAAAAAGCATGCCGGACATGGTGGCCAGCAGATAGGATGCATAAGGGAACTGACAGTTTCCTGCCCGCAGGGACCAGAGAAAGCCTGCCGCAAGTATCACCATAACCAGGATATTCAAAGCCATCCGGATCAGGTAGATGCTTCCCATAGAGGTGTACTTGGATCGGATCAGCGCCCGGATATTCGGATCGGCCTCCGGCAAAAAGACCGGAATCAGGAGCAGCATTCCGGGAAGTACCGCATAAAAGTCCAGCAGCTGCGCTGTCTCTGTCTGGCCCAGATTTCTGGTCCCTGCAAACAGCGGAGTCAAAAGAAACAGTGTCAGACTAACGAACAGCTGCTTTGGCAGATGATGCCGGACGTATTCTTTTCCGGCCGCGAGATAACGTTCCATTTCCCCACCTCCCCTTTCTTCTTGCTTCAAATACCATCGCCGCGCCAACTACAAGTGCCAGGGCCAGCACCGCGTAGAACACCCGGTTTTGGACCAGTTGCGAAAACTGAGCATGAAATCCGCTGTAATTCAACTCTGTATTGTGTCTCGGAATGAGATTCATACCGTAATTGCCTCCTCCCATGGAGTCTTCTCCGCTGAAAGCAGAAAAGAACCACCAGGCCGCCTGAACCAGCACCCCTGCCGCCGTCTGGATCAGCTCCGTCACAAACATGCCAAGGGCCGTTACCACCAGAATTGTTGGCAGCAGCCATCCCAGACTGTAAAGGGCAAAAGCACCGGGATTCAGATCGATACCTTTTCCTTTGGCAAACCCGATGCATTCCGCCAGTGGATAGAAAGACAGGAGAAGGACCGGCAAAAACATTCCAAAGCAAATCGCTGCATACCGGCTGAAAATAATCGTATACGAGGATGCCTTCCGGGTATAGATCAGCTCCTGCATGGAAGCGCGTTTATCCCGGATTTCCCTCGTTGCCGCTACAAAAACCGGGAGAATGGCGAGAATAATTCCCATATAGTCGCAGAAAAGTCTAGCATATCCTCCGGTCAGGCCGTCCTTTTCTACCAGATTCTCATACTCTTTCAGGGCGTCCTCATAGGTCATCTCTACCATGGCATTCTGCCGGATATGATCCTCCGTAAAGTCCGATCCTGGCCCCAGAATCTCACAGACCTCATCCATATCCTTCATAAACTCCTCGTAGTCCAGGCCTTCTTTGGGCTCCAGCGAAAAATTCCCATCCAGAAACATCATACTTCCGTCCGGCATCTTGGCAGTATTTTCTTCTTCCCACTGATCATACCGGTTCTGGATTTCCTCTGTGGACAATCCCGTATCTTTTGTCAGAACAGAAGCGATCTCCTCTTTTTCCTCTTCATTGAGCGTCACCTTTTTGGTAAATCCCACAGGGGCGGTTGTAAAGCTGTCCTGCATCCAGGATTCTGCAAGAAGTCCCAGCGTTCCGCTCATCCGATCTTCCTTGCGATCCGAGAGCTTGTATCCATAGCTTCCTTCCTGTCCCGGTTCCGGCTTTGACTCAAAGGTGATGGTCCCCATCTGGCTGAAGAAAAACAGGCACAGAGCCAACATGTACAGCCAGAAGATCAGGCTTTTGAAGAGTGTCCTGCACTCCTTTTTAAATAAGGTCCAGATCATGAGAAAATCCCTCCTTTTCCTGCATCAGATACAGATAGGCGTCCTCCACGCCAGGGTCGCATGGAACTGCCTGGATGTTCGGAGACTGCTCAGAGATAAACCGGACCGTCACATTGTTTCCCTGGGTCAACATGCTCGTAACCAGATATTCCTCCTTCATCCGCGGGAGTTCTTTTCTGCTGATCTGAGATGTATAGACTTTTCCGTCCGTCATCTGCAAAAGCTCTGTCACCGTTCCCTCATAATACAGCTCTCCCTCATCCATGATGGCGATCCGCTCGCAGGCCGCCTCGATATCCCCGACAATATGAGTGGAGAGAATGACGATCCGATCTTCCGCCGTCTCGCACAACAGATTCCGGAAACGGACCCGCTCTTCCGGATCAAGCCCCGCCGTTGGTTCATCGACGATCAGTACCTTCGGATCATGTAAAATCGCCTGGGCGATTCCCAGTCTCCGCTTCATGCCTCCGGAGAGCGCTTTCACCTTAGTACGATAGTGATCCTGAAGATTCACTCTCTCAAGGAGCATCGGAATCCGCTCCTTTCTTATCTTCTTCGAAAGTCCGGAGAGAGCTCCCAGATAATCCATCGCCTCATAAACACCCATGTTTGGATACATGGAAAACTCCTGCGGAAGATATCCGGTGATCCTGCGGACCTCCGCGGCCTGCTCTACCGGAATACCGCAGATCGTTACCTTTCCCCCCTGCTTTTTCAGCAATGTGGCCAGTACTTTCATCAGTGTCGTCTTCCCCGCGCCGTTTCTCCCCAACAGGCCGTACATTCCCGAAGGGATGGTCAGAGAAACCTGTTTCAGCGCATGCGTTTTTCCATAATATTTTTCCAGTCCCTGGATTTTGATTTCCATTGTCTTGCTGCTCATCTGTCTACTTCCTTTCTGCTTGATATCTTTATTATAGAAAGCATTTCTCTAGATTCTCCCTAGAGATCTGAAAGGATTTCTTTAGATTTCCTTTGTAAGCGCAAATGAGGCCGTCACCACCGCCCCTTTTCCCCAGGCACGGTTTGCAAAGCTCAGCCTTCCCCCGTGCTTTTTACAGAGCACTGCGGACAGATTCAGACCGATGCCAAAGTGCTCCTCTTTCGTTCCTTCGCTGAAATACAGCTTCGATGCATTCTTCAGCGCATCCTCCGAAAAGCCGGGGCCATCGTCCGATACAAAGAGATACAGCATCCCGTCCTCCTCTTTCGTCTCCAGCTCCACCCTGCCGTCCGCATATCGGATGGCATTGGAAAGAAGATTGTCCAGGACCTCCATCAACAGATCTTCATCCAGCAGTAGCTCATTCTCTGTCCCTTCATGCCGGTACCGGATTTCCACTTCCCCTGCGGCATTCAGAGCATCTGCCATGCCCTGGATGCGGCTTTTGATTTCTGAAGTTTTTCTCCTCTCCGGAGCAAATGGAATCTCATCCACAGACCGAAGAGACTTCATGGTGCCGCTGAACCGCTCCAGCCGTTCCGCCTGTTCTGCTAAAAGTTTCAAAGTAGTCTTCAGCTTTTCCTGACTGATGGCCCCCTTTGGCAGATAGCGGATGAGGAAATCCGAATAGCCCCGGATTACCGTCAAAGGAGTCCGCAGATCATGGGCAAAGGCCGCATTCAGACGCTTCTGCTCTTCCACCAGATTCCACATTTCTTTCTGGTTTTCTTCCAGATTTTTCCGCATCTCCTCAAAGGACCCACAAAGTCTCCCCATCTCGTCTCTGCTCTCATAGGAAATGGTAAAGTCCAGTTCTTTCTGCCGGATCTTATCCACCGCATCTTCCAGAATGCCAAAAGGGCGCTTCAGCCGCTTCCGGTAGAATAACGCCCCAAAAATCAGCGAGGACACTGTCGCATACAGATACGGGCACCAGTACATGACCTGCTCCAGCAAAAGCTGTACCTTCCTGTCCCGGTCCGTAAGCCCGGCATGGTTTTTTTCATAAATCCGGTACATTCCTTCCGTTGTATAGACGATAACCGGAGCCGTATCCTGTCTCTCTATGAGAATATCCGTCCATTTCTCACAGATCCGCATGGTCGCGCCGCTTAAGATGAGCGCTGTAAGAGCTGCCAGAAGAAGATAGGCAAGGAGCGCCTTTTTTATCGGAAGATTGCGGATCACAATACGGATTTTTTCCATCTTTTCCTCTACCCAATCCATTTATATCCCACTCCCCACACTGTCTCGATATATTCCTTTGATGTCTTCTGGGCGATCTTGCCCCTAAGCCTCCGGATATGCTCCATGACAATGCTGCTGTCGCCACTTCCGTCAATGCCCCGGACCGCCTCGTAAATCTGCTCCTTGCTGAACACCTGCCTTGGGTGCATGGACAAAAAGGCAAGAATGTCGAATTCCGTCCTGGTCAGATGGATCTCTTCCCCATCATACCGGACACTCCGCTCATCGTACCGGATCCCAAGTCCCTGGACCGTCTCTTCCTGTTCTTTTCTTGTTCTCTTTTCTCTTCTCAGATGCGCCATCACCCGTGCTCCCAGCTCATCAATAGAAAACGGTTTCGTGATATAGTCATCTCCTCCGGAAAGCAGCCCGTTGATCCGGTCCTGCTCCTCAATCTTGGCAGTCAGAAAAACAATCGGACAGGAGACCTCCTCCCGGATTTTCTGACATACGGTCATCCCGTCCAGATCCGGCAGATTGATATCCAGAAGGATCAGATCCGGCTGCTCTTCTGCGGCCGCCACCGCTGTCCTTCCGTCTTCGGCTGTTCTTATTTCATAGCCAAGCATCTCAAAATAATCCTTTAAAAGCATCCGGATTCCCGGTTCATCATCTACTATTAATATCCGTTCCATCTTTGTTCCCCTTTTTTCTGTGATGTCATACAAATCGTATTATACGCTATCTTTTCCTATTTTTTCTCTATTTTTCCTGCCAGGTACAAAACGGGTACCGGATTTGGATCCTCCCCACTTCAGGGCTTGTGTATCCGGGAAAAGATGCTATAATGGAATATAGGAAAATTTTACAGATAAAGGAGAGGAATTCCAATGAAAGCTTATGAAAGATTACTAAAATATGTCGTTGTCAGAACGCCAAGCGACGAGAACAGCGAGACCGTTCCGTCCTCCAGATGCCAGTTTGATCTTGCCAATATTCTGGTAGAAGAATTAAAGGAACTCGGCGTGGAAGCTCATGTGGACGAGCACTGCTATGTATATGGAAAGATTCCGGCAACACCGGGCTACGAAAACTGCCCGAAGATGGGATTCATCGCACACATGGACACGGTATCCGATTTCTGCGATCACGACATCGTGCCGGTGATTCATGAAAACTATGACGGAGGAGATGTTGTCTTGGGAGACAGCGGACGGGTTCTGGAAGTCAGCGCTTTCCCGCACCTTCCGGAATTAAAGGGCCGCACCCTGATCACAACCGACGGCACGACCGTTCTCGGCGCAGATGACAAGGCCGGAATTGCCGAGATCATGACCATGATCGAACGCATCAAGGAAGAAAACATTCCTCACGGACCGATCCGGGTTGCCTTTACACCGGATGAAGAAATCGGTACCGGAACCGCATGCTTCAATGTAGAAGAGTTTGACGCAGATTACGGCTACACACTGGATGGCGACACGGAAGGTGAAATCCAGTACGAAAACTTCAATGCCTGCAAGGCAGACTTTGAGATCACCGGATTTGCAGTACATCCTGGCTCCAGCAAAGACACCATGATCAATGCAAGCCTGGTTGCCATGGAAATCAACAATATGCTTCCTGGCTGCGAGACACCGCGCGGTACCGAAGGATACGAAGGATTCTATCATCTTGTATCCATGAGCGGAGATGTTGGAAAGGCAGAGCTCCACTACTTCTTAAGAGACCATGATGCAAATATGTTTGAGGCCCGCCAGAAGACTCTGCGTCTGATCGAAAAGGATCTCAACGAAAAATGGGGTGAAGGAACGGTCAAACTGACGATCACACAGCAGTACAAGAACATGTCCACCATCATCAAAGACTGCATGCATCTGATCGAAAACGCCAAGACAGCATGCGAACGCGCAAACGTTCCGGCACAGATTCTTCCGATCCGCGGCGGCACAGACGGATGCCAGTTAAGTTTCAAAGGACTTCCTTGTCCAAACCTCGGCACCGGCGGACACGCATACCACGGACCATATGAGCACATCACAGTGGAAGGTATGGATCTTGCAACCGATGTAGTAATCGAAATCGTAAAGCTTTACGCAGAACAGAAATAAAAACACATGATCAAAAACTCCAGCCTGTCAGAGGGCTGGAGTTTTTTTGAACAATCCTGTATGCTGTTATGTATGCTCCGGGGATCCGCCTTAGTGGGCCTTGAATCCCTCTCCTACGACCTCATTGGACTCTACGATAATGATGAAAGCCTTCGGGTCAATCTCTTTTACGACTCTGCGGATGCCGTACATTTCTTTGTTGTTGCACGCACAGAGTACCACATCCCGGTTGATATGAGAATAGCTTCCCTCTGCTTTCAGGAACGTGCATCCTCTTCCCACTTCCTGATCAATCCGCGCCGCAACTTCCACCGGGAAGTCTGTCACAATCAGCGTCATCTTACCGGTATCAATTCCGTACATTACCTTGTCCACAACCGCCGAAAGAATAAAGCTGATCATCATACCATAGATCAGACTGTCGATATCTTTTGAGACAAGAGCTGTACCAAGAAGAACAACGATGGCTTCCAGCGCAAAGGAAATGTTACCGATAGACAGATGCGGATTCAGAGCCTTGATGGAAAGCATGATGAAATCCGATCCGCCGGTGGATGTGTTTCTCATATAAATCATCGCATAGCCCAGTCCGGAAAAGACTCCCGTACAGATGGCTGCCAGCATCCGGTCTCCTGTGTAAACCGGGAACAGTGGAGCCACCACGTCCATGATAATCGATGTGATGATGATGGTACGGATCGAACGGATAAAGAAGTCCTTCCCCAGAATCCGGAAACAGGCAATCGCAACCGGAATATTCAGAAGCATTGCGACAGTACCGATCGGCAGGCCAAAGAGCTGATAGAATATCAGGGCGATTCCGTTAAATCCCACCATAGGGAACTTTGCCATGGCGGCAAAATTATAAGTTCCGATTGCGATCAGGATTCCCCCAATGATGTCAACCAGTATGTCAATTCCAAGTTTCTTCGTATCCAGCTTCTTCATGATACATTCTCCTTTCCTCCATTTTCCTCTCTTTTTTCCAAAAAAATAAACATCTGCAAACTATACCTGGTATAATCCGCACATGCTCTTCTTTTTTCAGTATACTATTTCCTCCAAAGCATTGTCAACCCCTTTCTTTACTTTTCCCGGCCTTCTGTCTATAATAGAAAACAGCAAACCAAAAAGGAGGACTGTACATGAAACTTGTATTTCTGGACGCCAAAACCATCGGATCTGACATCGATCTGTCCGCCTTTGAAGACTTCGGCGACGTTGTCTACTATGATTTTACTACACCGGCGGAGGCCTCTGCGCGTACGCGTGATGCGGATATCCTGATTGTCAATAAAACTCCGATCAACGAGGAGACCATAGGAGAGGCCTCCCACCTGAAGCTTGTCTGCGTCACCGCCACCGGAACCAACAACCTGGACAAGGATTATCTGGCAAATCGGGGCATTGCCTGGCGCAATGTTGCAGGATACTCCACCGAATCCGTGGCCCAGCATACCTTTTCCATGCTCTTTTATCTGCTGGAGAAGATGCGCTACTACGATGACTATGTCAAGGAAGGCCGGTATATCAATGACCGGATCTTCACCCACTTTGCGGAGCACTTCCACGAGCTTGCCTCCATGCGCGTTGGGATCATCGGTCTTGGCAATATCGGGCGCAGAGTTGCCGATATCGCCTCCTGCTTCGGTGCGGACGTGGTCTATTACTCTGCTTCCGGGAGCCCGGAGCAGAAGGGCTATCACCAGGTAGACTTTGACACCCTGCTGTCCACCTCCGACATCATCTCCATCCACGCGCCGCTGACCGAAAAGACCGAAGGTCTCATAGACAAAACCGCTCTCAGGAAGATGAAGTCGTCCGCCATTCTGTTGAATCTTGGCCGGGGTCCCATTGTCGTGGAGCAGGATCTTGCGGACGCATTAAAAGAGGGGATCATCGCTGCCGCCGGTCTGGACGTGCTCGCCCAGGAACCAATGGCGCCTGACAATCCCCTCTTTGAAATCAAAGACAGCAGAAAGCTCCTGATCACTCCTCATGTGGCATGGGCTGCGGTGGAATCCCGCACCCGTCTGATGGAGATTATTTATGGCCAGATAAAAGCGTTTTTCCCTGCTTCTTCATACTCTTCCACACAGATCTGACGGTCATGGCAGCTGCCAGCGCGGCTGCCCCTGCCATCAGGCAGAAGTCTCCGATGTTGAATGTGATCTTCCGAATCTGCGGCTCCGGCACGCCAAAGCCGATGTAGTCCACCACATATCCTCTCCGGAACCGGTCATACAGATTGCTGACCGCACCGGAGAGCATCAGAGACACCGCCGCAAATTTCCATGTTCCCTTCTTTGAAAACAGAAGCTTGATATAATAGCCAAGCAGCAGAATGCCTGCTGCAAGGGAACCGCCTTTTACAATCCGATCCTCGCCGCTTAGCATATTCAGCGCAAATCCATGGTTGTGTACCTTCCGGATCCGGATCTTCCCGCCCAGAAGCTCCTGCTCCTTGACTCCATCCGGCTTCTTCTCCGTCCGGTATTTGCAGAACAGGTCCACGCCCAGCAGCGCTCCGCAAATGACTGTGATCCATTTTTTCATTCGTCTATTCTCCTTTGATCCTGTCAATCTCCTTTTTCAGATCCTCGATCTTCTCCTGTCTCTTTTCGATTGCCTCGCAGAACTCAATGCATGACTCATCCGCCACCTCGTTCTCCTGGAACTTCTCGTAGATGGATTTCCCGATATCAATGTAGTCCCGCTCATTGGCACGTTCCAGAGAACGGATCTGGCTTCTGAGCTTTTCTGTATCCAGGATCTCGTTCGTCTTTTTTCCTACCAGATCGGCTGTCTCTGAAATCTTTTTTCCAAGTTCGCTAAAAAAATCATCCATTGTTTTTTCCTCCTTTATAACTGCCGGATTTCTTCAAATGTATGGTACAGATCCATCGTACCATATCCCCACTGCCGGTTCGGATATTCGATTCCATCCCTTCTTCTCGTCCCCAGAATCAGAATATTTCTCACCTGCGCCGAGGACGCCTGGGAATTCTGATCCTGGATAATCCACTGGAGAAGAAGTGCCGCGCTTCCTGCGGCAATGGCGCTTCCCGCACTGGAACCGGATCTCTGTGTAAAACCGCCTCCTGGGACGGCTCCTGTCACATTGACGCCCGGAACAGCAAATTCCGGCTTGATCATCCTGTTTCTAGTATAGCCCCTGCCGGACTGAACCGCAACCGAATTTTCCTCCCAGTTATAAAAGGAAGCCGTAATCGCAGAAGGTGTGCTTCCCGGCTCCAGAATGGTTTCATCCGGGCTTGGGCGCAGGAAATACACCTCCCCCGTCAGAAATTCCGACACCGGAAGCCAGATATGAAATGTTCCCTCAATACTTTGCAACGGTTCCAGTCCGATCTTCCAGATCCCTTCTGCCGGATTCAGAAATCTCAGAATAATCAGCTCCGAATTGGTCCGCTCCACCAAAAGGCGATAATCGATGACAACGGTCGTCTGTTCCAGCAGAAACCGGTATTCATTCCTGCTGTTCTGCCTAATGGGTATTTTCTGGATCTGTTCCCCGGAGGGGGAATACAAAGAAACCGCCATCACATCCGGAATGTCTGTCCAGATTTCCGCCTGAAATCCCCGCACTCCGGGTCCTACGCGGAGTTCCACCAGTTCCCGCTCTTCCTGTACCCGCGTCTCTCCCTGATAATGATGGCGCTTATCCGCCTCATTTCCGGTCCCGGTTACGACCACCCGGTTCTTCTGGTCGGCAAAGATTTCCAGTTCCCCACAGACCGGCGCCGTCCCATTATGCCCGCCAAGGCTGCACCCAAGAGGCACACAGACTACAAGGGGCGTGTCATACTTTTTCGCCAGCCGGTTCAGGTAGACAAGACCAGCCAGCATATCGTTCTCCTGGTAGGCGGGCGCTCCTTCCCGGATAAAATAGTAATCCCTTAGATACTGCTTGGCCGGTTTTAGCTTTACCATGGCAATCATGGCCTCCGGAGCTGCTCCCACAAACTGATATTCCGCATTGGCGCTTCCTGCCGCCACACTGGCTGTAAAAGTCCCGTGTCCCTCCTCATCTGTTGTCGGCACAAAGGAAAAAGGGTCCTCCATCTTCAGGGCCTTATTGATATCCTCCCTTGTATAAGCACTCCCGTAACAAAAATTCTCCGGTGGATTGCCTTCCTGGACCGTCTGATCCCAGATTCCAAGAATTCTCGTTGACCCGTCCAGATTGCGAAATACCGGATTGCGATAATCGATTCCGGTATCCAGAAACCCGATCAGCATTCCCTGACCTTTCAGCTCCAGTCCCGGATAATTCTGTACCGTTGTAATGCCCGCCGCATTTAAAGCCCCCATATCCAGAGGCGTATAACATTTTGGAATCGAATAATAAGGGATCTCATTTTCCGGAAGGCGCTCCGCCTCTTTTTTGGGGAGATACACATTCTGATACAGTTCCCCCGCAGGCTGAGTCAGATAGCTTTCCTCTCTTAACAGAGATAAGAAACGCTCTGTAAACATAAAATCCCGGTATTCCTCCGATAAAACTGCTTCCCTGCACTGTTCTTCGTCCATCAAAAAACCTGCATATACTTTTTGTAAGTATATGCAGGTCCTGCCATTCTTATTTCCTTTTTACAGAACTTCCTTCTGCTGGGATCCCGTCTCCAGCATCGGAGGCACTTCCTGTCCCCGCAGCCGGATCACCGGTCCCCCGGTTCCCTCTATGTAGTCTCGTGTAATAACGACCTCGCCGATGCTGTCATCCTTTGGAATCTCATACATAATATCCAGCATAAATTCCTCAATGAT
>ERZ1643246.3544-NODE-3544-length-13256-cov-5.329520_pt1 | contig 13256 bp, 13 predicted proteins | sample MGYA00579265_ERZ1643246 | MGnify/ENA primary metagenome ERZ1643246 (study PRJEB29033, sample SAMEA4952261) | chicken gut metagenome | biome: Broiler Chicken; feature: Gastrointestinal Tract; material: Caecum | place: Ireland | collected 2018 | study: Broiler... | reverse complement strand
AGGCATAGGTCTGCAACACCTCGATTCACCGGTTCAAATCCGGTCTGCGCCTCTCAGAAAAAAGAGAAATGCTTTGCGGCATTTCTTTTTTTGTTCTTCTATTATGTTATGCAGAATCGGACAAAAAACTATTTAATATTTTTATTACTATCCTCCATATGATCCAGAGCATAGTCAATACATTGAATCACAACTTTATTAAATGACAGATCATTTTCATCGGCCAGTTTCTGGACTTTTTCAATCAGATCTACCGGCAGCCGCAGAGATTTATTTTCGTATTCTATCCGATCTTTTTTTATTCTGAACATATCCACCTCCTGTAGAATCTCATTGTAATATAAAATGAATTGTGATAATATGTTCATAAATGTATTATGAAATATAATATAAAATATATTACAAACAGGAGCGGAATAATGAACAAAAGAAAAATCATTCGCTTTACAGATGGAATGGGGCGGCCTCTGTTTGATCTGCCGGATGGAGAATTTCTGTTATTGGAATACGGAAATGGGGACCGGGCCTGTGTATTGTGCAGTTATTTCAGTGAAGAACAGGTGAAGTTAGATGGAAGATGTGTGGATATCCGCCAGTTTGCGGCAGATATGGAAAGGAGCGGCATTGCGTATGGGCCGATGCGGTGAGAATGAGGAAGACTCTGGAAAATTGAAATACTGTGCGAGAATAAAATAAGGGATTGCCGATAATAATGGCACTCCCTTATTTTACAGCGTCAAGATTTGCATGAATAAGGCCTGCATGTATATGTGCAGCGAATGAAATGCGTTGATGCCTTTTCAGGAATCCTAAAGTAAATATTCACCAATCTCTCTGGCAATCTCCGCAATATCACTCTGCCCCGTAAACTCAAACTTCACAAGGCTCACCCCGCTGTAGTACAGATCCAGTTCACTGTCCAGATCCAGTACGCCGGAAGTTTCCACGGAAAACAGTTGAATTTTGGAATAGGGAAGGGTGGTAATGTCCTTTTTCTTGCCGGTAACGCCCTGAACATTGCCGGCAATCACTCTCTTGTTGGTAAATATCACATAATCCCGCACAGCCTAATATTCTCCAATGAATTCTTCTCCGGAGATAAAAAGCGGTGCGATGGTTTTCTCATTGGAAAATTTTCCTGTCTTTCTCAGCTTGAATACGCTGCCGTTCTGAAAATCAATCAAGGTTTTCCTCCTGTCTGGTTAATTATTTCTGTTGGCGCAAGGCCGGTTTTCGGTTTGACAGATTTTGAAGCTTAACATATAATATATTTAACAAGACAGCCAGTAAGGGAGGTCAATGCTCCCCGTCCTGGCAAAATATTCAGCTAAGAGATAGCCGCCTATTCTTTTCCAGAGAGCAGGGCGGCTATTTCTTATTTTTTAAATTCAGAATTGTAATAATCAACATGGCTACGTTAAGAATGATTTGAAATTCCTCATATATAAAAATAAAGAAACGACGAAAGATCCTTGTTCACCAGTGAAAAAAAGTATATGATAAAAAAGACAAAAATTTTCGGGAAAGAGACGAATTTATGAAAAATATTCTGATTGTGGAGGATGACCGGCGGCTGAATGATGGGATCCGACTGGCGCTGAGAAACGAGTTTTCCTGCAGTCAGGCGTTTTCTCTGGCGGAGGCCCGGCAGCTTTGGCGGACCGGGATGTTTGACCTGATTCTTCTGGATGTGAATCTGCCGGATGGAAGCGGCATGGAGTTTCTGCAGGAGCTGCGGAGGACGGATGAGATTCCGGTGATTCTTCTGACTGCCAATAAGATGGAAATGGATATTGTTTCCGGACTGGAGCTGGGGGCGGACGATTACATTACGAAACCCTTCAGCCTGATGGTTCTGCGGGCCCGGGTGGGCGTGCAGCTGCGAAAAGAGCGGCGGGGATCGCGGCAGTACCGGGACGAGGTCTTTTTCTTTGATTTCGAGAAAATGGAATTTTTCCGGGAAGGCGTATGCCTGGAACTGAGCAGGACGGAACAGCGGCTGCTGCGCTGCCTGACACAGGCGCCGGGGCGGAATATCAGCCGTGGCAGCCTCATCGACCAGGTGTGGCAGGGAGAGACGGAATTTGTGGATGATCACGCGCTTACCGTGGCGGTGAACCGGCTGCGCGGCAAGCTGGGAGAGGATCAGGAGTGTATCAGAACCGTGTATGGTACCGGGTATACTTGGCTGGGAGGTCATCTGGAGAAAAAGGAATAAAACTATGTGGAAACTGATGATTTTCGTGATGTGTGCGGCGGCCTGTTTGGGGGCGGCAGCGCTTATGATGCGCCGCCGGGAGCGGAAACTTGCGGGGCGGATTCAGGAAATGCTGGAGGATGCGGCGGCGGGAAAGCTGCCCCGGGAGCATCTGGATGAAAGCAGCATTTCCGCTGTGGAAAACAGTATGTGGCGGTATCTGAACGGCCGGGAAATGATCCTTGAGCGGATGAAGAAGGAACAGCAGCAGATGCAGCAGGAGATTTCCGATATCTCCCACCAGACGATGGTTCCCCTGTCCAATATTGCATTGTATTCCCAGCTGCTGGAGGAGGGACTGGAGCGGGAGCGCGGGGGCGCCGGCGGGGAGATCCGGGAGGAGCTTGCGGCCTTGAAGGAACAGGTGAAGACGCTGGATTTTCTGATGGGCCGGCTGATGAAGCTGTCGAGGCTGGAGAGCGGCATCATCCATATCCGGGCAGAGCGCCAGCCCCTGGCGCCGGTGCTTGAGACGGTCAGGGGACAGTTTCTGGCCAGAGCGGCCAGAAAGAATATAGATCTCACCGTACAGGCTGGACAGGAGGAGGCGCTTTTCGACGCGAAATGGACGGTGGAAGCCGTCTCCAATATTGTGGACAACGCGGTGAAATATACGCCGGAAGGTGGAAAAGTTTCCATTTCCGTGGAGGCGCTGACTTCACTGGTGCGGGTGGATATCCGGGATAACGGAAGGGGTATCTCCGAGGAGGAGCAGGCCAGGATTTTCACCAGGTTTTACCGGGCGGAGGGGACAGCCCGGCAGCCGGGGGTGGGTATCGGTCTGTACATTGCCAGGGAGGTGATGCGTGCCCAGAACGGTTATATCCGGGTTTCCTCCGCGCCGGGAAGGGGAAGCGTGTTTTCTCTGTATTTCCTCAAACGACAAGGGTGATGCCCGGGAAGCTGCCGCGCCGGAAGGGAGTTCGGGGCCGGCAGAGGATTTGCGGGAGGCGAATAGGAGAGGAAGGGACAGAATCTCACAGAACTGTGACATTGTGGAGCCGGGGCTGTGAGGGTTTGATGGTATCCTTTTATCAGAAGGAAATTGATTCCGGACAATGAGAGGAGGATGCGAAAATGAATATTCTGGAGACGAGAGGGCTGACGAAGCTGTACGGAAGCGGGGAGACGCAGGTACGGGCGCTGGACGGCATTGATCTGACGGTGGAACGGGGAGAATTTGTGGCGGTGGTGGGCTCCTCGGGGAGCGGGAAATCCACCTTTCTCAACATGGTGGGCGGTCTGGACGTCCCCACATCGGGGGAGGTGATCGTGGATCAGAAGCGGCTGCGGGATCTGACGGATGATGAACTGACGGTGTTCCGCAGGAGAAAGATCGGTTTTGTTTTTCAGCAGTACAATCTGATTCCCATGCTGACGGTGTGGGAAAATATCATCCTGCCGCTGAAAATGGACGGCCGGCGGGTGGATGAGGCGTATCTGCGGGAAATCACCGGGATTCTGGGACTTGAGGAGCGGCTGGATAGGATTCCCGGCCAGTTGTCCGGAGGTCAGCAGCAGAGAGTGGCCATTGCCAGGGCGCTGGCCATCAAGCCGGCGCTGCTGCTGGCGGACGAGCCCACGGGGAACCTGGATTCCAGAACCAGCCAGGATGTGCTGGGGCTTCTGAAGATCACCGGGCGAAAATTTGACCAGACGGTGGTGATGATCACCCACAACGAAGAGATCGCTCAGCTGGCGGACCGGATTGTGCGGATCGAGGACGGGCGGCTGGTAAAAGGCGGTGAGTCATGATGAAGAACAGTCTTTCCCGGCGGTTTCTGCGAAGCTATAAAAAGAATACGGCGGCCATTTTTCTCAGCTTTGCCCTGACGTTTCTGCTGCTGACGGTTTTGCTGACGCTGATTCACACGAATTTCCGCATTTCCGGTATCCAGGCGCAGGCGGAATTTACCCCGTCGGACTGCTATATTGACGGACTTTCTCAGGAGCAGGTGGATACGCTGGCCGCCGACCAGGAAATCTCCTGGATGGGTGTGCAGCAGGGGGAGAGCCGGCTATATGAGCGGAATCATCAGCAGGTGCATGTGACCAGAAATGACGGGGAGGCAGCCACCATGATGGCCACGGTGCTGGAGGGGAGGCTTCCCGAGGGAGAAGGGGAAGTGGCGGCGGAGAAATGGACGCTGCTGAATCTGGGCATCGAGCCTGCGGTCAATCAGCGCATTTCTCTGACGAATCCTGACACGGGACAGGAAGAAGAAGTTCTGTTGACCGGAATTTTGTCGGATATTTACGCCAATAAAAAGTACGGGCTTCTGACTCTGTCGGCGGCCTGCAGCCCCCAGCCGGAGGAGGAAAATCTGGTTTATCTGAAATTCTCGGAAGGGACGGATTATGAGGAGAAGACCGCCCGCCTTCAGGAGGAAGTGAGGATTGCAAAGGATCAGATCCGGGAATGTCCCGCCAGGGAGGATCGGGGCCGTCTGTATCTGCTGGACGCGGAGCTGGCAGGGCTGATTCTTCTGATCTGCATGGTGGTATTTTACGGGGTATACCGGATTTCGCTGCTGTCCCGGCTGCCTCAGTACGGTGTGCTGCGGGCCATCGGCATGACCAGAAAAGAGCTGCGGGGCGTGATGCTCCGGGAATTGTATCTGATTTATCTGCCGGCGGTTCCGGCGGGGATTTGTCTGGGACTTCTGACGGCCCGGGGGATTCTGCTGGTATCGGGAGACGCGGACAGTCAGGTGTACCTGCACAATGAGGCGGTGCGTTTTTCCCTGGAAATACCGGTGCTGCCCATTCTCCTGTGCGCGGCGGCAGCGGCTGTCTGTATCGGAGGAATCTGCCTGGCAGCCGCGAAGAAGGCCATCCGGCAGCCGGTGATCGGGATGATAACGGGAAATCCCGGCGGGCGCAAGGACGCCGGGACAGTCTGCGAAATCGGCAGAGCAGGAAGCAAAACGGGGATGCTGTTTCGGATGGGATGCAAGTATCTGCGGAAGGATCTTCGCACCACCGGTTTTGTGATTCTGACCATCTGCGTGGGCGTGGTGCTGTTTACCGGACTGGCATATAAGGCGAGGACGCTGAACATTTACCGGGAGGATACCAGAGAGCTGTACTATCTCAACGGGCAGTACGCCATGACCATGCAGTATTTTAATCAGACCGGGCAGGGGATTTCCAGGGACAGCGCCCGGGAAATCGCCGGTACGGAGGGAGTCCGGAACGTAAAGACCAGCTCCGCGCTGCCCGTTCGTGTTCTTGATGATGAGGAAATCCGGCGGAATGAGGAGTATTATGACCGGTACAATCAGTCTCTGGAGGAAATTTACGGCTATTGCAGCGCAGGATTTGACGGCAGGGATTCCGTGTATAAATCCTTTCTGTGCGGCTACAACACGGCTGCGCTGAAAGCGCTTCGGCCCTATGTGCTGGAGGGGGATTTTGACCCGGAAGGCCTCCGGGAGGATGAGGTGATTCTGGCGGTGCTGCGGACGGACGATACCGGTGAAAATCAGACGCCCGCATCCTACCGGGAGGGAACGCCGCTGATGGCTTACCATGCGGGGGATACCATCCGTATCAAATACCGGGCGGATCTGGAAACCGGTCTGCCGGAATATGAAAATTTTTCTGATACAAATGCCCGGTATGTATACCGGACGTATCGGGTGGCTGCCGTGGTGTCCTTTGCATATATGTATGACTGCAGGCGGACCGTTTATCCGCTGCTGATCACCGATGACCGCTTCATCCGGCAGATCGCGCCGGACAGCGCCATCCAGTGTATGTATCTGGACGGGGAGGCCGGGATGAGCCAGGAGCGGCAGACACAGCTGGAACGGCAGCTGATCCGGGCCGGAAGCCGGAACAGTAATGTGTCCACCCGCAGCCTGATATCGGAAATCCGTCAGAATGAAATGTTTTATTACAAGCAGATGGTGTACATCACCGGGATTGCCGTTACCGCCTTCGTGCTGGTGCTGATCAATATGGCAAATACGCTCCGGTACCGGATGCAGTCCAGGAGCCGGGAGATCTGCATGCTGCGGGCGGTGGGGCTGAGTATCCCCATGGTAAGGAGGATGCTGCTGTTTGAAAATCTGACCATGGGCGGGGCCGCCATTGTGCTGTCATTCGCGGTTCTGCAGCCGGTGCTGCGGTATCTGTACGCCGCATCGAATATGAAAGCGTTCGGCCATGGATTTTCCTTTGACGCGGCGGCTTTTCTGCTGGTGGCCTCAGGAGCGCTGGCGGTGTGCGCGGCGCTTTCCGTCCGGATTCTGAAGGTATGGAAATCCAGAAACGTGGCGGAGGGGATCGGGCGGTTTGAGTAAATGATGCAGAGGCCCCTGTCTGGTTGGTTGTCTGCGAAAAAAATGATGGAGAGGTAAAAAAATGGGAGAAGCAAAAGACTATCGGGACGAAAGCCTGACCGATCAGGAGCGGGTTGAAAATTTGCTGGAGCAGATGACACTGGAGGAAAAGATAAGCCAGCTCAGCTATCAGGCCAGGGAAATAAAATGGCTGGGAATCCCGGCGTACAATTGGTGGAACGAGGCTCTGCACGGCGTGGCCCGGGCAGGAGTGGCAACGGTATTTCCCCAGGCCATCGGGATGGCGGCCTCCTTTGACCGCAATCTGCTGCGGCAGGCGGGCGAGATTGTGGCCACGGAGGGAAGAGCAAAATACAATGAACAGTCGCGGCAGGGGGACCGGGGCTTATATAAAGGCCTCACCTTCTGGGCGCCCAATGTGAACATTTTCCGGGATCCCCGCTGGGGAAGAGGGCAGGAGACCTACGGGGAGGATCCTTTCCTCACGGGAGAACTGGCGGTCTGCTATATTCAGGGGATACAGGGAAACGGCAGAAGATTAAAAGCCGCAGCCTGCGCGAAGCATTTCGCGGTTCATTCCGGACCGGAGACGGGGCGTCATTCCTTCAATGCGGTGGTGTCAGAAAAGGATCTGGCGGAGACGTATCTGCCCGCTTTCCGTGCCTGTGTGGAGAAGGGGAAAGTGGAAGGCGTGATGGGCGCCTATAACCGCATCAACGGCGTTCCCGCCTGTGGAAACGCGCGTCTGATTCAGGAGGTCCTGCGGGGCGAATGGAAATTTGACGGGTATTTCGTCTCTGACTGTGGGGCCATCGAGGATTTCCATGCGGGACATAAGGTGACCGCTAATGCGGAGGAATCTGCGGCCATGGCGGTAAAAAGCGGATGCGATCTGAACTGCGGGGAAATGTACCAGTTTCTGCTGGCCGCCTGCAGAAAGGGACTTGTCCAGGAGAGCGCCATTGATGAAGCGGCGCGCCATGTGATGATGACGCGGATGCGGCTGGGGATGTTTGACCGCGAGACAGCGTATGACAGCATCGATTACTCGGAAAATGACACGGATGCCCATCATGAGGTGGCACGGAGAGCGGCGGAGGAGTCGATTGTCCTGTTGAAAAATGATGGTCTGCTGCCCCTTGGGAAGGAGCGGATCCAGTCGGTCGCCGTCATCGGGCCAAACGCGGACAGCCGGGAAATCCTGAAAGGAAATTATAATGGCACGGCGTCGGTAAGCTATACGATTCTGGAGGGAATACAGAAAGAACTGGCCGGAAGTGTCAGAGTGTATTATTCGGAGGGCTGCGATCTGGTGCGGGATCAGGTGGAAGCGCTGGCCGAGCCGGATGACAGGATCAGCGAGGCGGTGGCAGCTGCCAGAAGAAGCGATGTGGTCTTTCTCTGCCTGGGGCTGAATGCCACGCTGGAAGGGGAAGAGGGCGACGCGGCAAACAGCTATGCGGGAGCTGACAGAAAGGATCTGGGTCTTCCGGATCCTCAGCGCAGACTTTTGCAGGCGGTCTGCGAAACCGGCACGCCGGTGGTTCTGCTGGTGGCCTGCGGAGGGGCGGTTTCTCTGCCTTATGCGCAGGAGCATTGCGCGGCAATCCTCCATGTGTGGTATCCGGGGCAGATGGGAGGTCTTGCTGTGGCAGATATCCTTTTTGGAAATGCGTCTCCCTCCGGAAAGCTTCCGGTTACCTTTTACCGTGACATCGCGGATCTGCCGCCTTTTGAAGACTATGGTATGAAAGGACGGACCTACCGGTATCTGACTGCGGAGCCGCTGTATCCTTTCGGATACGGGCTGAGCTACGCGGAATTTGAGTATGCCAATGCCCGGGTAACCGTTGATGAGGAGCAGGAGAATATTCATGTCCGGGTGGCGGTGACAAATACCTCGGCCGTTCCGGCGGAAGAAATCACACAGGTTTACATAAAAGTATGCGACAGCCCGCTGGCCGTGCCAAATTACAGCCTGGTGCAGTTCGGAAGAAACGCGTTTGAGGCAGGAGAGACAAAGGAAATAGAGCTGGATTTCCCGGCGGAAAGACTGCGGGTGGTGGACGAAGAAGGAAAGTATGTCTGGGAAAACGCGAAAGTATATTTGTACGTAGGCGGCAGCCAGCCCGATGAGAGAAGCTGTGCGCTGACGGGGCATCGGGTGCTGCGTGTGGAGCTGTTTATGACGGAGGAAGGGGGAGTTCTGCAGGTGTAAAGGTATGCAGGGGGCATAAGAGAGAATATGCACAGGGCAGATGCCACCCGGATGAAGCAGTAAAGAAGATGATGCAGAAGGGGAGCCGGATACGAAGTGTATTGCGGCTCCCTGTGGTTTTTAATTCTATCGCCTATAAAATATTACACAATTCTGTGAGACTGTTTACAATACAATCAGGATGCTCTCTATTCTGGCAAATATTCCATTCCCGCCAGGGGCCCTGCCGGATCCAGATGGTTTTCATACCCAGCAGTTTCGCTGGAACGATATCGTTGTCGATGCGGTCGCCGATCATAACTGCGTTTTCCGGACGGCAATGGCTTCTTGCCAGTGCAATCCGAAAGATTTCAGGATCTGGTTTGGAGAGGCCTTCCTCTGCAGAGGCAATCACCAGTTCTATATAGGGCATAAGGCCATAGGCTTTCAGCCTCCTGTCTGTACCGGGTGACTGGTTGGCGATGATTCCGATATGGTATCTGCTGCTGAGTTCACGGAGACATGCGGCAGTGTTCGGATACAGAACTTCCTCTTCCTTGTGCCATGCAGGAAGCGGAATACCTGCTATCCGGGCCGCCGCCAGATCTCCTTTTATATTCTGGCGGTAAAACGCTCTGGCATATTCCAGAAGCTCGCCATAGCTTCTGTGAGAGATATCAGCGATCTCCCGGATTCGGTGTTCATATGCTTTACTCTCGTCCACCAGTGTGGAACCCAGATCGAAAAACAGCCAGTCCAAATTGCCAAATAATTTCTGCCGTTTCATCCTCTCTTCACCATACATTCCTTACGGTAAAATGCCACTCCGTATTTTAAGATATCCTGATATCCCTCCGCATTCAATTCCGCGGCATAGTTCCGTTCCTCAATCTGCCTCAGGGCTTCGTCGCATTTCTCTTCCAGTCCCTGATAGGTTCCGGATACTTTGAGTTCCAGAATGACCGCTTTCCCTCTTACGCTGGGGTATTTCAGAAGAATATCCGGGCGTCCGGTGCCGGATTCCCGGTTGGACAGAACGATATAGTTTCCGATATTTTTTAACATTCCTGCCAGAAAACCGTGATAGTAGTTTTCCTGATAATCGTAAAAGCTGATGGTCTCCATCAGATTCTCCGAAAGAATCCGGGCCATTTTTTCTGTATCGCCGTTCAGGATGCTTTCATACAAAGGAGAAAGCTCCTTTTTCTCTGTCTGTTCCTCGAACCAGCGAAGCACCGTGGTTTTATAAATGTAGAGAACCTCCCGGTTGGGAATTGCCATCTCCATATAGATGGTTTCGCCCTCCTGCATTTCCCGGATCTTTTTCAGATATCCGGTAAAGAAAAGGAAATTCCACAGATTGTCTTGCGTGGAATAGATATCCTCATAGGTGATATCCTCGTGGATCGGTTTTGTGATGGTCTTTCCGGCAATCAGCGATTCAATTTCCTGCTTGACCGAAAGATCCGCCCGTTCGACCAGAGAACGCACGATGCTGTTGGAACTGGTGTTGGACCAGTATGGTCTGGGCAGAGCTTTTTCATTTTGGGTGCAAAGCTCAATATAATTGATGACACTCCATGGATTATAGACTTCGGTGAACCCGAACTGGTAGCCGTCATACCACTGCCGGAGAAGATCCCGCTGCTTTTCAAGAGAATAGAATGACAGGATCTGATCCACTTCGGATTGTGTGAAGCCAAAATGCTCGGAATATAATTCGGTTGTTATGGAATTCATTTTCAGATTGTTTAAACCGGTAAAAATGGATTCCTTGCTGATACGAAGGCATCCTGTCACAACAGCAAACGCAAGATGCTCATTGGTTTTTAGTGCTGATTCAAAAAGCGAACGGATGAAACTGATGGTTTCATCATAAAAACCGCAGAAATAGGAATTTGCCAGGAGAGCGTCATATTCATCAATCAGGATTACCGCTTTTTCTTCGCAGCAGATATGGAGACATTCCGACAGGAATTTCAGAGCATCCGCATAGTCTGCGGCAATGCCGCCAAGATCGCGGAGCCTGAGAAAACGTTCCCTCTGGGCTTCCGTAAGCTTCCGGCTATGTTCTACCACCGGCCAGTGTCGCAGAAATTCCTCGCTGACCGTCTTTTTCATCATCTCGAAGGAAAGCTGGTAAGTGGGCTGCTTCATGGATTTCAGGGAAAGACTGATGACCGGATATTTTCCCATGTGAGAGAGATAGTGCTCTCCGGCCTCCATAATTTTCAGGCCCTGGAACAATGCGGCGGTGTCTCTGGAACTTTTTTCAAAAAAGTACCGGAGCATGCTCATATTCAGTGTTTTCCCAAAACGGCGGGGGCGGGTAAACAGATTTACTTCACCTTTCATATCCAGAAGATCTTTGATCAGGAGCGTCTTGTCGATATAAAAATATTGTTCATGGATTAATTTTTCAAAGTCATCCACCCCTACCGGAAGCGGTTTCCAACGCATAAGCAGTGCCTCCCTTCTTAACTGTGCTTCTATTTTACCTTATTTTGCAGCGGTGGACAAGGAGATGATGGGGAAGCCGGAAAATGCTGAAAAAATTCAGAAAATCCCATGAATTTGGGAATTGACACCGACAGGTTTCCGGCGTTATAATACATTCATGTCGAGGACATACGGCGCAGTAGCCAAGTGGTAAGGCATAGGTCTGCAACACCTCGATTCACCGGTTCAAATCCGGTCTGCGCCTTTTGTAGAAGAGCTTCAAACCCCTATAAACAACTGGGTTTGGAGCCTTTTTATTTTTGCAGATCATTGTACAAAAATATTCGGATGACAGATGATTCAGGGAAGAATATGCGTTGCCGCAGATTAAACCCTAAAATTTAGTAGAAAAAAATGAAAATACCCCTTATATTTAGTAGCGATTGTGTTATACTATTCACATAGGACAGTTTACATGAAATTGCCGGAAATTACGGGAATCAGGAGTATACCTTATTAACAGCATCAGGGAGGGGTCGGCATGGAATTTGCATTGCAGGAAACATTGGCTGCCGCTGAAGTGAAACGCATTCGGAAAAAACTCAAATTGAAACAGAGGGAGCTAGCCAGCCTTATGGGGGTGTCCGTAAAAACGGTGGAGTATTGGGAGAGCAGGCAGGGCACCGCAAAAGGAGCGGCCGCGGCATTGCTTTGCATCCTTCGGGAGCACCCGGAAATGTTGGAGGAACTGCTGATTCCCGAAAAGGAACTGCCGCTCCGGCTCAGATATATGTATGAAGGTCAGCTGTGTACAGTGATTGATGTGGATGACCGCGCGCAGCAGATACGGATTAAAAATTTCAGGAAAGATCCTCTTTTCTGTGCATTTGGAAGGAACGAACACCCTTCCTACAAAGACTATGAAGAATTTCTTGAATCCAGATGCTTCCCCAGAACCAGAGATAAAATGAAGATTATTCTGAAACAATTAAATCTGCCCTTTTACGACCCTTTTCTGATCATTGAGAAAACGGAAGGAAGGATGGCGGAGGACAATTTTTGGATAGAAATTGAGAGGTGATGATATGATCAATTTATCCGATAAATATGCGGCTGTCCCCGTTGTACATTCCTCTAAGGGGAACCAGTTAAAATGGGAACGCCAGGGAATCTGGTACAAAGCGGATTATACCGGTTACGAAGGATTATCAGAGTATATGGTATCCGAATTGCTGAGATATTCCAACATGGAAGAAGATGAATTTATCTTATACGAAACCGAGGAGATTTTGTATAAAAGCACCAGGTATCTGGGATGCAAAAGTAAAAGCTTTCTTCCTCAGGGATGGCAGATTATTACTCTGGAGCGGCTTTTTTATCAGATTTACGCTCAGAGTCTTTACAAAAGCATTTTCAGAATACAGGAAACAGAAGATCGCTGCCGGTTTCTTGTGCAGCAGGTAGAGCAGATGACAGGACTGAAAAATTTTGGCGCGTATCTTGGCAGGCTGCTCACCATAGATGCGCTGTTTCTTAACGAGGATCGGCATACCCACAATATTGCGGTATTGTGTGATGATTTGGGTGAATTTCATTATTGCCCGGTTTTTGATAATGGCGCGGCGCTCCTTTCCGATTTGATCATGGACTATCCCATGAACAGAGAAATTACAGAGCTGATACCACAGGTGGGAGCGAAAACTTTGTGCCTGGATTTTGATGAACAGCTTGATGCGGTGGAAAGCATATATGGGCAAACATTGCATTTTTCCTTTAATGAACATACGATTGATGAACTTTTGGAAAAAGAACAGTATTATTCGGATGAAATCAAGGCAAGAGTAAAACAAATCCTGCTGCAGCAACGGCGGAAGTATCAATATTTATTTCGATAGGGAACGGTTTTGAATTCGAAAACAATACTGTAAAACGGAGGAAGACCCTATGCACACAATCGCTGTTGTAGAAGATGACCGTATGCTGAATGAAGCTCTGGCCCGCATGCTGCAGAAAAACGGTTATCAGGTAACCCGGGCCCACACGCTGGCGGAGGGCA
>ERZ1643246.3539-NODE-3539-length-13267-cov-10.777097_pt1 | contig 13267 bp, 13 predicted proteins | sample MGYA00579265_ERZ1643246 | MGnify/ENA primary metagenome ERZ1643246 (study PRJEB29033, sample SAMEA4952261) | chicken gut metagenome | biome: Broiler Chicken; feature: Gastrointestinal Tract; material: Caecum | place: Ireland | collected 2018 | study: Broiler... | reverse complement strand
GAATCATCAAGATCGGACAGCGTAAAGGTGACGCTGCTATGGAAGTTCTGATCGAACTTGTATAATTAAATACAAAAACTGTTCATTTACCGCCGGGTAAATGCAAAGCGTTGAATCTGTATCGGCAGGCCATAGAAGATACAGGTTTGACGCTTTTTTTTGACGCTGAATTGGTGAAATCATATATCCGGATCAGGTTTCTGAATAGAAAAGAATGAATTTATTACACATACAAACAGGAAAGAGAGGGCTGTATTATGGAATGGATTTTTTTGGTAATTGCAGGAGGACTAGAAGTGTTCTGGTCAACATGCATGAAGTTTTCTAATGGATTTACAGAAATCAAGTTTTCAATCCTGACGATCGCCGGCATGATTTTCAGTTTTGTGTTTCTTTCGCAGGCAACAAAAACACTTCCGCTGGGAACGGCCTATGCGGTCTGGACCGGTATAGGTGCGCTGGGAGCTGTTATAGTGGGAATTATACTGTTTAAGGAGCCTGTAACAGCAGCACGAATCTTCTTTGTGTCCCTGCTGCTGATCGGAATTATAGGTCTGAAAGTTACATCAGGAGGACATTAAATCTAATCTATCCAAAGCTCTTTTTTAAAAGGTTTTTGTGCGGTATAATGGATTTATCACATTTACAAACTTTAAAAGGAGGGCTGTGTATATGAAACTGGAAGAACAAAATATTATTGTAAAACGGCCGTATAAGACCGTGTACAGAAGTGGTGACAGTATCGTAAAAGTTTTCGCAGAGACACATCCGAAATCAGATGTTCTGAATGAGGCGCTTTTGACCGCGAGAATCGAAGAAACAGAGCTTGATATCCCGAGAATAAAAGGTGTTTTCTGTGTTGACGGGAAATGGGCGATCGAAATCGAGTACAAGGAAGGAAGAACAATGGAGGACATAATGCAGTCCGATGAAAGCAATTTGGAAAAGCATATGAGCAGCTTTGTCGATCTGCAGTTAAAAGTACACAGACAGAGATCGCCTCTCCTTACCGGCATGAAAGATAAGATTACCCGTCAGATCAACAGCCTGAAAATACTTGACGCAACAACAAGGTATGAGCTACTGAGCCGGCTGGAGAGTATGCCGAGACACAATAAAGTGTGCCATGGAGATTTTAATCCGAGCAACGTAATTGTAGGAACGGACGGACAAATGACAGTAGTGGATTGGGCTCATGCTGCTCAGGGAAATGCGAGTGCAGATGCGGCCATGACATATCTTCTTTTTGCACTAAAGGATCAGGAAACAGCAGATTTATATCTTAAAACATTCTGCAGAAAAAGTGATACGGCGAGACAGTATGTACAGCAGTGGCTTCCCATCGTAGCTGCTTCACAGCTCGCGAAAGAAAATAAACTGGAAAAAGAATTCCTTATGAGATGGATTGATGTGATTGATTATCAGTAGAGGGAATACAGAATTGATACCAGCTCCGGTTACAGGAAATAACTTCAAGTAACAAAGCAGGGAAACGGCTGAATACAGGTGAAAAAATGCGGAACTCGCAAGCTCTGACAACCGCCTTTTTTCACCTGACGCCATTTCCCTGCTTTTAACATTTTTTTTACCAAGACTGGAAGAAGACATTATCACCGATTACAATACCGTCGCGGTTTGTTCCGTGAGCATACAGGAAGTAGTAACAGTCAGAAACTGCGGCGAGTCTTGCGCCATTAATGGCATCCTGCGCCACCTGCATGGAAAGGCTGGTCGGCCCTGCTTCGATAACTCTCTGAAGGCGGCCTGTCCAAACCGGCTCGAACTGCCCGCTTGCATAAACAACACCGCTGATCGAGTTCGGAAATCTGGAACTTTCCACACGGTTCATTATTACAGTGGCCACGGCAAGCAAGGAGTCGTAATCCTGATATGCTTCACATTGGATTATGGCAGCAAGTAACGTTGTATCGTCTGCAGAAACGTTGATTCCGCCTCCGTTGATAACGGTATCGTCATATCCGCCTCCGGAACTGCCGGAACTTCCGCCTGTACTGCCTGAATTATTGACCGCAGCGGCTGCTTCCTCAGCTGCCTTTTTACGTGCTTCTTCAGCAGCGATACGTGCTGCCTCTTCTTCTTTTGCCTGCTGAAGACGTGCCTGTACATCTGCGAGATTGGTAGATGTCTCATTGGCTTTAGCCTGCAGTTCAGCCTGCTGGGATTCCAGCTGTTCACTCAGGTCCCTGAGGGAATCCTGCTGTGCCTGAAGATTTTCCTGCTCTTCCTCAATCTGGCTGTGGATATCTTTCAGCTCATTGAGGGCGTTTCTGTCATATTCACTGAGGTTTTCTATGAAATCTGCCTTGTTCAGGAAGTCTGACATATCTTCGGCGGAAAAGAGAAGTTCAAGCAGTGTTGCATTCCCGTGCTCATACATATATTTAATACGGGCTTTCATGCTTTCATACTGCTGTTCTTCATTCGCGGTCGCATCCGCAAGTTCATCTGATGTACGGGCAATTTCGCCGTTAAGCATCTCCACCTGCATTTCAGTGGTTGAAATTTCATCGCTCAGTGCGAGGATATCTGAATTAATCCCCTGAAGTTCATTTTCAAGAGAGGATGACTGATCCTCCAGATTCTCGATTTCTTCGTTGTCCGCAAAAGCGGGAAAAACTGAAAGTACAATTGCGAGAGAACAGATCAGGGCTAATCCGGACCGTATCCATCGTTTTTTAGAGATTTTCATACAATAAAATCCTTTCTTGTTTTGCGCTGTTCAGTTGCGAGTAATTATTATACTACAAATTGCGTTATTTGGCAAACTCTGATAGAATAAAATAAATGTAAAATATTACAGTTGGAGTGGCTTATGGAACATAGGATAAAGATGATAGGGCTGGATCTGGACGGTACTCTGCTCACAGATAAGAAAGAGCTTACGAATCGGACAAAAGAGGCGCTGTCCAAGGCAATTAAACAGGGAATTACAGTTCTTGTCGCAAGTGGACGGCCGTGGATGGGAGTTCCCGAAGAACTCAGAAATTTTCCGGGGATGCGTTATGCGCTTACTTCGAACGGAGCCAGAATCATAGATACAAAGGATGGCAGGATTTTGGAAGAACATCTGCTTTCACCGGAACTTGCGTTAAAGGCATTGGCAGTATGCGGAAAATATGATACTCTTCAGGAAGTGTATTTTGACGGTCAGGGGTATGCGCCGGAGGATCAGATGGCATATGTGGAGAAGTATCACAGGAATCCCAGTATGTGTGAATACATGAGAAAGACCAGAATCCCGGTAAAGGATATCAGGAAGCTGGTGGAGCAGGAGAACAGAGGGCTTGACAAAGTACAGGCGCTTTTTGCAGATATGGAAGAACGAAAAAAGGCATGGAGTGAACTGGAACAGGAAAAAGGGCTGGAACTTGTCGGTTCTCTTCGGTATAATATTGAAATCAATGCCGCAGGAGTAAATAAAGGAACCGGACTAATCAATCTGGGAAGAATGCTGGGAATCAGACGCGAGGAGATTATGGCGTTCGGAGACGGCGACAATGATATTGCAATGCTAAGAGAGGCCGGTTTCGGCGTAGCTATGGCAAATGCCGAGGAACAGGTAAAAGCAGCTGCCGATTACATAACCCTCTCTAATGAAGAGGACGGAGCAGCTGAGGCAATTGAGAAACTGGTTCTGAAACAGTAATGAAGGAGAAGGAATAATTATTAAGGAGGAAAAAATATGTTGGATATATTAAAAGCGATCATATTCGGTATCGTAGAAGGAATTACGGAATGGCTGCCGATCAGTTCTACAGGGCATCTGATCATTATGGAAGAGCTGCTGAAACTGAATCAGGGTGACGCTTTCTTTGAAATGTTTCAGGTAGTGATCCAGCTCGGTGCGATTCTGGCAGTTGTTGTAATTTATTTTCATAAACTGAATCCGTTTTCACCAAAGAAGACGCAGAAACAGAAAATGATGACATGGCAGATTTGGATCAAAGTGATTATCGGCTGTCTGCCGGCTGGTGTAGTCGGGCTGCTGTTTGATGACTGGATTGACAAGGTACTTTATCACTGGTATGTTGTGGCGCTGATGCTTATCGTATATGGTATTCTGTTTATCGTGGTAGAGAATTATCAGAAAGGAAAAACTCCTCAGGTTACAAAATTCTCTCAGCTTACGATTCCTATGATCCTGATTATCGGCGTATTTCAGATGCTGGCAATGATTCCGGGAACTTCGCGGTCCGGAGCAACGATCGTGGGCGCTCTTATGATCGGTGTTTCCAGAAGCCTTGCGGCTGAGTATACATTTTTCCTTGCGATACCGGTTATGTTCGGGGCGAGCCTGCTCAAGCTGATCAAGTTCGGATTTAATTTTACGGCAATGCAGGCGGCTGTGCTGCTTGTCGGAATGGTTGTATCGTTTGCAGTATCTATTGTTGCGATCAAGTTCCTGATGAATTATATCAGGAAAAACGATTTTAAGGTGTTCGGATATTACCGGATCGTACTTGGAGTGATCGTATTTCTGTTTTTCGGTATTCAGGCACTGCTTGCCTGAATTATATCCGCTCAGTACATTTGTCTGCCGGCCGACTGATCCTTATGTACATAAATCCGTCTTCTGACGCCGGACGGTTGAACTGTTTTGCATAAATTTTCAATACAGGACTTGAAATTTATGCAAAACATGCTAAACTTAGTAAGATAATCTGTATGATTATGCAAATTGAAAACTAAATGGAGGAATGAAACGATGAAAAGGTTATTGGCAGTTTGCTTAACAGCAGCTCTCACTGTCGGTCTGGTTGCAGGATGCGGCGGCAAGAGCAGTGACGGAGACAGCAGTAATTCCGGAAGCAGCAGTGCGAAGACAGCAAAGGTTATCGATGTAGATCTTACAAGCGAAGAGTATGCTTTCGGTGTTGATAAGACTCAGCCGGAACTTCTGGATCAGGTAAATGCGTTTATTTCAAAGATTCAGGAAGACGGAACGCTGGATGAGATTTTTGATAAATATTTTGGCGGCGGAGAGCCGACACCGGTAGAGTCTGCAGCACTGGATACATCAAAAGACCAGCTTGTAGTTGCAACAAATGCGGCGTTTGAGCCTTTTGAGTATATGGAAGGTGACAGCTATGTGGGTATCGACATGGAGATCGCAGCTCTGCTTGCAAAGGAACTGGGACAGGAGCTTGTCATCCAGAACATGGATTTTGACGCGGTATGCCTCTCGGTCGGACAGCAGAAATGTGATATTGCGATGGCCGGGCTGACAGTCAGCGACGAGAGAAAAGAGTATGTTACATTTTCAAACACATATTATCAGGCATCACAGCGTCTGATTGTTCCGAGCGACGACACTACATTTGATGATATGACAGATGCGGATTCCATCGCAGCGGCACTTGCCAAGCTGGATTCTTCTGTGAAGATCGGTGTACAGCAGGGAACGACAGGACAGAGCTATGTAGAAGGCAGCGAGGATCTCGGGTTCCCGGGTCTTCAGGCAACATGCCAGCCATATAAGAGCGGATCTCTTGCAGTGCAGGATATGCTCAACGGAAATATTGACTATGTGATCATTGATGCGGCTCCGGCGGCAGCGATCACAGAGGCCATCAACGAGATGCAGTAAACAGAACAGGACTTAAATTCAGGAAGGAAAATACAGGCATCCATGGAGAGTGACAGAGCTCATTGAAGATGCAGGCATTTTCCTTCTTTTGAGAAGGGACGGAAATGGGTAATTTTAGTCAGAAGTTAGATAAGTTCATAGAGATTTTTATTGACCAGAACGGCTATGTGAGAGTGGTGCAAGGCCTGCAGAATACGCTCCTCATTGCGATATGCGGTCTGATACTCGGTATTCTGATCGGTACGATCATTGCCACTGTACGGGTGCTTCCGAAATACAAACTGCTTCCGAGGGTGCTGAACGGAATCTGCAGTTTTTACGTTGCACTGTTCCGCGGTACGCCGATGGTAGTACAGCTCCTTGTATTTTACTATGTGCTCCTGCCGATCATCGGATGGAATATTAACGGCGTGCAGGTGTCCATGCTCGTATTCGGGCTGAACAGCGGTGCCTACATATCCGAGATCATGCGAAGCGGTATTCAGTCGGTTGATCCCGGACAGATGGAAGCAGGCCGGGCTGTAGGCTTAAGCTTCGGAGCGAGTATGACAAAGATCGTTATACCTCAGGCAGTAAAGAACATCCTCCCCACGCTGGGCAATGAGTTTATATCTCTGATCAAAGAGACGTCGGTAGTAAGCTTTGTCGGGGCGGCGGATCTCTATGTGGCGTTTAACTATATCGGAACAAACAATTATGAGTTTATGGTGCCGTATCTGGTGATGGCGCTGATCTACATTGCCCTTGTGCTTGTGATCACCCTGCTCATAAAATTACTGGAAAGGAGCCTGAAGAAGAGTGATAGACGTAATTAATCTTAGGAAAAGCTTCGGTGATCTTGAGATCTTAAAAGGAATTAACATCACCATCAACAAAGGCGATATCGTTGCAGTGCTTGGCCCGTCAGGCTCCGGTAAGAGTACGTTCCTGCGGTGTCTGAACTGTATGGAAGATCCGACATCGGGCAGCATTATTTTCAACGGAGTAGATATTGCCGACATGAAGGTGGATATCAATGTGCACCGCCGCCATATGGGAATGGTGTTCCAGCATTTTAATTTATTCAATAATAAGACAGTTCTTCAGAACGTAATGATGGCTCCGGCCTATCTGCGGTGTAAGGATCTGAAAAAGGCAAAACGGAAGAATCGGATCATCCGCTTTAAAAATATATTCCGCGGAAAAAAGGAAGAACTGATCCCGATTACAACAACAAAGGAGCAGATCAAAGAAGAGGCAAAAAAGCAGGCGCTTGATCTGCTGAAGCGTATCGGGCTGGACGACAAGGCGGACGCTTACCCGTCCACGCTGTCCGGAGGTCAGAAACAGAGAGTGGCTATCATCCGCTCTCTTGCAATGAACCCGGATGTGATCCTTTTCGATGAGCCGACATCAGCACTGGATCCGGAGATGGTCGGGGAGGTACTCGACTTGATGAAGAAGCTGGCCAAAGACGGGATGACCATGGTTGTGGTAACACACGAGATGGGCTTCGCAAGGGAAGTGGCTTCCAGAGTGATCTTTATGGATGACGGACAGATCCGGGAGGAGGCTTCTCCGGAAGAGTTCTTTGAGCATCCGAAAGATGAGAGACTGAAGGAATTCCTTTCCAAGATTTTATAAGTTTATATTGACAGAAAGATACGCCGAAATTATGATGGCTTTGCGGCAGCAAACGGAATGATCCGCACGCTGTATGCGATGTACAGTAATTTCGGCGTAATTTTGTCAGAAAAATATTCGGGAGTGAATAGAATATGAAATATGAGAGGATTCACAGAGCTTTTTTTATTGAACGGCCCAATCGATTTATAGCATATGTGATGTTGAACGGCAGAAAAGAAAAGGTCCATGTGAAAAATACGGGCAGGTGTGCGGAGCTGCTGCTTCCGGGCACCCCGGTCTATATTCAAGAAAGTGATAATCCTGCAAGAAAGACGAGATGGGATCTGACAGCAGTGGAGAAGGGAGACCGGCTTATCAATATGGATTCCCAGATTCCGAATAAAGTAGTACAGGAATGGGTGGAGCGGGGAGAATTCTTTGGAGATATCAGCTTGGTGAAGCCCGAGACAACGTACGGCAATTCCAGATTTGATCTGTATGTGGAAGCTGGGGAAAGGAAGATATTTATTGAAGTAAAGGGAGTAACACTGGAAGAGAACGGTGTGTGCAGATTTCCTGATGCTCCAAGCGACCGTGCTGTAAAGCATCTGGAAGAGCTGATACGTGCGTCAAAAGAAGGATATGAGACGTATGTGTTTTTTGTGATCCAGATGGAGGATGTACGCTATTTTACCCCGAATACAGATACCCATCCGGCATTTGCACAGGCTCTGAAAAAGGCGGCGGCAGCCGGTGTTGGAATTCTGGCATATGACTGCATAGTAACTCCTGAGAGCATAGAAATTCATAAACCGGTCGATGTAGTGCTGGAGTGTCCGAGGATGAAAGAAGCGGTACAGCCGCTGGTAGAGTGGTACCGGACAAATCGGAGAAATCTGCCGTGGAGAGAGAGAATGGACGCCTACAGAGTATGGATATCTGAAATTATGCTGCAGCAGACCAGAGTGGAGGCTGTAAAACCATACTATGAGCGCTTCCTCAGGGAGCTGCCTGATGTAAAGTCTCTGGCGGAAGTGCCGGAGGATCGTCTTCTGAAACTGTGGGAAGGGCTCGGGTACTATAACCGGGCGAGAAATCTGAAGTATGCCGCCTGTCAGATTATGGAAGAATATGGCGGTAAGTTTCCGGAAACATATGAAGAGATCCGTTCTCTGAAAGGAATCGGAAGTTACACGGCAGGGGCGATCAGCTCATTTGTTTATAATATCCCGAAACCTGCCGTGGACGGGAATGTCCTGCGCGTCGTCAGCCGGATTACGGCAGACGGAGAAGAGATTACGGCATCAGGGACAAAGAAGAGAATTGAAAAAGAGATAGAGGAGGTAATCCCCGGAGATGCGGCCGGTGATTTTAACCAGAGCCTCATCGAACTTGGAGCTGTTGTGTGTCTGCCAAACGGTGCACCCCGGTGTGCAGAGTGCCCGGTAAGAGATATCTGTCTTGCGCATGAACAGGGAAGAGAGACGGAGTTCCCGGTAAAAAAGAAAGCGAAGGAGCGGAGGATTGAAAAACGGACTGTGCTGCTCTTCCGCGATGAGGGAAAAGCGGCGATCAGAAAACGGCCTGCTAAAGGGCTGCTGGCGGGAATGTATGAGTTCCCGAACAGGGAAGGATATATGAGTTATGACGAAGCTGCAGCATATGGGAAGTCCCTCGGCCTTACTCCTGTGCGGATCAAAAAGCTGAGGCGTGCGAAGCACATATTCAGTCATGTGGAATGGCATATGATCGGGTATGAAATCCTTGTGGATGAGCTTGAAAAGGATATGGAGGCGGCCGGGAGAAACCGGGACGGCGCCGTGATCTTTGCGGAAATCCGGCAGCTTCGGGATGAGTATCCTATGCCGGCGGCATTCGAAGCATATATGCCGGAATGAACAGGGGAGACTCTTACAATGCAGTTCTGATATGATGAGATAACCGAGCTCGCTCTGTTTTCTTGAAACCGGGAGATGCTTGTGGTACAATGGGTGGGAGAAAATAACAGGAGAGTACCATAAAATGAGTGAAAAGGGAGCTATTTCCAGACAGCAGCAGAAGTCGCGGGAGACGCGGGAAAAAATATTTCAGGCGGCAAAGCGTATCCTGCAGAAGAAAGGATATGAAGAGCTGTCTATAAAAAATATCTGTGAGGAAGCAGGCGTGTCCAACGGCAGCTTCTATCATCATTTTAAGACAAAGGATGACCTTCTGTCCTACTATATCGAGGATCAGCCGAAGATCAATCCGGATCTCCTTGAACTGCCGGAAAGTGTTGCCGGGGTAAAGGAAGGCATCATTCAGGTGTACATGAATTACGTGAAGTACTGCAGAGAACTTGGAGTTGAATTTGTATCGGAATATTATGATACAAAGAATCAGGCACTGAATGCGGCGATCCGTATGGAACGTCCTTATCCTATTGTGACAGTGCAGAATTATGTGGAGAAAGCAGAACGCTCCGGCATTGTGAGCCTGAATGTAAGTATCGAAGAATTCACAACGGATATCAGGATGATCGTTATCGGAAATGTATTTGAGTGGTGCGTAAAACATGGTGATGCGGATTTCGAAGGCAATATGGCAAGATCACTGGGTATGTATCTTGATGCGGCTCTCAGCAGGGGGGCGGGAGTTCCGAAATGATTTATCATTTTATTGTAAATCCCAAGGCCCGATCGGGGATGGGCGGAATGGTGTGGAAAATGCTCGAACCGGAACTGAAAAAAAGAAGAACTGAGTATTTCTGTCATCATACGGAGAAAAAAGGTCATGCTGAGAAGATTGCGGCTCAGATTACGGAAGACGGGAAAAGCTGCACATTAATTGTAATGGGCGGAGACGGGACGGTGAACGAGGTCATAAACGGAATCGCAGATCCGTCAAAAGTGACTTTCGGTTATATTCCGATAGGCTCAAGCAATGATTTTGCCAGAGGTCTGCGTCTTGAGAAAGATCCTCGGAAAGCTCTTGATATTATTCTGAAACCGGAAAAGATGACAAGAATAGATCTGGGAGAGCTGAGAAACAGAGCGGGCAGCAGACGCTTTGCGGTGAGCGCGGGCATCGGCTTTGATGCGGCTGTATGCCATGAGGTCTGCGTATCGAAATGGAAAGTGCTGCTCAACCGGATCGGTCTGGGAAAACTGAGCTATGCGGCAGTTGCTCTGGACCGGCTCAGGAAAGACCGTCCGGTGAAGATGAAAGTCAGGCTTTTGGACGGGACGGAGCATATTTTCGAAAAAACATATTTTGCTGCGTTTATGAATCTTCCGTATGAGGGAGGAGGCTTTAAGTTCTGCCCGGAGGCGTCTCCGGCGGACGGGTGTCTGGATGTCATTGTGGTGCATGGAATTACAGCGATTAAGGCGCTGTTCCTGCTTCCGCTGGCATTTGCAGGAAAACATGCCGGCTTCAGCGGGATCACGTTTTTGAAATGCAGGGGAGCAGATGTTGAGGCTGATGTACCACTGCCTCTGCATGCGGACGGTGAACCCGGATTCCCCAGAAAAGAGATTTCTGTTCGTTTGTCAGAGATGTATATGAATGTAATCACCCGGTAAGAGTTTCGAAAGATTTATTAAATGTTTTGTGAAGACAGTTGTTGAGCGGTCTAAATCGTGCTATAATCGATGCGAATTAAGGATGTAATGTAAGTGCACCGGGGGATGTAGTAAACAGGCAAAACTGTAATCAAGAGAGGCATCGTTATGAAGCTTAAAAAGAGATTTGCAGAGCTGGTTAAAAAGTATAAACATGCATGGGTGTTTTTATATATTTTTATTTATATGCCATGGTTTCTATTTCTGGAAAAGCATGTGACTGTGCATTATCACGTTATACAGATCAGTCTGGATGAACATATTCCGTTTATTGAATATTTTATTGTTCCGTATCTGCTGTGGTTCGCTTTTATCATCGCAGCATTTCTGTACTTTTTCTTTACAGATGTACCGGGATTTTACAGGCTGGCGAAATTTATGTTTACGGGAATGACTGTATTTTTGATTATATGTACCATATTCCCGAACGGTCAGGATCTGCGGCCGGTTGTCTTTGAGAGGGATAATATATTTGTGGATATGGTGAGGGCGCTTTACCGGGCAGATACATGCACGAATGTATTTCCGAGCCTTCATGTGTTTAACTCGCTGAGTGTGTGCATCGCTGTGGGTGAGAGTGAGGCTCTCAGAAAGCACAAGGGGATATGCGCCGGTACGTATGTGCTGGCGGGGCTGATTATTCTCGCTACAATGTTCCTGAAACAGCATTCTGTTCTGGACGTGCTCGGGGCAGGCGTGATGGCGGGCGTTCTGTATCAGTTTGTGTATGCTCCGCAGAGACGCCGTGTTCCGAAGTTTGCGGGGCAGAAGAGCCAGAAGAGGCCGGTGCTGTAACAGAATAAAGAAAAATGAAGAAATACCGGCGTCCTGCGCCGGTGATCAGTAATAGAATCAGGAGGAAGAAGAATGAAGAAGATTATGCTTACCGGAGACCGTCCTACGGGAAAACTCCATGTGGGACATTACGCGGGTTCCCTGAGACGCCGGGTAGAGCTTCAGAATACAGGGGATTTTGACGATATATTTATCATGATAGCTGACGCGCAGGCTCTGACTGACAATGCGGATAATCCGGAAAAAGTGCGTCAGAATATTATTGAGGTGGCATTGGATTATCTCGCGTGCGGACTTGATCCGGAAAAGTCGACTCTGCTGATTCAGTCTCAGATCCCGGAGCTGTGCGAGCTGTCGTTCTACTATATGAACCTTGTGACTGTATCAAGGCTGCAGCGCAATCCTACGGTTAAAACTGAGATTAAAATGCGTAATTTCGAGGCAAGCATTCCGGTTGGATTCTTTACCTATCCGATCAGCCAGGCGGCGGACATCACAGCGTTTAAGGCAACAGTTGTGCCTGTGGGCGAGGATCAGATGCCGATGCTGGAGCAGACAAAAGAGATTGTGCACAAGTTCAATTCTGTTTACGGAGAGGCTCTTGTGGAGCCGCAGATTCTTCTTCCGGACAACGAGGCGTGTATGCGGCTGCCGGGAATCGACGGAAAGGCGAAGATGAGCAAGTCCCTCGGAAACTGTATCTATCTGTCAGAGGAACCGGAGGAGATCAAGAAGAAAGTATTCAGCATGTTTACAGATCCGACGCATATCAGAATTGAGGATCCGGGGAAACTGGAAGGCAATACAGTGTTTACGTATCTGGACGCATTCTGCAGACCGGAGTATTTCAAGGAGTTTCTTCCGGAGTACAATAATCTTGACGAGCTCAAAGAGCACTATAAGAGAGGCGGTCTCGGCGATATGAAAGTGAAACGCTTCCTGAACAATGTGCTTCAGGCTGAGCTGGAGCCGATCCGTAAACGCAGGAAAGAGTGGCAGAAAGATATTCCTGCAGTATATGAGATCCTCAGAAAGGGAAGCGAGAAAGCAGAGAAAGTTGCTGCTGAGACTCTCAAAGATGTAAAAGCTGCGATGAAGATCAATTATTTTGACGATGAAGAGCTGATCAAGATGCAGTCGGCGAAATATACAGAAGAATAAAAATCCGGCAGAAAGATTGGCGGATGAATCGTTCAGGCAGGGCGGAGAGCCCTGCCTGTTTTGTATAATAAGTCCGGCGGTCAGAAATAGATATGCCAATATACTGGTCTGTTTTGCCGTCTGTAGAAACAAAAAGAGCATTCCTTCAAGGAATGCTCTTTTCTACGTGCGATAGAAGATTCGAACTCCCGACCTTCTGGTCCGTAGCCAGACGCTCTATCCAGCTGAGCTAATCGCACATTTGATATTTACTGTCTCGTTCACAGCAAAAATTATTATAGTATAGTTTTTGGTTTATGTCAACATTTTTTGTGAAAAAATATTTGAATTATTTTATTGACAAAACTAAAACACTAGTGTACTATCTAACTATAGCACTGGTACATAAAACATATGGATGGAACTGTATCTGCGAATACAGTTAAGCGGAGGAGGTATGTTATGGAATACAATACAGGCGCTCCGATCTATCTTCAGGTGATCAACGAACTGAAGA
>ERZ1643246.3538-NODE-3538-length-13275-cov-4.139713_pt1 | contig 13275 bp, 9 predicted proteins | sample MGYA00579265_ERZ1643246 | MGnify/ENA primary metagenome ERZ1643246 (study PRJEB29033, sample SAMEA4952261) | chicken gut metagenome | biome: Broiler Chicken; feature: Gastrointestinal Tract; material: Caecum | place: Ireland | collected 2018 | study: Broiler... | reverse complement strand
CATCAATTCTTCCAGATGCTCCAGGGTTGTAACCGTATAGTCCTTTCTCTCACCTTGATAGGAATCGACCTCTGCGCCATAATATGCCTTTCGCATGTTTGCCCCCATCTTGAGGAATTGCTCATAGAAGCGGGCTTCTTCCTTGCTGATATAGTCTTTGTGCATCTCCGGTTCCGGCATTCCATCAGGCACATGCAAAATATCTGGTCGTTCAATCAAGAGATATGCTGGAATACGCTCTTTGTATACCGTCAGAGCCTGTTGGAGCATATCGCTTTGGACGCACCACTTGATTAAGCCAGGTGTTGTCAACTTTTTCCCGAACTTATTACGAAAAGCCGGCAGCAACGCATGCATCAAGTGATCTCCGCAGTTCTCTGCTGACTCCAGTGCCTGATTGAAGCGTTCCATGCGATGAGGAATCTGATTTGTCTTGCAGAGTGTGATGCATTCCCACAGTCGGTCAACAGAGTCCAGAAGCTGATCAATTTCTTGCGCATGCTCACGTTCATGGTAGTACATGCGGAGAGTGCGCACGTTACCGAAAGATGTCAACTCCTGCATACCGCCCACAAAGTCAAACAGGCTGATGAGGTGCGACACATCCTGAATTTCCCCTTCTGTAAAGTTGCTGTAAACCGCGCCGGCGGTCCTTATTCCTTTATAAGTAAGGATCCGGCTCAGAAGCAGGAGATGCATGACCGCGTTGCGGAACCCACCCGTTGTTTCAAGGTAGATCTCATCACCCTGCTGTACCCGCTGCATGACATCAGCAAGAGGGCCCGCAGTAAAATCCGCACCGTCCACAAAGGGGATCTGCTCTATCTTTACTTGCGGTGCCACTGCTTGAATTTCTGCGGAAAATTGTCCCCACGCAGTCGAGAGCGCCTTTGGCGTCACAATGCAGAGAATCTCTGAAATATCCGGATGTACCTGCAGGAGGTATTTCACTGGTGCCTCGTTGGTCTGCCGCCCGGTGACCCGAAGGTCACCGGGACAGACATACGCCTGTTCAAGGGCATCCTGGCGAAACTCACTGAGGAACAGGATGATTTTCTTCGCCATATCCTATCACCTCACAGCTTCTTGAACTTGTTCCGAAGTGCCTCGTACGGATCCACAGGATTTGCCGGCACAGAATCGGAAAGTGTACTGCTGGAGGCAGAAGAGTTCGGTTCCTCATCCTCGCGAATCTTTCGAATGGCGGGCAGCGGCTCACGCACATTCTTATACTCGTCGAGATCCATATACGACTCTTGCTTCCCGTTACGTACCGATCGTTTGATGAAAAAGAAATCCCGAATCTCCGGCTGCTCACGGACGGTGCGGATCTTTTTCTTCTTTCCGGTGGTACCCAGGGCACTGCCGTCATAGGCGCCAATGTACTGCGGCACGCGATCGGTCGTGTCTGCCCAGGGGCTGACAGCCAGGTCCGCTCCATAGAGCCTGTTCAAATCCAGCTCCCGCAGTTTTTCGATCTGTACACTCATCCTGCCGTATCCATACGGCTTCCCCATACCGACAGTCTGGAAGCACCCATCATCCAGGCGAAGAGACCAGAGCAGAAGGCCGAGTTCCTGTTCAGTCAGGTTCCTAAACCGAATCGTCCCCCGGAACTCTGTGCCGGCGGGGAGCGGACGCAGCGTGGTCCCCACCTTGTCCTTTCCGTCGGGCACAGCAGTTTCCTGTTCCGGCTTCATCCAGTACTGCTTATAACCGCGAAGCTGGAAGCGGTCTGTATCCTGATCAGAGGTAGGGTCCACATCATTGTAGTTTCTGCCATCAGCCACATAGCCAGGGTAATAGCTGGGCTTTGGGCCGCCAAGGATTGCGCGGCGAGCCTCCAATTCCCGCGGCATTCCAACCGCCTCAAGATCTCCGAACGAAACACGGGAACGGTAGGAGTCTGAATTCGTGGCAAACCCCAGAATCGCATGGGGATAGTCCAGCGGACATGTCTCCTGCCCCAGCATTTCACGGTGACGCTTTGGTAGGCCCGCAGAGAGGGAATACTTATAGCCAATGCGAAGAAACAGAGACATGCCGAAGTACAAATGCCCCTCATGGTGAGCAAAAACGACCGGCTTGTTTTCTCCATCTTTTGGAAGTTCCCAAAAGCTCACAGGGTAATAGGCCTTGAGGCTATTCGCCCGGCTCTCAAGATCTGCCTGATAGGAGATAATGTCTTCAGCAGAAACCTGAATCGCCTGCGCCGACTGATCTGCTTCCGGGAACAAATAGAGGTGGTTGGGCTGCCGTCCCACTGGCCTGCCAGTGTACAGCAAAACACCATTCCGCAATCCCTCTTCCGACTGACTGGCAGGCCGAATCTGCTTTGCGCGGCCATCCGCCGCCTGGTATGATACTGGAATCACGCGCGCATTCTCCGTCCCAAATTGCTGGACATCTTTCATCTTTCTTGAAACACGGATAAAAGGTTCAGCGGTAGGGCGAATATAGTATGCATTGCCATCCCGGAAGATATATCCGGAGCAGACATTTTCCGGAATTGTATAAGCCTTCCCTTCCGGACTCTTTTTGCTCTGGATACCGAGCGCACCCTGATAATATTTCTTCAGGGGTTCATTCACACTACCAGTAGCAGAGGCCATTTCTCGGAAATATATCTGATAATCCTCCAGATCTTCTCCAGGCCGAATGATACCGAAGCCAAGGATCTGCATGTTCTCGCGACTCATACCCCGGATAGTGGACCCAGGGATCATATATTTTCCGTTGGCGCCGCGGAAAAAGTGAGGATCCTTTTTGTCTCCATCAGAGACAAAAACAGGAGTCTCTGCCCGGACAGACACTAGAATCTCGCCGCTCTTCAGATCGGTCCGCAGTTCATCATGCCTCGGGAGATCTCTGACACTCTCATAAGGAGTCAGAACCTTGGAAGAAAACGGGACAAAGTTGTACGGCGCACGGACTCTGCTGTTCTCAGCCATTTGCATTCCCTCCCTTCCAGTCGATCAGCCGCTCTCCGCTCCAGCATGCCTGGCCATCTTCATCAAATCCCAGGCAGGACCGCACCGTAATCTGCGAGCCGAAGTCCTTATTGGAGATGTCGTACGTGTGATCCACATACATCTCCCCATTCTCTTCCTGCAGGGAGACTGCGTGAAGCTCCCCGTCCAGCAGGAAGATGCGAATCTCTTCCTTCTCCGAGAAAAAACGTGCCTCTGTCAGATCAGCTGTGTCCAAATTCCCTGCAGCGGGGCCAAGCGTGACCTTACTCAGGGAACGCGCCAGCAGATACGGAAGTTTCTCCCCCTGGGCCAGCGCATCATCGATCACCAAGACATCCACTTTCATCCGCGCACCTCCAATTCCCGAAGCCAACCGGCAATTAAACCGGAAGGATCTGTCACCGTGCAGTTGCGATCTTCATCAAATGTGATGCCGACAGTCTCGCCATCCGGCGCCTCGACCTGGATGGACTCTACGGAGATCCGGCCTCGGCCGACCGCATCACCGCTGCCAAGATTGGCAAGATTGAGTCCAAGGTCCCGCAGCGCATAAACAAGCAATCCGCACCCCATCGTGCAGTCGGCCGGTGCCGTGATCCGCAGGTGTACCTTCGAACACACCGGCTCCTCCCGGAACAGCCCCTGCCGGATCACACCGCCGGTAAAACGGTTAATTCGAATCCTGGTGATCTTCCGAGTTTCGTCTGCGGACATCACGCAGTCCTCAAACTGGACTTTCCCGGCAATCCCATTATCCTCTTCCTCACTTCCACGGCCGAAGATATCGTCCATCGCAGAATCAGGCACCCCCTTCCATCTGGCGATCATGGAAGCTCTGGCCCGTATCACGCCCTTGATGGAGGAACCAGGGATCACAGGCCGGTCCGCTTCCTGGATATTTCTGACAAAGCTGCCGTCGCCCTCCTGTTCCGCTGCAGGACCTTTTACGAGGACACTGTCGGTGTGTCCGACGACCGTAAAGGTCACCTCGCGGCCATTCTTCAAATCTGGCAGTTCAACAGGTGCGCCGTCCTCACTGTCCTCCAGCCAGGCCTCGCGGTCTTTCTCCTCCCGGAGATCAAAGGCGCGCTTCTTCACAGAGAGCGACACATGGCCGAAGCCATTGCTCTTCTGTGCGCCCAGGCGGATCTCCCCGCGCTGCATAGCGGAGAGCATCTGCTCAACCGCTGTTGTCTCCGAAGCTGCGTCTTCCTCCCCCAGCCAGGTCAGGCTAAAATCGAATCGCTCTCCCGTGGAGATATGCGCAACATCGAATTTCCCGCCTGCCGCTGCGGAACCAGTGGCCGAATCAATGCGGAGGCGGGGGCGTGTCACCATCTTCGCATCCTTCTGAAACATCGCGTCGGAGACCATCAGACGGCCCGTTTGCTCCTGGCTGCCGAACAGCCGCTCCGCAAGTGCGTTCCCGTGCGTCTTCATAAGCCATCCCCGCATGGCGCCGGCCAGGGAACTGCCCTGGATCATGGGGATCCCCTGCCAGTTCCGAAGTACCAGTTCGGTATCTCCGTCAGCTCCACAGGTGCGGAGCGGAGTCGCACAGACAGCCTCCACCTGATAGCGGACCGCTTTTGTAAAAGTCGCATTCATTGCTTGGACACACGCTCCTTTCCCTTCCGGCTGTAATCAAACAGTAGGCACAGCAGTTTGAGGCGTTCCACGCAGGAATCCTCCACTGCGTTATCCTCCAAGCCCAGCGTCTGAGGCAGCGGCATATCCAGGACCTCCCGGATCAGTGTCCCAGCCTTTTGAAACCGCGCGCCATGCCGGACGCCCCGGCCGGTAAGATTTTTCTCCAGATATGTATCCAACTCTGTCAGGTCCCCGCTATTGGAAATGGCCTTTTCACACAGAGACTGGATCGACCCGATCTGGCTGCGGGACAGTTTGCCTGTGGTCAACGTACCGGCATTTTCCATAACCCACCGGTAGCGTGTGCGCCGCGCGATCACGGCATCGCTCTCCTCCAGACTCCCTTCCTCCTTGGAAGTCTGCTTCCGTCTTAAGCCCTCAAAAAGGTCTGTACGGAGGAAAAGGATCTGCCCGAAGCCCTCCGCACGGCGGATGCCGATGCCTTCCCGCTCAAGGGCGCGGAGCTTCTCCAGCGCGGGAGCCTCCCCGCACTCGATCTGGAAGATGCTGCCCTGGTCGTACATACGCACGGCCGGTTCCCGGCATTTCCAGGTCCGATTGTATCCGCCGTGCTCCGCGACAGAGGTGCTGCAGTGGAGGATCTTCACACCCGAGACTCCCAGCTTGCCCGCCAGCACATCTGCGTCTAGCCCACAGGGTTCCCCCGCCCGGTCCAGCATGGTGAAGGGGGCGACTGCCAGCAGATACAGCTTTCTGCCGACCTGCTCCTGCGCACTGTAACCGTACGCCTCGATCCAAGCAGGCTCCCCAGCTGTTTCCAGCGTCGTAACGGAGCACTTGCCAAAACCGTCATACCGGTCCGCCCCCAGCCAGATCGTGTCCGCAAGTACGGAGCTGATCTTTCCGGCAAGCTCCGGATCATCCAGAAGGATATACCCCTCGAAATCCTGTCCCGCGCCGATCCCCCGGGTTTGGAACATAGTCTTCTCCTCGCCGCTGTTGACCTTCCGTCCGATTCGGGTAGCCCCGTCCGAAGCGGTGCTCCAGAAACGCACCGTATCTCCTTCCAGAGCGCAGAAGCTTCCGAGTTTCGCCCGTTTGAGTCCAGGGGAGAAGGGGCCGTCTTTCACGACCGTTTCAAACCGGGTCTCCTCCTTATCCTCATAGAAGCCCTTGATGGACGGCAGCGGGATCGCTCCCTCCGGAGCGGGCGCTGCGTTGAGGAAGCGGGTCCCATCCGAGAGAAGGCCCACGCGATGGGCCTGGAACCACTCCGGCTCCTGTGCAGCCAGGGTAGAGATCACCATGCCGCGGACTGCACTGCCGGGAATGTAGTTCCGGGTCTCATAGCTGTTCTCCCGGCTTCGGTCCAGATCTGTGATCAGGACCGGGGATTCCGTCCGCAGGCGATAGTGGATGCAGCGTGCCTCCGCTAACTGCGGCTGCTTTCCGGTCTTTTCCTCTGTCACAGTTCCCTGTACACGCACACGACCGAAGCCGCGGCTGCGCATGGTCCCCGCCCATTTGATGCCCGACAAGGCATGCTGCAGTAACGAAACATCTTCGCTCCGACAGGTCAGCTCTCCGGTAAAGGTCTGCCCGCTGTGGATGCAGGCGGCAGCCCGGAGGGTCCCCTCTTTCACGATGCCGTTTTCCAGGCTGGTGAACATCCTGCTGGAAAAGCACTCCTCCGGGTCATCCGGGCGCTGATCCAGGGTCAGTTCCGTCAAATGGATCCGCCGTCCGTCATCGGTGCCGGACCAGCCGGACTCCCCCAGAAGGGCGCTCAATTCCGTCTCACTCCCGCCCGTCCAGGCCAGGTAGTTCTCCAGGCTCTCCCGCAGGAGCCCCTTCAGCGTGGAACCCTTCAGGTAGGGGTAGCCGGCATCGTCCCGGCACACGGCGATGTCCTCGCCGCCGGGGATGCTGAAACCGGAGCCGAAGATGGTGTCTGACAGCAATTCCATGGTCACGCGCAGGATCGTCTGCCCGCTCATGCTTCCACCTCCTTCAAAAAGTCACAGTGGTCGACCATCTCAACGGCGTCAAAGAACAGGCAGCGAGTGGTGCCGTCGATTTCCTCAAACGGCCCTTTTGCCAGTTCCTGCTGTCCGTCCAGGAACTTTCGGTACTGCTCCGCCTGTTCGCCCCAGGTCTGATACCGGGCGGTAAAAGCGTGATCCAGAAGTTTCATGACCTCCTGGTCCCGCAGGAAGAAGCGGGTCTCCTCCTCGCCCTGCTTGAAAGCCGTCCGCAGGTCCTTGATCTTGCCGCGGGCTGTATTTCCATACTCGCCTTTCATAGCCTGGCACATGCCGCGGAAAAACCGGTAGGTCCGCACACCGCCGGTCTTCTTCATCGGGATCTCCTCCGGAGCTGTTACTACCACCGGCCGCAGTTCCAACCGTCCCCTTCTTCCCGTCTTTGTCCCGTCGCCGCTCTCAGACAGGAATACCTGCTCGGTCTGGTAGTCCTCACGGATCTGCGGCAAGCCGTCCTTGAGCTGGCCGAACTCGATGTGCCAGTCCATGGCGGATACGCGCCCTTTCTGGTCAAGCTCCGCGCCGAATTTCTTTGCGCTGCTGCACAGCTCCTCCGCCAAGTCATAGGCCTGATGGAAGGGGAATTTCTGATGGACCAGCGCCACTCCGGCACAGGCGGCATAGGACCTCCCGTCCTCCGCATTTTTCAGGGCAGTCAGATGTTCCAAAAACACCCTGGCGCTCTCCAGCCCGATCTTTCCGGCGGTGACGAAGCACACATCGTCCCCCGCCAGGATCACCGGCCGGATGGGCAGTGTGGGCGGCGTCAGTTCCAATCCGGAGATCAGGGTGTCCACCGTCTCTGTAAAAGCCCGCTCGAAGTCCGCCTGGATGCCGCTGCTGAACCGCTGCAGGCTCGCCCTGCAGTCATCCCAGCTGGCGGTCCGCTCGCCGTAGAGGTCCTGCACCCGCTTGCCCATGGCATTCCCGTCCACATGGACCACGGCGATGAAGTTGTCCCCGCCTGCCAGGTCCTGGAACTGGGTGGGGAACTCCCATCCTTCCGGTGCCGGCAGGAGTTCGGGGCGCTGGGTCTCGTCCTTCTTTCCAGCCAGTTTCGGCTGATACGTCACAGGGTCCAGCGCCTCCACGCCCACGCTCAAGCGGCGGAAGGAACTCTTCCGCAGCGCCTTCTTCTCCTCCAGCGCGGCGGTCAGCGCCACGAGGTTTTCTCCCGGCGTCCTCCCAGCGTCGTAGGGCATCTGTTTGACGAAGATCTCCATGCCGTCAAACCGCTTCATGGCTTCAGAGGTCACCGCCCGCGCAAAGCGGGTGGCCGTCTCCCGGTCGTCGAACTGCAGGACCGTATGTCCGCCGCCGGCGTAGACCAGGTTCTTCTCCGGGCTGTACAGCTCCCCCGCCGCCTCCCGGAAAAACGCGCTGTCAGTCACATAGGCGATCTCTCCGGAACGGGCCGCGTTATCCCGCAGCTTTTTGCTGGCGAAGATATAGTCCTGCTTCCGGGAGACCTCCAGAATCATCAGGATCCTGTCCAAACTGCCTTCCTCCTTTTGTGTAGAATCGTCCGAGAATTGTTTGCAATTTGTATTATAGCACCTCCGTTCTCTCCATACAATACAGGGCTTTGGGAAAAACTTCCGTTCCTTCCCGTCCTTCTGATCTTAAATCGCCCTGACGCGGCCCGAATTCAGGGCTGCGCGAAAAAATTCTTTTTCTTTGCGCTAACCCCCTCCCGTGGGAGGCATTTTGCGGCTCGAAAAATAGGGGTTAGCGCAGGTGTGCGCACAAAACCCGCTTGGATTTTTTGTATGGATCCCACAGTTTTTCTTGCAAAACGGAAAATCCCGTGATAGAATACTGTCACAGTCTATGAAAAGCGTCCAACTTTATGCCTTTGGGTTGTGCAGTTTTGCTGATGCAGCCCGCACCCCTCACGGGGACGGCAACCAGCAAGAAGCTCATAGCGATCGCTATACTCCTCAGATGCAGCCCGCACCCCTCACGGGGACGGCAACCAATGTGTTCAAAGTTTTTCATAGTGATTTTCCTTGATGCAGCCCGCACCCCTCACGGGGACGGCAACGATAACAATTTGAAGGTTAATCCATGCTCTTTTTGAGATGCAGCCCGCACCCCTCACGGGGACGGCAACTACAATTAATTTAACTGTGATAGGTTGCTTTGCAGTAGATGCAGCCCGCACCCCTCACGGGGACGGCAACTATAAATAGCTTTCGCCAGCAGTTTTTCAGTTCTCTTGACGCAATCCGCACCCCTCACGGGGACGGCAACTTAAGAATAGACTTTGGTTCGAACTCATGACAAGGACGCAATCCGCACCCCTCACGGGGACGGCAACGAGCTGTACCCGGCAACGGACACTTCATAGTTGATGGACGCAATCCGCACCCCTCACGGGGACAGAACAAGAGAGAGGCCCTGGGTTTTCACCCAGGGCCTCTCTCTTTCATGCCTGGAATCAGTCCCAGAGGCTGTCCCACAGGGCCTTGATGCCGCTGCCAACGGCCACCGCAGCTCCCACGGCAACTGCGCCGGGGACCCAGAGCGGGGCCGAGACGGCCGACAGCGCCGCAGCTGCCCCCGCGCCCACCACAGTCGCCGCCGCTGTGCCCGCTGCGGCGGACAGTCCGCCGCCCACGGTCTCCTTTGCCACGTTGCCGACGAACTCTTCGCCGTCGATCTCGCCCTTGGCCAGCTTCACGCCGGAAGCAACCGCTTCGATCCCGCCGGAGATCACTGCTCCGGCTCCGCTGGAGCTGAGGGCCGCCTTTGCCACGGACGACGCCTTCACCGCGCCGCCGATGGTCTGCGCCGCGATGCGGCTGGTGTCTGCGCTGGAGATGCCGGTGGAGGTCATCTTCTGGGTCACCGTGGTGCCGTTCTTGGCCATCCGGGCCACCGCCTCATTGTAGGCCTTCACCGTCTCCTTGGTGCCCATCAGGCTGGTTCGGGCGTACTTGCCGTCGGCTGCCTGCCGCACCGTCTTCTCGATGCCGGACACCGTGTCTTTCAGCTGGGCCCTGCCCACCACGCTCCCGCCACGCATGGTCAGGACGTCGTCCCGGATCGCCGTGGCGGACTTGCTGAGGACCCCTTTGGTCCCCGACACCAGGTTCTTGGGGTCCATGGTGATGGAGTCCCGGTACAGGATCTCGTGCACCACGCCCTTGAGCTGGGGGTTCTTTCCACCGGAACGGAGGACTGCCTCCGTTCCCACCTTCGCCTCGTAGGCGCTGCGGCTGGCTGCAGCCGCGGTTCCAGTTCTCTTTTCCATGTTGTGTTCCTCCTTTGTTTGTCTCTGTTTTTGTATCGGTTCCTGTGAGAGGGAATTCAGGGCTGGCCCTGAATTTTTTCAGCTCTGCAGCTGCCTCTGCTGTATGATCGGATCTTCCCGGTCAAAATTCAGGGGGCGGGAAAAGTTTTCCGTGTTCTCCGTCCCCTGCCGGGTTTTCTCTTCCGGGCTTTGGAGCGGTCAGCCTTCTGCGGCTGCCCCCTCTTTTCTCCGGGATGCGGCCGCATCGCAGGTGTGGTCCCACAGTGCTTTGACGCCGCAGCCCACAGCCACCGCCGCTCCAACGCCCACTGCGCCGGGGACCCACACGGGGGCGGATGCCGTCGCCAGTACGGTAGCCGCGCCTGCCGCCGCCACAGTCGCCGCAGCCGTCCCCGCCGCGGCGGACAGTCCGCCGCCCACGGTCTCTTTCGCCACGTTGCCGGCGAACTCCCCGCCGCTGATCTCGCCTTTTGCCAGCTTCACGCCGGACACCACCGCCTCGATCCCACCGGAGATTGCTGCGCCCACACCGCCGGATGTCACCGCTGCCCGCGCCACGGATGCCGCTTTCACCGCACCGCCGATGGTCTGGGCGGCGATGCGGCTGGTGTCCGCGCTGGAGATGCCGGTGGAGGTCATCTTCTGGGTCACGGCGGTGCCATTCTTGGCCATCCGCGCCGCCGCCTGGTTGTAGGCCTTCACCGTCTCCTTGGTGCCCATCAGCTTTGTGCGGGCGTACTTGCCGTCCACCGCCTGCCGCACGGTCTTTCCGATGCCGGACACCGTGTCTTTCAGCTGGGCCCTGCCCACCACGCTCCCGCCCCGCATGGTCAGGACGTCGTCCCGGATCGCGGTGACCGATTTGCTGAGGGCCCCCTTGGTCCCCGACGCCAGGTTCTTCGGTGCCATGGTGATGGAGTCCCGGTACAGGATCTCGTGCACCACGCCCTTGAGCTGGGGGTTCTTCCCACCAGAGCGGAGGACGGCCTCCACGCCCACCTTGGCCTCGTAGATGCTGCGGCTGACGGCAGCGGCGGCACCTGCTCCTTTTTCTTTTTTGTTCATGTCATCCTCCTGTTATCGCGCTCGTCTCTGTCATTTTCTTTCTGTTCGGCGGTTCATCACCGCTTCTACTGATCTATCGGCTTTCCCCTGCCGCAATTCAGGCCCGGCCGGAAATTTTTTTGATTCTGAAAGCCCGGACGTCTGCCGCTTGCACCGCCGCCGCAGATGTGATATAGTGACAGTACCCCCTGCGGGGACGAAAACTTGATCTCCTCGAATCGCTGGGCCTTGGTGACTTTACAGCTTACCCCATCCGGGGATGGCAGCCCATTCGTGTTGACGTTCCAGGAGTTGTTGGAGCAGCCTCCCCCCTGCGGGGACGGTAACGGCCAGGAGGTCAGAGGCCAGTATCAAAGCGGGACGGATCCGCAGCTTACCCCCTCACGGGGACGGCAGCTTGTGCATGAGAATCGCGTCCAGGTCGTGGATTGACGCAGCCGCACCTCATACGGAGACAAGAACGAAAAGGTACCTGTGGAAATTCTGCAGGTATCTTTTTACTTTGTCAGAACACGAACGTCTCCTGGTCCCACTGGATCCGCTCTTTCCCCAGCCGCTCGATTCGGGACTGGTAGTGGTTCCCCAGAAGATAGAAGCAGATGCTGTCGGTCTCCGGTGCGATGATGGTGGACAGATCCTCCCGGAGTTTTCGATATTGCTCCGCGTTCACCATACACTCATAGACTGAGTCCTGCACAGCCACGCCCCGATCCGCACACTTCTTTGCCACCTTGGTGAGTCGGCGCCTTCCGGCTCGGTCCCCTGTAGCGATGTCGTAAACCACAACAACTAACACGATATCACCTCCATTCGATCGTACGGAAGACGTCTTCCTCTCCTCGGATGCAGCGGGCAAGACGTTGTACTTGCAGGTGGGGAAGCAGACCGATGGGGATACTCTTTTCCAGTTCTGGGACCTGTATCTCTCGTTTTTTCGCCCGGCTCCACTCCTGCAGAAAAACCTTTTTCCCCGCCTGATTCAAATAGATTCCGCCTGTCTCCTGCGGCTGGAACATCTCCGCTGTTACCATCCGGAAATTGATCAGATGCAGCACCAGACGGTCCGCCATGACAGGCCGAAATTCCTCCATTAGATCCAGCGCCAGAGACGGCTTTCCCGGACGGATCCCATGGAGCAGTCCCACGCAGGGATCCAGTCCCACGCTCTCGATGGCTGCAATGCAGTCTGCTGTCAGCATCGAGTAAGCAAAGGAAAGCATGGCATTGCAGGGATCCAATGGCGGGCGACGGCTTCTTCCCTTGAACCGAAAGGTCTCGTCGGGGGATAGGATCATCTCTGAAAACACATCAAAATATGTCCTCGCTGCCTGTCCCTCTATCCCCCGCAGTTCATCACCGCTCATCTCACTGGAAATCTCAGCAGCCTGGGCTCGAATGCTCTGTTCCGCAGCCTGTAATCTTCTCCCACCGTGCTCAGGATGATTTCTCCGGGCCCTCCCCAGGAGAAGCGCTTCATTTTCCAGCTTGCCCCGCAACATGGCGGCCGCTATGTGGATACGCTTCTGCTCTGCAAGCAGATATTGCTTCTGGCGCAGAAAGACATTGCCTCTGGTCTCCCCCTGCACGCGAAAACGGAATCTCCCTTTCTGAGATAGGAACGAGATTGGGATCTGCCTCGCTGCACAGGCCGCCATGACATGCTGTGTCACTGTCCCATAGGAAAATGTGACGATCCCATCCAGCAGGTGGATCGGAACATGGTCCTCCCTCCCATCTTTATGGATGACACGAAGGGCCTCTCCCTTCAGCCGAAGCTCTGTGTCCGGTTCGGTGATGTACAATGTGTGAAGAAGTTGAATCATGACACGCTCTCCTTTCTCCCATGCAGATGCGAATGGAACTTCTTCTCTGCCTTATATTTTTAAATCGTCCTCTATGGGCAAAAATTCAGGCCTTGCTTCCGATATTTTTCAAGCTGCGCTAACCTCTCTGAAATGAGGCAATTTTTAGGCTCAAAATCGGGTGGTTAGCGCAGGCGCCAATACAAATCATCCCGCTGTTTTTTGTGTAAGGTTCACAGTTTCTCTTGCAAAGTCTTTCATTTGATGATAGAATACCATCACGGGATATAAAAAGCGTCTAATTCAATGCCTTTGGGTTGTGCAGTTTTGCTGACGCAACCCGCACCCCTCACGGGGACGGCAACCAAAGGCAAATAGGAGAAGTTTTTGGTAGTGAAAGTAGGACGCAACCCGCACCCCTCACGGGGACGGCAACCTAAATCTGATTATGTGGAGGTCTTTCATTGCTCTTGGACGCAACCCGCACCCCTCACGGGGACGGCAACTGCCATTTCTTCCTCTTGATT
>ERZ1643246.3536-NODE-3536-length-13275-cov-9.324054_pt1 | contig 13275 bp, 11 predicted proteins | sample MGYA00579265_ERZ1643246 | MGnify/ENA primary metagenome ERZ1643246 (study PRJEB29033, sample SAMEA4952261) | chicken gut metagenome | biome: Broiler Chicken; feature: Gastrointestinal Tract; material: Caecum | place: Ireland | collected 2018 | study: Broiler... | reverse complement strand
TAAGAACCACGTGCATCCCGCCGAGGTGACCAAGCAGAACATCGCCCGGTTTAAGCAGCAGATTCAGTCTTTGGGCATTTCCTTTGACTGGAGCCGGGAAATCAACACCACGGACCCCAACTACTACAAGTGGACCCAGTGGATTTTCCTGCAGCTGCTGAAGCACGGCCTGGCCTATAAGAAGGAGATGGCCGTAAACTGGTGTACTTCCTGTAAGTGCGTGCTGGCCAACGAAGAAGTGGTCAACGGCGTGTGCGAGCGCTGCGGCAGCGAAGTGGTCCGCAAGGTTAAGTCTCAGTGGATGCTGAAGATTACCGAATACGCCCAGCGCCTCATTGACGACCTGGATTTGGTGGATTACCCCGAGCGGGTGAAGGCCCAGCAGATTAACTGGATTGGCCGCTCCACCGGCGCCGAGGTGGATTTCCCCACCACCGCCGGGGATACCCTGACTGTCTACACCACCCGGCCCGACACCCTCTACGGCGCTACCTACATGGTGGTTTCCCCGGAGCACCCCTACCTGGAAAAGTGGGCGGACCGGCTGGAAAACCTGGAAGAGATTCGGGCCTATCAGGCAGAGGCCGCCAAAAAGTCCGACTTTGAGCGCACCGAGGTGGCCAAGGACAAGACCGGCGTTCGGCTTCAGGGCGTTGCCGCTGTGAACCCCCTCACCGGCAAGGAAATCCCCATCTTTATCTCTGACTATGTGCTGGTTTCCTACGGCACCGGCGCCATTATGGCTGTGCCTGCCCACGACACCCGGGACTGGGAGTTCGCCAAGAAGTTCGGCCTGCCCATTGTGGAAGTGGTCAAGGGCGGCGATGTGGAGAAGGAAGCCTTCACCGACTGCGACACCGGCATCATGGTCAATTCCGGCATTCTGGACGGCCTCAGCGTAGAGGACGCCAAGAAGCGCATTGTTGCATATTTGAAGGAAAAGGGCATCGGCCATGAGAAGGTCAACTACAAGCTCCGTGACTGGGTGTTCTCCCGCCAGCGCTATTGGGGCGAGCCCATCCCGGTAGTCTACTGCGAGAAGTGCGGCTGGGTGCCCCTGCCGGAGGAGCAGCTCCCCCTGACTCTCCCGGATGTCAAGTCCTATGAGCCCACGGACAACGGCGAATCCCCCCTGGCCCATATGACCGACTGGGTAAACACCACCTGTCCTCATTGCGGCGGCCCGGCCCGCCGGGAAACCGACACTATGCCCCAGTGGGCCGGCTCTTCCTGGTACTACCTGCGCTACATGGACCCCCACAACGACAAGGCCCCTGTGAGCAAAGAGGCCCTGGATTACTGGAACTGTGTGGACTGGTACAACGGCGGTATGGAGCACACCACCCTGCACCTGCTCTACAGCCGTTTCTGGCATAAGTTCCTCTATGACATCGGCGTGGTTCCCACCGCAGAGCCCTATGCCAAGCGCACCAGCCACGGCATGATTCTGGGGGGCAACGGCGAGAAAATGAGCAAATCCCGGGGCAACGTGGTGAACCCCGACGACATTGTCAACGAGTACGGCGCGGACACCCTGCGCCTCTATGAGATGTTCATCGGCGACTTTGAAAAGGCCGCTCCCTGGAACATCAACAGCCTGCGGGGCTGCCGCCGCTTCCTGGAGCGTTACTGGAACCTCCAGGAAATCCTCACCGAGGGCGGCCTGCGTCCGGAAATGGAGACCGTTTTCCATAAGGCCATCAAGAAGGTCACCGAGGATATTGAGAGCCTGAAGTTCAACACCGCGATTGCAGCCCTGATGGCCCTCATCAACGACATTACCGATCATGGCTCCATCACCAAGGAAGAGCTGAAGATCTTCACCCTGCTGCTGAATCCCTTTGCTCCCCATGTCACCGAGGAGGTTTGGGAGGCCAACGCCCTGGGAGAGGGCATGGTGGCCAGCGCCCAGTGGCCGGCTTATGACGAGGCCAAGTGCAAGGACCAGACCGTGGAGATCGTGGTGCAGGTAAACGGCAAGCTCCGCGCCCGGATGCAGGTGGAAGCGGACATCGCCAAGGAGGACGCTTTGGCCGCCGCCAAGAATGAGCCCAAGATCGCCGCGGAAATTGCCGGCAAAAAGATTGTCAAGGAAATCTATGTACCCGGCAAGCTGGTGAATATTGTAGCCCGATAAGGCTATCCCAAAAACAGGAGAGGAGTTGTATTATGGAAGCAAGAGTCGTTGAGATTGCCGAGCGCATCCGTGCGCTGCGGGAAATCTGTGAGTTCACCATGGAGGAAATGGCAGAGGCCCTGGGTGTCTCTCCGGAGGAATACCGGATGTGCGAGGAAGGGAGGAAGGACTTTAATTTCACTTTCCTGTACAAGTGCGCTGATAAATTCGGCGTGGACATTGTGGAGCTGCTTACCGGCGAGGACCCCCACCTTTCCTTCTACTGTATTGTGCGCAAGGACGAGGGCCTGGATATGCGCCGCCGCAAGGGCTTTACCTATAAACACCTGGGGTATCGCCTGAAGCACAAGCTGGCGGAGCCGTTTTTGGTAACCGCCCCGTACATTCCGGAAGAACAGGAAGCTCCCATTGCCCTTTCCACCCACGCGGGCCAGGAATTCGACTATATCCTTTCCGGCAAGCTCAAGGTGCAGATGGAGGAGCACACGGAGGTGCTCAAAGCTGGGGACGCCATTTTCTATGATTCCGGCCGCGGCCACGGCATGATCGCCACCGGGGGAGAACCCTGCCAGTTTCTTGCCATTGTCATCAAAGACCAGGAGGAAGAGGAGTCATGCTGAATATTCATCAGAAATATTGCCGCGAGACCTTTTATGACGGCCAGCTGGTAGGGTTTGAGCCGGTGTATCAGCCGGATTTCAACTTTGCCTATGATGTGGTGGACGTTATCGCTGAGAAAGAGCCGGTGCGCCGGGCTATGCTCTGGTGCAACGAGGCAGGGGAGGAGCACACCTTCACCTTCTCCGAAATCTCCAAGGCCAGCAACCGGGCGGCCAACCTGTTTTCTTCCCTGGGCATCAGCCGGGGGGACCGGGTGCTGCTCATCTTGAAGCGCCACTATCAGTTCTGGTTCGCCCTGCTGGGGCTCCACAAGCTGGGGGCCGTGGGGATTCCCGCCACCAACCAGCTGACCAAAAAGGACATCGCCTACCGCTGCAACGCCGCCGGCATCAAGGCGGTGATCTGCACCACAGACGGCGATGTGGCGGAGCACGTGGACACGGCCCTGCCGGAGTGTCCCACAGTGGAGATCAAGATCAGCGTCCACGGGAAGCACGCCGACTGGGTGGACTTTGACAAGGAATATCTCAAGTACTCTGATGAATTCAAGCGGGTGGAGACCTTGGCGTCTGACCCCATGCTCATTTATTTCACCTCCGGCACCACCGGTATGCCCAAAATGGTCTGCCATGACTTCACCTATCCCATTGCCCACATTGTCACGGCGAAATACTGGCAGAATGTTGTGCCTGACGGCCTGCACCTGACCATCTCCGACACCGGCTGGATGAAATCCATGTGGGGGAAGCTCTATGGCCAGTGGTTCATGGAGGCGGGCATCTTTGTCTGCGACTTTGACCGCTTCCATGCGGAGCAGATTCTGCCCCTCTTCGCCAAGTATCAGATCACCACCTTCTGTGCGCCGCCCACCATGTACCGGTTCTTCATCAAGGAGGATTTGTCCAAGTACGACCTTTCTTCCCTGCAGCACGCCAGCATTGCCGGCGAGCCCTTGAACCCCGAGGTGTTCAACCAGTTCTATAAGGCCACGGGCCTGCGGCTTATGGAGGGCTTTGGTCAGAGCGAGACCACCCTGCTTCTCTATAACCCGGTAGGCACCAAGCCCAAGCCCGGTTCCACCGGCCGGCCCAATCCCTGCTATGCGGTGGATTTGGTGGATGCCCAAGGCCGCACGGTTCCCACCGGCGAGGTAGGCGAGATCGTGGTGCGCACCGACAAGGGCAAGCCCGTGGGCCTCTTCGACGGCTATTACCGGGATGAAGAGCGCACCCGCAGCGCGTGGCACGATGGCATCTACCACACCGGCGATACGGCCTGGCAGGATGAGGACGGCTATTTCTGGTATATCGGCCGCAACGACGACATCATCAAGTCTTCCGGCTACCGCATCGGGCCCTTTGAAATTGAGAGCGTGCTCATGGAGCACCCCGCTGTGCTGGAATGCGCCATTACCGGCGTGCCGGACCCGATCCGGGGCCAGGTGGTCAAGGCCACCATTGTGCTGTCCCGTGGCTATGAGGCCAGTGACGAACTGAAAAAAGAGCTGCAAAACTATGTAAAGAAGCAGACAGCCCCCTATAAGTATCCCCGGATTATTGACTTTGTGGCAGAGCTGCCCAAGACCATCAGCGGCAAAGTCCGCCGGGTGGAAATTCGGGGCGGCATGGACTAATCTGCTGCCTGTAATAGAAAAAGCCATCGCCGCAGGACGTTCCTGTAACGGTGGCTTTTTTGCAGGCTGGAGGGGAAGCTGGACAATGGACAAAAAATTCCCGGAATTGGCCGTTTTTTCCCAAAATCTCCGAGCGGATATGTTATAATAAGGGGGTAAGCCTTTTCCATTTTACTACTTTAGCAAAGGAGTGAAGACCCCCATGAAAAATAAAAAGACCCTTTTGGGCGTGGGCATTCTGGTAGTGGCAGTGGCAGCCCTGCTGGCAGTCTATTGGTTTACCAGGCCGCAAACAGAAGAGGGCGTCAAGCAGATTACCGTGCAGGTGTACACCGACGGCCAGATGCTCCGGAAACACGAAATCCGGACAACAGAGGAATACCTCCGGGGCGCGCTGGAGCAGGAGGGCCTCATTGCCGGAGAAGAGCAGTCCGCTGGGTTTTATGTCCAGACAGTGGATGGCGTTACCGCCGATGAGTCTCAAGAGGAGTGGTGGTGCCTGACCAAGGGTGGAGAAAGCCTCACCACCGGCGTAGACGCCACCCCCATTGCCGATGGGGATACCTTTGAACTGACCCTTACCGTAGGCTGGTAAGGGGGCAAAAGGAGGCAGCCTGATGATTCGTTTGGTGGCCAGCGATATTGACGGTACCCTGCTGCAAGGGGACGCCAAAACTCTGCCGGAAGCTCTGTTCCCCCTCATCCGCCGGCTGGCCCAGCAGGGCATTGCCTTCTGCGCCGCCAGCGGCCGGCAGTATACCAGCCTGCGCCGGCTCTTTGCCCCGGTGGCAGATGAAATCTACTATCTCTGTGAGAACGGCGCCATTGTCTACGGGAAAGGGGAGACCGCCCCGGTGTTGGGAAAGACCGCCATGGACCGCGCTCTGGCGGAACAGCTCATCGGGGAGATTGTGGCCCGGCCGGAGTGCGAGGTGCTCATTTCCGGGGCAAATATCAGCTATCTCATGCCCAAGGCCCAGGAAGTCGTCACCCATATCCGGGACTTTACCGGAAACAACATAGCGCTTATCCAGAATCCGGGAGAAATCCAAGAGGATATTATTAAGGTATCCGCTTTCTGTGTGCCGGATACCCGCAAAACAGAAGCAGAGCTGGCCCCTAAGTGGAACCGTCACTTTCGCGGAGCCGTGGCCGGCCTTCAATGGCTGGATTTCACCCTGGCAGATAAGGGAGTGGGCATCCGCACCCTGTGCCAATCGTTGAACATTTTGCCGGAGGAGGTCATGGCCTTCGGGGACAACTTCAACGATGTCCCCATGCTGGAAACCGTGGGCCATCCTGTGCTCATGGAAACCGCCCATCCGGCGCTGCTGGCCCGCTTCCCGGTGCAGTGTGGGAACGTCCCCGCCTTTTTAGAAAACCATTTTTTCAAAGAATAGCCGAAAAATACAGCCCGAACCAAGCTCCCCTTTCCGGGGCAACTGGTTCGGGCTGTTTGTTTTGCAAAAGGGATTACTGAATGAGCTGTACATGCTTAATCCGGCCGTTTTTGCCGCTGCTGCGTACAGACAGGCCGTGGATGTCGCTGACAAACTTCACAAAGGTGGTGTAGCCGTAGTTCTTCACATTGAACTGGGGGAACTGCTCGGTGAGCCACTGGTTCAGCTGGCCCAGGTTCAGCTTGCCGTTGCGGGCCCGCTCCCAATCCCGCACATAAGCCACAATGGCGGAGCGGACAGTATCGGCGTCCAGGTGGTTCTGGCGCAGGGAGACAAAGAGCACATTGTTGTGGCGGCTCAGGCTCAGGCCGTCAAAGGCGGAGAGAAATTTGGACAGCTTGGTATAGCCGTAGTTCCGCACGTCAAAGTCCGGATACCGCTTCAGGAGCAGGTTCCCCAGCTCGCCGATGCTGATGCCCTTTTCCTCGTCGCCGTTCTCGCTGATGATGTTCACCATGGCCTTGAGAATGGTGTCAATGTCCGTCATGTTTTCGCCGCTGCCCGCCTCATCCTGGTTGGACTTCTCCTCTTCGGCGGCCTCGGCTTCCGCGTCGGCCATGAGGACTTCCAGATATTTAAACACGTTGCAAGCCACGCTGAAGGGCTTGGGGGTTTTCTTTTCTCCCATGCCGATGACCATCATGCCGGATTCCCGCAAACGCATGGCCAGCTTGGTGAAGTCGCTGTCGCTGGACACCAGGCAGAAGCCGTCCACGTTGCCGGAATAGAGGATGTCCATAGCGTCGATAATCATGGCGGAGTCTGTGGCGTTTTTGCCATAGGTGTAGCTGTACTGCTGCACCGGGGTAATGGAATTTTCCAGAAGCTGCTTTTTCCAGCCGGCCGCGGCGGCGCTGGTCCAGTCGCCATAAATCCGCTTGTAGGTGACGTTTCCGTAGTTGGAAATCTCGTCTAAAATATATTTAATATAAGAATTGGAAACATTTTCCGCGTCAATCAATACGGCAAATCTCTTTTCATCCAAATGATATTCCTCCTAAACCAAAAATGGGGTCTATCCCATAATCTTATACGATGCGTTATGTTGCGGCGATGCGCAGCAGCTCCTTCAGCAAAGCTTCCGTCTGAGCGGGGTCGGCCTTACCCCGGCACTCCCGCATGACAGCGCCCATGAGGGCTTTCAGGGCCTTTTCCTTGCCGTCCCGGTATTCCTGGGCCGCCTTTGCGTTGTTTTCGATAGCCTTTTGGCACAGCTCCCGGAGCTTCTCCGGGGAAATGCCCTCTAAATCTTCCGGCTTTAGGATTTCTTTCCAGGGCTTGCCGGTGTCCAGCATGGTTTCTAAGGTGGAGCGCAGCAGGTCCCGGCGAATCTTTTTTGTTTCCAGCAGGCGAATCAGCCCACTGAGCTCCTCCGGCGGGACGGGAATCTGTCCCTGCTCTTTTTCCTCTTCGGTTTTCAGCCGGCGGAATACCTGCTCCAAAATGCACCGGGCGGCGTTTCGCGGTTCCTCCACTTCCCGGGCCGTTTCCTCGAAATATTCCGCGATTTTCCGGTGCTGCACCAACAGCTTGGCGTCCTCTTCCGGCAGGCCGTATTCTTTTTGGAACCGGGCTTGCTTTTCCCGGGGCAGCTCTGGCAGGGAGCCCCGCAGTTTTTCCACCCACTCCGGGGAAACCACAACGGTGCATAGATCCGGTTCCGGGAAAAAGCGGTAATCCTGGGCGTCCTCTTTGCTGCGCATGGGCTCGGTGCGGTCTTGTTCCGGCAGATACCGCAGGGTTTCTTGGGAAACGGAACCCCCCTGCCGGAGAATTGCCTCCTGCCGCCGGGCCTCATAGCGAATGGCCCGCTCCATAAAGGTAAAGGAGTTCATGTTTTTGATTTCCGTGCGCACGCCGTAATCCTCTGTGCCTTTGGGCCGCAGGGAGACATTCACATCGCTGCGCAGGGAGCCCTCCTGCATTTTGCAGTCGGAGATTCCCAGATACCGCATGGTCAGCCGGAGGAGCTCCAAATACTCCCGGGCTTCCTCCACCGAGCGGAAATCCGGCTCCGTCACCACCTCGATAAGGGGCACGCCGCAGCGGTTGTAGTCAATGCAGGTTTCCCCCTGCCGGTGAATCAGCTTCCCGGCGTCCTCTTCTAAATGGATGCGGGCAATGCGGATGACCCGGCCGTTGGAGAGGGTCACCCGGCCGTCACGGCACAGAGGCACATCGTATTGGGAAATCTGATAGGCTTTTGGCAAATCCGGATAGCAGTAATTTTTCCGGTCCATATGGGAGCGGGGAGAAATGGTACATCCAAGAGCCAGCCCTGCCAGCACCGTAAAGCCCACAGCCTCCCGGTTGAGCTTGGGCAGGCTGCCGGGCAGCCCTAAACACACCGGGCAGCACCGGGTGTTGGGCTCCCCGCCAAAGGCGGTGGGGCAGTCGCAGAACAGCTTGGTTTTGGTGGAGAGCTCCACATGGGTCTCCAAGCCGCAGACCAGTTCGTATTCCATCACAGAACCTCCTTTTGCAGCAGGGCCGCCACAGGCTTTGGCAGCGGGGGGCGGGTGCCCGTCTGCTCCAAGTGATGGGCCACCCGGAGAAGCAGACCGTCTGCGAAGGGCCGGCCGATGAGCTGCACCCCGGTGGGATGGCCGTTTTCCCAAACCGCGCTGGGAGTGGATAACGCCGGCAGACCGGCCAAGCTGGCAGGCACCGTGCACAAATCCGCCTGATACAGGGCAACCGGGTCTTCCAGGGCCTGTCCCAAGGGCAGCTCCGTGGCGGGGAAGGGGGGAGCCAGCAGGAAATCGAACCGGGAAAGGGCTTCCAGCAGAGAGGCTTTGACTGCCTGCCGGGCCTTTTGGGCTTGCTGGTAATATTGCTCCCGGTGGCCGGCAGAGAGCACCCAGGCCCCCATGAGGATGCGCCGGCGCACCTCCGGGCCAAAGCCCTCCCGGCGGCTGTTGCCCACCGCCTCTTGAAAGCTGGCAGCGGGCTTTTGGCTCCGATGGCCGTAGCGGATTCCGTCATACCGGGCCAGGTTGGAGGAGGCCTCGGCGCAGGCGATAATGTAATAGGCAGGGGCGGCCAGCTGTAACGCCGGCAGGGAGATTTCCTCCACAGAGACGCCCAGGGTTTCCAGCCGCCGGACGGTCTCCTCTACCGCGCCAATGGCCGCCGGGGAAGCGCCTTCCAGCATTTCCCGGGGAATGGCGGCCTTCTGCCCCCGAATCGGTTCCTCCAAAGAGCCGGAAACAGGAGCCAATCCCCGGTGGGTGTCGTCTCGAGAGTCGGGGCCGGTAATAGCGTCTAACAGCAGGGCGGCGTCTTTGGCGCACAGGGCCATGGGGCCGATTTGGTCCAGGCTGGAAGCATAGGCGATGAGCCCCCACCGGGAAACCGCCCCATAGGTGGGCTTCAGGCCGGTAATCCCGCAGAAGGCCGCCGGCTGCCGAATAGAGCCGCCTGTGTCGGAGCCCAGGGCGCAGACTGCCAGCCCGTCGGCCACTGCCGCCGCCGGCCCGCCGGAGGAGCCGCCCGGAGAGAGGGTGGGATTCCAGGGGTTCCGGCTGGGGCCAAACCAGGAGGTTTCCGTGGAGGAACCCATGGCGAATTCGTCCAGGTTCCCCTTGCCAAGGAGCACTGCGCCCTGTTTCCCCAGGGCTTCCCACACTGCCGCGTCATAGACAGGCCGGTATCCCTCCAGCATCCGGGAGCCGCAGGTGGTGGGCAGTCCCCGGGTGCTGATGTTGTCCTTGAGAACCAGGGGAATACCGGCCAAAGGGGAGCGGGGTTCCCCTGCCGCCAAAGAGCGGTCTGCCAGTTTTGCCTGTTCCAGGGCCGTTTCCTCTGCGGTATATACCAGGGCGCGGAGAGCAGGGTTGTCCCGCCGGATGGTTTCCAGAAAATATTGGGTCAGCTCTAGGGCGGAAAGCTGCTTCTTGTCCAGCATAGAGCGGAGATGTTCCAGTACGCTCACGTCGCGTCCCCCTTTCCAGCCTGAAAAAAGAAAAAGCCTTCCCGGCCTTTCTCTCCCAGGGCTTCTTCCCGGGGCAAAGAGGGCCGGGGGGAGTCCTCACGAAGGCCGGCAGTCTCCCCTTCTTCCGCAGTTTCCCCAAAGTCCTCCTGGCAAATACGGCTGAAAAAGCCCTCCATTTCCAGCAGGGCGGGTTTCAGAGCTTCCCAGTCCTCCGGTTCCGGAGGCAGTCCGGCCAATCGGGCCAGCCGGAGAAATTCTTCCTGTTCCAGATGCATGGCAACCAGCCTTTCTTACACTTGTCTCAGCCGGCCATCAGCCGCCGAAAAACATATGCTCCACAAAAATCTTCACGCCGATGACAATGAGGACAATGCCGCCGGCCAGCTCCGCCTTGGAGGACAGGAGGCTGCCGAACTTCTTGCCGATAAAGACGCCGGCGGTACATAGCACCAGGGTAATCAGGCCGATAATCCCCACGGAAAGGAGCATCAGGGGCACGCTGTCAGCCCCCACAGCGCCGGGAAGGATGATACCGGTAGCCAGGGCGTCGATGCTGGTGGCCACCGCCATGGCAAAGAGCATTTTCCAGCTCAGAGCCTCCCGGGTGCCGGCCTGCTGGGGCTCCTTGCGGTGGGCAAAGGATTCCCGGAGCATCTGCCCGCCGATAATCGCCAGCAGAATCAGGGCGATCCAGTGGTCAATGCTGGAAATAAACCCTGCCCCAGCGGTGCCGATGAGCCAGCCGATAAAGGGCATAAAAGCCTGGAATACGCCGAAGCAGACAGACATCCGCAGGGCAAAGGCCAGGTTGACTTTTTTGGTTACCGCCCCGTTGGTGACGCTGACCGCGAAGGCGTCCATGGCAAGGCCCACGGCAATGCCGGTGAGAGAAATAAAATCCATCAGAATCTGCACTCCTTTTCAAAGATCAATGGGTGATGGAAAAGGCCCTTTGAGCCGCTTTGGCCCAAGTTGTTTTTACCTCTTACCGCCCCAATATTTTCGATATTTTTAGGGGCAGGTTAACTTTTTCATTTTACGCTTTTCCCAGTAGGATGTCAATGAAAGCCCCTTCTTTTTCCCGGTGATTTCTTCCTGTTCTGCAAATATGAATGGCCGGGCCGGAATATGCCCATTGCAGGGGGCCTGGGAATCTGGTATAATCAAAACTGTAATTTTGAAAAATACCGCAGTGCTGCGTGAAAGTGCCGGCACAGGAAAGGGGATGGCGGCGGATGATCGCGATTATCGACTACGGGGCGGGGAACCTGCAAAGCGTGCGCAAGGCCCTGGATTTCATCGGGTGCGAGACTCGGGTAACGGACCGTCCGGAGGATTTGGAAACAGCAGAGGCGGCGGTGCTGCCGGGAGTAGGGGCCTTTGGAGACGCCATGGCCTCTTTGGAGAGCCGGGGCCTGGTGGAGCCGGTGCGGGCATTTATCCGGCAGGGCAAGCCCTTTTTGGGAATCTGCCTGGGATTGCAGCTTCTCTTTGATTCCAGCGAGGAATCCCCCGGGGTCAAAGGCCTGGGCGTCCTGCCCGGGAAAATTCTCCGCATCCCAGACGGGGAGGGGCTGAAGGTGCCCCATATCGGCTGGAATTCCCTTTTGTTCCCCAACGGCCGGGGCCGGCTGTTTGCGGGCCTCTCCCAGGAGCCCTATGTGTACTTTGTCCACTCCTATTATTTGAAAGCGGAGGACCCCCAGATTGTGGCCGCCACTACGGAGTACGGGGTAAGCATCCACGCCGCAGTAGAAAAGGGAAATCTGTTCGCCTGCCAGTTCCACCCGGAGAAAAGCGGCGCAGAGGGATTGCAAATTTTGCGGAATTTCGCGGCGCTGGCCGCTGGGGAAAAGGGGGAGTGAGAAAATGTACGCAAAGAGAATTATCCCCTGCCTGGATTTGAAGGACGGGCGGGTAGTCAAGGGGACCAATTTTGTCAACCTGCGGGACGCCGGGGACCCGGTGGAGGCGGCCGCCGCCTATGACGCTGCCGGAGCGGACGAGCTGGTGCTCCTGGATATCACCGCTTCGGCCCAGGGCCGGGGCACGGTTATCGACATTGTGGAGCGGGTGGCCTCCCAGGTGTTTATCCCCTTTACGGTAGGGGGCGGCATCCGCACCGTGGAGGATTTCACCACTCTGCTTCGGGCTGGGGCGGATAAAGTTTCCGTCAATTCCGCAGCCCTGAAGAACCCGGAGCTCATCCGGGAAGCAGCCCAGAAATTCGGCAGCCAGTGCGTGGTGTGCGCCATTGACGCCCGGCGCCGGCCCACCGGCGGCTGGACGGTGTATCTCAACGGCGGCCGGGTGGATACCGGCAAGGATGCCCTGGAATGGGCGGCGGAAGCAGAGCGGCTGGGGGCCGGGGAAATTCTCCTGACCAGCATGGACTGCGACGGGGTGAAAAACGGCTACGATTTGGAGCTGACCCGGGCCATTTCGGAGCGGGCAGGCATTCCCGTCATTGCTTCCGGCGGGGCCGGAAAGCTGGAGCACTTCTATGACGCTTTTACCGAAGGAAAGGCGGACGCCGTGCTGGCAGCCTCCCTGTTCCATTTTGGAGAGATCGCCATCCCGGATCTAAAGGAATATCTGGCAGGCCGGGGGATTCCCGTGCGCCGGGCCATTCCCAGAGAGGCGTAAGGGGCAGGGGATGGAAAAGAAGATGCGGGTAACATTTTCGGAAGACGCCCTGTATTTTCAAGTGGAAGAGGTTGCCTCTATGAACCCTCCCGAGGCCTGACTCTTTGTCAAAAATGGCGAAACCTTGTCAAAGGGGAAAAAAACCTTGCAACCCGGCGGGGAGTGTGGTATAATATTCCGGCGTGAGATGTGCCGCTCACGCCGGAATTTGTTTTCCGACAAAATTTATGGCAACAACACACGCCGCAAGGCTTGACAGACGATGGTGCCCCGGTTCGGGGTTTTCCGTCTGAAAGGACTGCGGCGGAGGAACAACCAAGGAGGATTTTCAAATGGCAGTCGTATCTATGAAACAACTGCTGGAGGCCGGCGTTCACTTCGGCCACCAGACCAGAAGATGGAACCCCAAGATGGCTCCCTACATCTTCACCGAGCGCAATGGTATCTATATCATTGACCTGCAGAAGACTGTGAAGAAGCTGGAGGAAGCCTATAACTTCGTCCGTGACCTGTCCGTAGAGGGCAAGTCCGTGCTGTTTGTGGGCACCAAGAAGCAGGCGCAGGAGTCTGTGAAGGAAGAAGCTGTCCGCGCTGGCGCTTTCTATGTAAACGCTCGCTGGCTGGGCGGTATGCTCACCAACTTCCGCACCATTCGCCGCCGCATTGACCGTCTGCGTCAGCTGCGCGCCATGGAAGAGGACGGCACCTTTGATCTGCTGCCCAAGAAGGAAGTTGTCAAGCTGAACCTGGAAATTGAAAAGCTGGAGAAGTTCCTGGGCGGCATCAAGGAAATGAAGGAGCTGCCCGGCGCTCTGTTCATCGTTGACCCCCGCAAGGAGCGCAT
>ERZ1643246.3532-NODE-3532-length-13289-cov-4.082741_pt1 | contig 13289 bp, 9 predicted proteins | sample MGYA00579265_ERZ1643246 | MGnify/ENA primary metagenome ERZ1643246 (study PRJEB29033, sample SAMEA4952261) | chicken gut metagenome | biome: Broiler Chicken; feature: Gastrointestinal Tract; material: Caecum | place: Ireland | collected 2018 | study: Broiler... | reverse complement strand
TTTGCCTATGCCGACGGCGTTCTGACCGTAACGCTGACCATAGGAGGGCAAACGAAAACGACGACGGTCACGGATACGGATGTCATAAACGGTGCTGAGCGGTTCACGTTTACCGTTTGGGCTGCGGCACAGTATACACAGCTTCATTTAGGACAGATCATGGCACAGCGCAATGCGCAGTAACAAAATTAAAAAAGGAGGGAAAAGATGAAAAAGACAAAATTTTTGGTGATGTCGTTGGTCCTTTCCGTGCTCATGCTTGCGGCAGGCGTACTGTTTGCCGCCTGCGACGGCGGTGCGGAAGAACCGCCCGCACACACGCACACCTGGTCGACGGAGTGGAGCGGCGATGAGGACAATCATTGGCAAGCCTGCACGGGCGAGGACTGCGATGCCGTCAACGACGAGGCGGCGCATACATGGGACGGCGGCGAGGTGACCACGCCCGCGACGTTTGAGGCACCCGGCGTCAGGACGTATACCTGCACCGTCTGCGGGCGTGAGCGGGAAGAGGCGATCGCGCAGCTCGAACATGCTTATGCAACGGAGTGGTCGCATGACGGCGAGAATCACTGGCACGCCTGCACCGACGAAGGCTACGAAGATCTGAAAGCCGACGTGGCGGAGCACGACTGGGGCAGCGGCGAGGTGACCACGCCCGCGACGTTTGAAGCTCCCGGCGTCATGACGTACACCTGCGAGTGCGGCGCGACCAAAACGGAAGACATCGCACAGCTCGAACATGCCTTTTCCGACGAATGGTCTTATACGACGACGCATCATTGGCATGCCTGTATCGACGAAGGGTATGACATGCCCCTCGGCGATTACAATTATGCGTTCCTGCGTAAAGACGAAGCCTATCATTCGTTTGGCGAAGGCGTGCTCTCCGAGGACGGAACGTACAAAACATATGCATGCATCTGCGGATACAGCAAAACGTCAACCGTAACGACGACGCAGGGCGGGGAGGAGGTTCTGCTCGCGCAGAATACGACCGGCAGTCCGACGAATACTCCCTCACTCGCCCCTGGGGCGGCGTCTGTTTGGGTGCAGGACGGCTTGTATGCCCTTCGTCTGGACGGCGGAACGCCGGTGGACTCTTCATGGGTTAATTTGTATGAAGGCTTTGAAGGGGAAAGAGGTTTTGAATTACAGACAGAAGGGAAAGATTCTGGCGATGGCAGCAGAGTAGCTTTTATATATGTCGTTTATCTTCCGCTGATCGATTTTACGCAATATAGCTCTGTTTCTTTTAAAATCACCATGAATGCGCCGTCAATGTCATTGTCGGACGAGGGTGATAAGGTCGACGTTCCCGCAAATACGATTGGTACGATCACCTACACGTATATTGTTGAGGAGAATAAACTGACGGCTTCCCTTTCGATAGGCGACGTTACTTCTTCGGTCGATATTACAGATTCCGCTGTCATCAACGGCACGGCGCGCGTTTCCTTTATGGTGTGGAGCGGCACCAGTTATGAAAGGACGCGCATCGGTGCGATCAAGGGGATCGCAAGAGGCAGTTCTGTGGAAGAATACCCCGTCTATTTGTTTGATGACGATATGTCAAATAACGAATTCGGTCGTGAAAGCGAGATCGGGCGCACGGATATTGTGGACGGAAAGGCGGTGTACTGGAAAAACGGCATCTATTGCTACAATATAGCTGCCGATGAATACAAGATCGTGGAAACGTCAAAGGTTTACGAAAACGGCGTGGCTGTTTATACGCAAACAGGAGATGTGGAAGCGGCGTTTGCCGACTGCATCATCTATATGCCGCTCATCGATTTTTCAACGTACCGGAACGTCAGTTTCAAAGTCAAAGGGAACGATGCGGGGCATATCGGAAATCTGAAGCTCGGCGACCAGTCGTTGGCTTTGGGCGCGTATGAAGCGACTTTTACCTGTGTGTACGATGAAGGTTCCGTCACCGTCACCGTTCGGCTGAACGATCCGAGCGGTTCGCAGATCACGTATACCATTACGGATCCCGATGTCGTAAGCGGCGCTGCGGCATTCACGTTTACGGTGCAAGGCGGCGCGTACGGACAAACACATATCAGCCCCATCATCAACACGTTTACGCTGGCATAAGCGGGGCAGATTCGAACGGGCGCGGACTTGTCCGCGCCCGTATCTTTGCCGCTGCGCCCTTTCCGCGGTTTGCGCGGCAGGGCAAAATGTCAAAATAACGTACGATTTTGTCAAAAGGAGGTCTTGTTCCCGTACCCTTTTTGTGCTACAATAGGTGGCGGAAAAACAAGGGAGGAGCAGTATGGTCGTTCAGACAGATATCTCTTACGCCGCGGGCGCGGCGTGCAGGGCGGACTTGTACCTGCCCGAAGGCAAAGGCTTTCCGCTCGTCGTGTACTTCCACGGCGGCGGCATGGAGGGCGGCGACAAGGCGGAGGAGAACATTGTTTCCATCGCGCGCTATGCCGCCGAACGCGGCGTCGGCTTTTTATCGGTGAACTACACCCTGTACCCGCACACAAAATTCCCGCAGTGTTTACGGGAAGGCGCCAAGGCGGTCGCTTTCGCCTTCCAAAACCTGGCGGCGTGGGGCGCATCTTGCGTGTATGTGAGCGGGCAGTCTGCGGGGGCGTACATCGCCATGATGCTGTGCTTCGACGGGCGTTATCTGCAAAGCGAGGGGGTCGACCCTCTCGCCGTGCGCGGCTGGCTCATTGAGAGCGCGCAGCAGACGGCGCACTTCAACGTGCTGCGCGAACGCGGCAAGGACCCGCGTTTGCAGCGCATCGACGAAACCGCGCCGCTCTATTTTGTCAGCGAAACACTGCGTTTCACGCGGCTGCGCCTCTTGTGCTACGATGAGGATCTCGCCTGCCGCAGGCGGCAGAACGAGCTTTTATACGAGGCGGTGCTGCAATTTCAGCCCGCGGCGGAACTTTCGCTTGAAGTACTGCACGGCGGGCATTGCCGCGCCTCGACGGAGGCGGAAGGGGGCGTATACCCGTTTGCAGAAATGCTCTGTTCGTTTGTAAAGGAGGAGACCCATGGCTGAGGCAGCACAAATTTTAGAGGCGATCATGATCATTTCGTTCGGCATTTCCTGGCCGATGAACATCATCAAATCGTACCGCACCAAGAGCACGAAAGGGAAGAGCCTTCTGTTCCTGCTGTTTATCGATTTCGGCTACGTCTGCGGCGTGGTGGGCAAGATCATCGGGGACAACATCACCTGGGTGTTCGCCTTCTATGTGCTCAATCTTGTGATGGTGAGCTGGGATCTCGTGCTGTATTTTATCAACTACACGCGCGAAAAAAAGCGCGCCGCCCTCGTTGCGGAAGGCGCGGAGAATGTACAGGCGGCAGGTGCGGAGGCGGGCGCGGAATGCATCGCCGCGGCGGATCCCGCCGATGCCGCGGACGGTTTGCAGACGGGTGCGCGTTCCGCAGAGGAAGGAGAAGCAGCCGGAAAAGCGGCGGATCCCGCCGATTTTCGTGAAAAAACGGAGAGAAAAGAACCGTAAAAGGAAAAGTATATGGACTGGAAAGGAAAGACGGTCGCCTTTTTGGGCGACAGCATCACGGAAGGTGCGGCGGCGAGCGAGCCGCAGAACGTGTATCATCAGGTCGCCGCGCGCAAACTCGGGTTTACGGCGCTGAACTGCGGCGTCAGCGGCACGCGCATCGCGCGCCAGCTGCACCCGTCCGCCGACCCTTCTTATGACCGTGACTTCAACCTGCGCGCGGACGAGTTGCCGCTGAATGCTGATTTTTTGGTCGTGCTCGGCGGCACGAACGACTTCGGGCACGGCGACGCGCCTTTCGGCGCGCCGGAAGATCATACGGTGTACACCTTTTACGGGGCGTGCAACAGCCTGTGGGAAAAACTCGCCGCGCGGTTCGGGGCAGGGAACATCCTCGTCGTTCTGCCGCTGCACCGCACGGACGAGGAGAACCCGCTCGGCGAAGGGAACAAGGCGCGCCCGGGCAGGACGCTTTCGGCGTATGCCGCTGCGATCGGGCAGACGGCGCGGGCGCACGGGCTGCGCGTGCTCGATCTGCGCGGCGAGGGCGCGCTGGATGTCCGCGGCGAAGGCGCGCCGCTGTTTGCGGACAACGTGCACCCGAACGACGCGGGGCACCGTCTGCTCGGGGAAAAGATCGCGGAAGCGATGCGGAGGTTCTGAAAAATGGAGATCTCCTGGAAATGGCTGCGCTTTACCGTGGAAGAGGGGAAGATCACCCTGCGCGGCGCACCCTTTGCCGAAGTGCAGGTCGCGGGACGGAACGAGGATAACCACCTCGGCGCCAAGCAGGTCTGCCTGTCCGAAACGCCGCATCTGCGCTATGTGTCGCATACCCTTTCGGAGGAAACGCTCGCCGTCGTGCAGGCGGACGAGTTGGTACAGGTGACCGTATATTTGCATTCGTATGTCGGTTCTGCGGTCATCCGCGCGCGCACGGAGGTCAAAAACATTTCGGAGGAGCCGCTCACGGTGACGTCGCTGTCCTCCTTCGTTCTGCCGCGGATCTGTTCGGCGGGGGAAACGGAACGGACACATCTTTGGCGCTTTTTGCAGAGCCACCATGGCGAATGCCAGCCGCGCAGGCAGTCGCTGTCCGCGCTGGGGCTGTACCCCGTCACCTTTGCGGGGCAGCAGCGCATCGCCATGGCGAACATAGGGAGCTGGTCGACCAAAGAGGCGCTGCCGCAGGGCATCGTCGAGGGGGCGGACGGGTGCATCATGTTCCAGATCGAGAGCAACAACTCCTGGTACTATGAGATCAGCGATACGGGCGGGCAGTATTATCTGTATCTGGGCGGTGCGAACGAGCCGTTCGGCGACTGGTGCAAGCCGCTGCAGCCGGGGGAGAGCTATACGAGTGTGCCCGTCGCGCTGTGCACGGCGGGCAATGCGGAAAGCGCGATCCGCGAAATGACGAAATACCGCCGCCGCATCGCGGGGCGGTGCGCGGCGGACGAGGGGCTGCCCGTCATCTTCAACGAGTACATGCACCTCTCGTGGGACAGCCCGAGCGAGGAGAACACGCGCCGCTGCGCTTTGGCAGCGGCAGAGGCGGGCGCGGAATACTACGTCATCGACTGCGGCTGGCACGACGAGGTGCCGGGCAGCGAGGTCTACCCGTATGTGGGGGTGTGGAAGGAGAGCAAAGCGCGCTTCCCGAGCGGCTTGCGCAAAACGACGGACTACATCCGTTCCCTGGGTATGAAGCCGGGGCTTTGGATCGAACCGGAGGTCGTCGGGTACAAGTGCGGGGAGATGCTCGCGTATTACGGCGAGGATTGCTTTTTCCGCCGCCACGGGAAAAAGGTGTGCGTGCAGGGCAGGTACTTTCTGGACTTCCGCGCGGAGAAGGTGCGCGCGTACCTGACGGAAACGGTGCGGCGGATGATAGAGGAGTACGGCGCGGAATACATCAAGACGGACTACAACCAGGACGCGGGCGTAGGGACGGAGCAGGCGGCGGCGAGCTTCGGCGAGGGGCTGGAGCTTTGCGCGAAGGCGTACCTCGGCTGGGTGGACGAAATGCGCGCGCGGTTCCCGCAGGTGCTGTTCGAAACGTGCGCGTCGGGCGGGCTGCGCATGGATCACGAAACGCTGCAGCACTTTTCGATCGTGTCGACGTCCGACCAGACGGACTACAAAAAGTACCCGTACATCGCGGGGAACATTTTGTCGGCGGCGCTGCCCGAACAGGCGGCGGTGTGGAGCTATCCCGTGGGCAGCGACACGGCGCCGAACGGGGTCTTCGCGCCCACGCGGGCATGGGTGGAGGAGAACATCACCGAGGAGCAGGTAGTGATGAACATGGTGAACGCCCTTTTGGGACGGATGCACCTTGCGAGCCGGATCGGTCTGCTTTCGGCGGAAAAGTTTGCGCTCGTGCAGGAGGGGGTCGCGTACTATAAAACGCTGAGCAAGGCAAAAAAGGAGGCGCTGCCGGTATTTCCGCTGGGGTTCACGTCGTTCGGGGAAAAACAGGTCGCGGCGGGGTTCGAAGCGCAGGGCAAAGTGTACCTTGCGGTATGGAATTTAGGCGGGGGAAATACGCTGCGGCTCCCGCTGCGCGCGCCCGTGACGGAGGTACGCGTCGCATACCCGCAGGCGGGCCCCGTGCGCGTCCGCGCGGCGGGTACCGCGCTGGAAGTTGCCTTCACAAAGCCCTTCCAGGCGTGCTTTTTGGAGGCGGAGCGATAAATAAAGGATTCGGCAGGCGGAAAAACACACGTGCACGTGCGCGGATTGTGCCGCTGAAAAAGCAATGAAAAAACAAACAGTCGGGCGCGGTGTTTGCCGCGCCCGACTGTTTGTTTGCGGGAGCCGGTGCATTTGCGTAAGCCGGAATACTGTGCACGCGATGTAAAGAGAAAGGGTACAATGCCGTCAGGTGGAGGCATCTTTCAGAAAACGGTTTCTGTATTCTCTGGGAGAAAGTCCCACGATATTTTTGAAGCAGTGGCTGAAATAAGCCGGATTATAAAACCCCATTTTGATAGCGCATTCCGCAACGGGCATGTTGCGGTTTCCTTCGAGCACGTGTTTTGCGCCTTCAATGCGTTTGACAAGGATATAACTTTGCATGGAAAGCCCAAACGATTTTTTGAATTTGATCTCGATCGTGTTCAGCTTTTTGCCGAAGTGTTCCGCGATCGATTTGGCAGAGATCTCACCCGCGTAATTCACATCGATATAATTGCGGATCTGTGCGGCGATATCGCTGGAGGCATAGAATGATTTTTCGAGCTTTCCGCCGTACAACCGCTCTGTTTCCAACAGCAGCAGCGCAAAATAGTGTTCCGTTGCGCGTTTGTATTCCGGTCGTTTTTTATTCAATTCATCGAAAATTTTGTCCAAAAGGTACACGATGGTATCCCGCGGGGAAAGGCGGCGTGCTATATAGATTTCCTGTTCGCCGTTCGTTTGCAGCCTAAAATTATTGATGCCGAGGATATAATATGTAAATTGCTCGTCTTTATCCCGATTCAAAAATTCCCCATGCCGCACATACGGGTTGATGACAAAATAATCGCCTCCGTGCAGTTTATACACATTGCCGTTAACCTGTAAATTTCCTCTGCCTTCGGTCACATAATAAATTTCGGCAAGAGTATGGGTAAACACTTTTTTTGTGTCGTAGGCAAAACGGCATTCATCCTTGATGACATATGCCAACTGCGGAGAATCGGAAAGTTCATTTGTATTCAGATCGTATCGTATGACCATGCTGAAATTGTATAAAATTTTCGCGGAAAAGTCAAGGAAATCAAATTAATGTATAAAATAGTCATATTTTGTTATTGAACGCGGGGGGGGTATGGGTTATCCTATAAGGGAAGAAACGGGCGGACTGCCCGAATAAAAATAAGATACGGAGGAGGAAATGAGTAGCAGAGCAAAACGTTTTGCTGTCATGGCGCTGGCGGTCGTGTTGGCGCTGGCGCTGGCATTGGGCGTGGCGCCGATATTCGGCGGCACGCGGAACGCGTATGCGGCAACAGACGTGCTGACGTTGGATTTTGACGGAACACAGGCGAAGATTGATGAAACGAATGCAGCAGGGTCTGCGGAGGGGGATGCAAACGGAGTCTTTACCGGGACGCCGGCGACGGGTTATACGGCTTGGAGCAATGCTATTGCCCATGAAGGGACGTTGACCATTGAACTTGGCGAAGCTATTACGGCGGCGGATTATTCTACTGTCAATATTAGCATGGTTGTCGGCAACTGGACGGGCGGGACGACCACGACGACAGGCTACGCCGCCGCCGATACCGATTTTTCCGATCCGGCCGGCAGTGTCGATACGCCGATGGGCAATTCTCCTGCTACACTCAAGTTGGACGTTGCAAAACTTGCCGATGAGAGCGGAAAGGTAGACAGCATCGTGCTGCGCCGTACCGAAACGGAAACTTCCACGACGGGTCAGTACTTTTTCGACTATGTGCAGTTCGTGCCCGCGCCCGAACCGCAGGAAACCCTGACGGTGGACTTTGACGGGACGCAGGCTGTTTTGCATGCAACCAATGCGGGCGGCGTCGGGGCGGACAATTCACTGGCGGAAGGAGCAGGGATTTTTACGGATAACGACGGTTCTACGAAAATGGCATGGTCGAAATCCATTCCCGTGGACGGTTCGCTCACGATCACGCTCAATAATGCGGTCTCTGCGGCAGATTTCCCTACAATGAAGATCCGCGTGCATGTCGGAACGGATGCCGCAGTCTTTGATAGTACGATTACGACAACGATCTATGCGGCGGCGGATACGTCGTTTGCAGAGCCTGTTGCAAGCGCCGACGTTTCTGCAGGCGGCGGCGGGGAGATCCTTCTGCAAGCGGAAACGGCGGAACTTGCCGATGAAAGCGGCAAAGTGCAGTCCTTTGTTATTAAAAGGACGGGTGCAACAGCAGGCCAATACTTCTTTGACTATCTCTACTTCTATACCCCTGCGGACGACTATTCGTCCAAACATTTGCAGGCGGGCGACTATGTTGCGGAAAGCAACCCCGCAGGGCTCGAGGACGATAACGTGACCTGGCTCACCCTCCGCAAATATACGGGCGATGTTCCGCCGTATACCACGGTCGATTCGGTCGCGCTGGGCGATCTGCGCACATGGAAAGAAGATGGCGGGACGATCGACGCGATCCTGCCCGATGCGCCGATCTTCGGCGGGGAGCCGGGCGACGCAACCTGCGGCGTGCGCGCCAACAAGATCGTATGGGCGCTGGATGTCGGGAACTTGATCGCCGAGAACTATGCACAGTTCTCGATGACCTTCTTCTTTACCGACTGGCTGTTCGGGAAGCATCAGTTCTATCTGTACGGCAGCGGTACGACGGCGTTCACCAACGCGGAAGGCGATCCTGCCGGGTACGCGGCGGAACTGACTGTTTCCGGACCGCAGACCGAGCAGACGATCACCCTCAACGACGAGGACGTGGCGAGCCTTGCGGATGCAATGGGCAACATCAACTACATTTACATCGTATGGTGGGGCAACACGGCGGATACGGCAACGGATATCGCGGGGACCTACAACGGCACGCAGCTGTATGTGAACGAGGTCAACTTCCTCATCGATGAAGATGTGGAGCGCCCGACCGAATCGGGAGAGCACATCGAAAAAGACCTTTCCGAACTGCTGCCCGTAGGGGACGGCGCGTCGTTCGACCTGAAAACGAGCGGTATACAGACGGGTGAAGAGGGATACGGCTCCTATACGACGGTCGCCTCCGCCGAAGCAGCGGAAAACTATGACGCGGTGGAATTCACCGTCACGCCTACGTATACGGAGAACTTCTCCTTCTACATCGTGTTCAAAGCGCCGGGCGCGGATACGAAGTATGAAACGGGCGGCGTCACCCTTTGGGTCGCGTCGGACAATACGCTCATCGGCGCAAGCTCCGGAGAAGGCGGGTATGCGACCGTGGCGCAGAAATTTGCGACGGACTACAACGGCGCGTTTGCGAGCGGGCAGCCGACCAAAGTGCGCATGGAGATGATCCCCGGGTACCTCGAAGGGGTGCAGAGCGGTTACTTCCTGTACGTCTATCTCAATGACGGCGAAGAGGCGTTCCTCTCCGGGTATATCGAAAATGCGGACGTTTCTCTCGGCGACTATATCAACATTGTGTACCAGGATCTGGGCAGCGATTACTCCGTTGCGTTCGGCAGCGCAAGCGATACGCCGACCGCTGCGGCGGATGTGATGGAGGTGACCGTTTCCACCAACAGCGGCAGCACCGAATTCACCACGCCGCGCGCCAAACTGAATCTGGACCATATGCAGGTGGAAGGGGAGCAGGTCTCTGACCTCATCATCGAAGGCGACGCTACCTACAATGCGGAAAACGGCTTTTTGACCTTCAACTCCAACGGTACGGTAAAGGTGCATTACACGGTCACCAATGCGTTCGGCACCTTCACGAGCAATACGCTGGAACTCACCTATACGGGCGGAGGAAGTACAGGCGGCGACGACGACAACGGCGGCGGGCTTACGACCGGGGCGATCGTCGGCATCGTAGTCGCGGCGGTCGTGGTCGTTGCGGCGGCGATCGCGATCCCCGCAGTCATCGTCAGGAAAAAGAGGAGCACAAAATAACTTTCGGTGAAAAAACTGAAATGAAAAGCCCCCCGTCCCGCAGGAGCCGTACGGCCCCTGCGGGTGTGGGTAAAACAGCATTCTATGTACAAGAGGTGGAAACATGAAAAAACTGCTTAGTATTTTTTTTGCGGGCGTCCTTGGCGTAACAGCATTTGCAATGGCAGGCTGCCAGGGTAGCCGCGGCCCCGGGGGCGGCGGCGAGATCGGCGAGGATGTGTACATCACCGTCGTAGATGCGGGATTCGGTTCCAAATGGATGGAGGATATCGCCGACGCCTATTATGAAGAGACGGGCATTACGGTCAACGTCGCCTCCGACCCTTCGCTCGTGACGGGCGTGGAGACCAAGATGGGGCAGAACGTGGAAAAGGACGACATCTATTTTGTAGCGCAGGGCATAAGCAACTGGCTGAAGTGGTCGTCGCAGGGGCTGATGGAGCCGCTCGATGATGTGCTTACGTCGGATACCTACGGCACGCCCGCTGCCGAGCGGTACCGCGCAGGGGATGATACGCTCGATCAGATCGGGAAATTCGGCGATACGCACTACATGCTGCCGTATATCTATTCCATGTGGGGGCTTGTGTATAATCAGAAATACCTCGACCGCATTGACGGCTACGGCGCGTATACGAAAGGGGAGTTCCCCGATACCATGCAGGGACTGATCGACCTGTGCACCGCCGTTAAAGAGGCGGATCTTACCAATTCCCGCACGGGCAATACCGTTTCGCCGTTTTCGGCGGGGTTGAACGTCAATTATATGGATTACATCTATTTCGCCCTTTGGTATGAGCGCGATCCCGAAGGATTTACGGCTTATTGGAACCAGAACGATCGTTCCGGCTACGATGCTTCGGAATTTGATTCAGCCGAGTCGCTCGCTGTCATGGAGCAGATCTATGACCTGATCGGTGCAACGAGCGAAACGGAAAGCAACCTGGTCGGCGCCCGGCAGAACCATACGCAGGCGCAGGACTCCTTTGTCAACGGTGACTGCGTGTTCACGTTCAGCGGTTCGTGGTTTGAGTCGGAAACCATCGACCTGATCGAAAGCGTCGGGCTTACGGACTACCATTTTTCGGCGTTCCCGTCCGGCATCTCGGCGGATGATCCCGCCCTCACCAAAGTGAACCTGCCGGGCGAATACTTCTTTATTCCGTCCGATGCGTACAACATTGATGGAGCGAAAGACTTCCTTGCCTTCGTTCTCAGCGAAAAGGGGATCGCGGCGATGCAGCGCGCGCTAAGCCAGCAGTGCGTGTTTACGTCGGAAACGGCAGTCGATCTGACGGATTTCGGCGAGGATATCCGGAACGTTGCAGAGAACGCCGTCAAAGTTTACAGTTATTCGTCGAACGACGTATACAACAGCGGTGCGCTGCACTTGTTTATCCAGACGACGAATCCGTTCCTGAACATGGCGCGCTACGGTGTGAAAAACAAGTCGGATATCCGCACGCAGTGCATCACGACGGAAGTGACGCAACACAATTCGATGTGGAGCGAATACATCAAAAACCTTGACTGATCTTTCAGGGGACAGATATGAAGGAAGAGCTTATCGAAAGCAAAATTACGGAAGAACGGCCCGCCGACGGCAGCGTCGGCGCCGCCGTGACCGTACCTCCCAAGCAAAAAAAGAAGTTCCGCATCCGTCGAAGAGATGTATTCGTCTACGGCGGATTGGCATGGGCGGTCATCAATTTCCTTGTGTTTTGGGTGTATGTCAACGTCGGCACCGTGGTCTACTCCTTTTTCGGGGAAACTTTGCGCGGCGAGCTGTACTGGCAGGGGCTGTACAGTTACGGGCAGGTGTTAAAATATGTGTTCGGCGGAAGCGTAAACGGCATCATCGGGCTGCGCTCCTGTCTGAATACCCTCTCCATGGTAGCGTTGGCGCTGGTCATCAACCTGCCGCTCACACTGCTGTTTTCATATGCGCTGTTTAAAAAAATACGTTTTTATTCGGTGCTGCGTGTCGCCATGTATGTGCCCTGCGTCGTGTCGCTGGTCATCCTGTCGCTGTTTTATTCGACCTTCTTTTCCGGGGCGGCGAGCAACGGTCCGCTGTTCACCCTGCTTGAAAATGCAGGGGTCAGCAGCGCGATCGTGCGCGACGGATTGCTCAATGACAGAAGCACTGCATGGTGGGGCGTTATTATTTTCAGCGTATGGACGGGCGTGAACGGGAATATCATCTATTTCAGCTCCGCCATGGCGCGCCTGCCTGACAGCGTTCTGGAAAGCGCCGAACTGGACGGCGCCACCCAAATGCGGCAGTTCCGCTCCATCGTCATCCCCATGATCTGGCCGACCATCACGACCATGAGCATCACGCTCATCGGCGGCGCAGTCGCCTGGTTCCAGCCGGTGCAACTGATGATATCCAACGTCAATACTGCCGCCGATACGGGGACGGGCACGATCGCCTGGATCATTGTCAGTCAGGTCAAGGGAGGCATGGCTGTGGGATTCCCCGCCGCGTTCGGCGTGTTTATCTCCATCGTGTTCAGCGCGTTCGTGCTGCTGTTCAAATGGGGGATGGAAAAGGTGTTTACGGAGGTGGAATATTGAACCGTTCTGCAATGCGCCGTTGGTTCAAACACAGGAGAATGGCGCTCTCCGACCGTATCATCCGCGGAATTTTGTTCGTCACCATGACCATTTTGTCGGTTACGTATATTTTTATGTTCATCTGGCTGCTGTTCAATTCGCTGCGTTCTTTGGGCGATTATTCGCGCAACGCCATGGATATTTTCGATTTCAGCAGTTTTACATTCGATAACTACATCACGGCGTTTACGACGCGCATCGCGGGCAGCAATCGCAACCCGGTCTACTTGCTGGATACCATCGTAAATACGATCATCGTCGTGTTGGGGCAAACGGTGCTTTCCATCACCATCCCCGCACTGACCGGCTATATCATCGCGAAATACCGTTTCAAAGGGCGCAAGATCCTGCTCAACGTATCCATCGTTTCGCTGATCGTGCCTACGCTCGGTTCGCTTTCCACAACGTATTCGCTTATCGTGGGGCTGGGATTGCTGAATAATTTTTTGGGCGTATTCCTGCTCTCTGCGGGCGGGTTCGGATTCGGCTTCCTGCTCTTCCGTAATTTTTTCGCGGCGATCCCGTGGGACTATGCGGAAAGCGCCTTTTTGGACGGCGCG